>Ga0208373_1002532_pt1 | contig 19997 bp, 19 predicted proteins | sample RifOxyC2_FD_184036 | JGI IMG/M metagenome (GOLD analysis project Ga0208373, IMG submission 184036) | Soil microbial communities from Rifle, Colorado - Rifle Oxygen_injection C2 (SPAdes) | ecosystem: Environmental > Terrestrial > Deep subsurface > Rock core/Sediment | place: Rifle, Colorado... | reverse complement strand
TAACATTATTCTACTTTTTTCCAACGTCTTGGTCGGCAATTCATCCCTGTGAGTCCTGCGTCGGACATCACAGGGAGTTCTTGCCGTCAGTCCTTAAAAGATAAATGTGATTAAATAAAAATTTAGTATTGTGTTCCCTCTCCCCGTAGGAGAGGGTCAGGGAGAGGTCTCAACCTATATAGAAAATATTATAAACAATATTCCGATAAGACCCTTCTCTGTCTCTTCCCTACGAGGGAAGAGAACCCTCTAAAAAGTTCTACTTATCATTAATCATACCAGCCAAAGCCTGTGCCGTCTCACTCATACTCACATCTTTACCAAAAATTTTTATTTGCAAATTATTTCTTTTAGCACATTCTTCCAACATTCTAATTCCCTCTTTGTCATTTGGTCCGGCTCTACGCACCACTATTGGAAAGTTTGGTTTTAGTTCATCAATTGCTTGCACAATACCTGCAAAAGTTGCGGCAATATCTGTAAAATTAGCCACACCACCCACAATCCAAAGTCCTTTCAAATCTGGTTTTGATAAAACTATTTTACTAAGTTCAAAAACTTTTTCCTGCGGAGGATTGCCAGAATATTCAGTATAATTGGCAGGCTTCAAACCAACTTGATAAAGGGCATCCATATTGGCAATACTTGCGCCACCTCCAGAAAATAATACAGCTATATCACCATCTAATTCAATATATTTGCCAGCTGTACCTTGATAATATTTTTCACCTTTATCAATTTCTTGTACAGCAATTTCTCGTTCAGTAGCTCTACGACCAAGCATAGTACGAGATTCAAACAAATCCCAATCTGTAATAGTTGACTGTTCTATTCCTTTTTCTTTAGCTTTTTCTTGTGCTTCTTTATTATGACGATAAAAAGCGTCGTCGTCTAGGGCTACTTTGGCATCCAGGGCCATAATTTCACCAGACGTTGTTTTGACTAGTGGATTTATTTCAAAAACTCTAGTATCCTCAGCGAGAAAACATTGCCAAAGATTCTTGGCAGTTTCTAAAAACTCTTCCGGTATTAGTGAAAACTTGGAAGAATTATTACTTTCAATAGAACCCCCTCTAACTCCCCCTACAAGGGGGAGAACACTATCTCGTATGTCTAGTGGAATACGTAAAATCTTTTCATCAGAGACATCTTCAATATCCATACCACCTTCAGTACTAAAAATCAACACAGGTTGTTTTTTATTTGTATCGTAAGTAATAGACAAATAATTTTCTGATTCAATATTTATTTTTTCTGTAAGCAAAACAGAAGAAACATATTGTCCACGAATAGACATATTGAAAATTTCGTCAATTGCTTTTTCTACTTCTTCCAAACTATTACAAAATCTAATGCCATTATTTTTACCACGTTTACCAGACAAAACCTGGGCTTTGACGACAACATCTTCAAGACCAAGTTTTCTATAAGCATCAACAATATTATCACCACGTCTGACAACTTCGCCAATGGGAATTATAATACCATGTTTTTCGAGTAATTCTCTTCCTTCAAATTCGTATAGGTTCATATTTTATATATCATGAAGCGTAGCAAAGGATCTGTAGATCCTGAGCACGCACTCATTAAATTATTATTTTATTAAAGTATTATAATACTTCATTTATTGTAATTTAATTTTAAATATAACATCTTCTTAAAATTACTCTCCAGCCTGTGCCTGACAACCAGGACAACCAGCACCATGGGCACCAGCCTTAGCTTTGGAAGCTTTGAGATTCAAACGAAAGTTTTTACCATGATCATGAAAACCAAGTTTTTCATAAAAATGATGCATATCGTCTCTACCATATCTACTTTGCATCAATATTTTGTAACAGCCAATTTCTCTAGCTTTTTCAATCATAGTTTTCAAAAGTTTACTACCAATACCTTGACCCCTATAAGCTTCATCGACTGCAAAATATTCAAAAAGAGCGTAAGGTTCATCATGAAAATCATTTTTAATAATGAATATATAACCATGAGCAATTTCTTTTTTGTCTTCGTTGTTTATAAAAAAACGAATACCTTCTGATTGAAATTCTTTTATTTGTATTTCCATAAAATTATTATAATCCTATTATTTCTTTTAAAAAAACAGAAAGTTTATCAGAACAGAGACCTCCACCAAATCTTTCATAATCACATTCCAAAATATTATGCTCAGACAAATTTTCTTTATCATAATTTACAGGCTCCCATCCACGCTCTTTATAATTTATCAATTCTTCATTATTCAAAACATGATTATCATAAACCACTAGATCAAATTTTCTTCCAATATATTTTTCCAAAATTAAAACAGCTTCACTAAAATTAGTAGGACCTGTTTCTCCATCACTATGAATAGCATTACCAAAAATATATACTAATTTTGCAGATGTTTTTTGTAAAACTTTTTTAAAACCTTCTGGCAAAATTGTGGCAATAATACTGGTATAAAGATCACCTGGTCCCAAAAATATATAATCAGCTTTTTCCAAAACTTTTTTGGTCTCAAGATAAATTTCCGGGACTTCCTTATTTTCTTTCTTGTCCGCCATAACCGCCGATTCGGCGGTGACGGTGGATTCTTTTTCCAACCATACTTTTTTTATTTTAATATTTCTATCATAACTAGGCTCACAAATACTTCCCTCACCAAAAATAATATCTCCATTTTCAAGCTCAGCTACCAAATTATTTTTTTCTAAAGTAGTAGGATATACTTCACCTACAGCATTTACAGCCTGTTTCAAAGCTTCAACACCATCCATAAAACTAGAATATTTTTCAGATAAAGACAAAAATATATTACCCAAACTATGTTTGTCTAACTTACCAGCGTTTTCAAATCTTGTTTTGTTGAAAATATCTTTAAGCAAATTATAATCATAAAATGACATCGCCAAAACAGCCCGTAAAATATCTCCTGGTGGATAAACACCCAATTCTTTACGCAATCTACCACTTGAACTACCAGAATCACTCATACAGACAATAGCTGAAAGAGAAATATCAGGAATAAATCTTTTCAGAGCTGTAATGCTAATAGCACTCCCATTACCCCCAGCAATTGTAACTATATTCTTCATATTTTAAAATATTTTACTTAAAACAAATACCAAAAGTGGCAATATAAACAAAACAAAAATTAATAAATAAAAAGGTGTTAAAAAAGAAATAAATAATAATTTTTTTGTTTTCTTTTTATTTTCTTTATGGACTTCTTGATTATTTTCTGGAATCTTTGTATTATTTTTCATGTCATGAATGTCTCTACTCTCTACAAACTTTTTCATCAAAAATAAAACAATACCAACTAAAGTTACTATTACTAAAATAATTGGTAGGTACCCTATAATATTTAGGAAACAACCTTTATAATAACTACAATTTTGGACATAAATATATTTATAATAACCTATTGAAGTCAAAAAGTTATTATAAGGTTGAACAAGTCTCTGAAAAAAATCGTAATATTTTATCCCCAAAATAAATAAAATAATTGGAGTAAAAAATATTAACAAAAAATAAATTAAAGAATAATCTCTTTTTATTTTTATATTTTCATTCTTTAATATTTTCATATTTTAATATAGAGCTACTCAACAGTAACCGACTTTGCTAAATTACGTGGTCTATCCACATCACGACCTAATAGCACTGCAGTATGATAAGCAAACAATTGCAAAGCTACACTATTCAAAAGTGGTTCCAACAGTTCCATTGTTTCTGGTACATAAATAATATCTTCTGATAAATTTTTAGCACCTTCGTCACCTTCAGTAGCAATAAGAATTATCGGCGCTTTACGAGCTTTTATTTCTTCTACGTTACTTCTCATTTTATCATAAAGCTGATTTTTGGTCATGATAGCAAATATTGGGAAGTCCATACTAAGCAAAGCAATGTGACCATGCTTTAATTCTCCACCAGGAAAAGCATCAGCGTGCACATAAGATATTTCTTTGAGTTTGAGCGCACCTTCTAGCGCTACAGGATAATTTACACCACGACCAATAAACATCATGTTTTTGGTATTTTTATATTTTTCTGCAATCATTTTTATTCTATCGCTTTGTGCCAAAATTTTATTCATTTTTTCTGGTATTTCAAGCATTGCTTTCAAAATTCTTTCTCCTGTTGCCAGACTAGTTCTTTTGAGACGACCAAATTGTAAAGCATACAATAATAACACAGCCACAGTATTAGTATAAGCTTTGGTAGAAGCTACAGCTAATTCTGGTCCAGCATGGATATATGTACCACCATCTGTTTCACGTGCGATACTTGAACCAACCACATTGACCACACCACGCACAAAAGCACCCTTTCTTTTTGCTTCACGCAAAGCTGCCAAAGTATCGGCAGTTTCACCAGATTGTGAGAGTACGAAAACCAAAGTTTTATTATCAACAATTGGATCACTATAACGAAATTCACTAGAGACTTCGACAGTCGTTGGAATTCCAGCTAAACGCTCAAAAGCATACTTACCAGCCATACCAGCATATGAAGCAGTACCACAAGCAATAATTATTATTTTATTGACACTATGCATTTCTTCTTCTGTCATGTTGATTCCTCCCAAAAAAGAAATACCATTTTTCAAATCGAAACGACCACGAATTGCATCTACAAAAACTCTTGGCTGATCAAAAATTTCTTTGAGCATGAAATGAGGAAAACCTTGTTTTTGAACTTCAGCTTCATCCCATTCTATTTCTTCAATATTTTTTTGTACAATTTCATCTTTGATATTAAAAGTATTCATTTTGCCTCCACTAATTTCCAAGACTTCATTGTCATCCAAGAAAATTACTTTTTTGGTATAAGACAAAATAGGTGAAGCATCACTCGCAATAAAATATTCATCATTACCATTGTCAGTATTTACTCCCACAACAAGTGGACTGCCAAGACGAGCTGCTACAATAGTATTAGGATGATCACTATGCATTGCTACAAGAGCATAAGTACCACGCACCATAGCCAAAGATTTTTCTATAGCTAAGCGCAAATCACCCGTATAATTACTTTCAATTAAGTGAGCTAATATTTCGGTATCTGTTTCTGATTTATAAGTATGACTATTGCCTAGTTTTTCTTTTATTTCTCTATAGTTTTCTATAATACCATTATGAACGATAACAAGTTTTTCGTCACAACTAAAATGTGGATGAGCATTTTCTTCTGTCACTCCACCATGAGTAGCCCAACGAGTATGAGCAATACCAGCATGACCCTCAAATTTTTCATCCTTTACTTTATCAGCTAGATTTTCTATCCGACCAACAGATCTAATTCTTTTTATTTTAGAACCTTCTAGGATTGCCACACCCGCACTATCATAACCACGATATTCTAGACGTCGCAAACCTTTGATTAAGATTGGCAAGGCTTCTTTTTTCCCGATGTATCCGATTATTCCGCACATATGATTAATAGTTAGTATTTATATAATATTTTCAAGTAAGGTGCATTCTAACTCTTCCAATGAATTTAATATCATATCAGCAATGTAAAATTGTTTTTTCTGTGATTGCATTTTATCTGGAATCGCAATGCATTTCATCTTGGCCGCCTTGGCAGCAATAACTCCATTTAGAGAATCCTCAATTGCCACACAGTCTTGCGGGGATACGTTCAACTTTTGTGCCGTAGTCAAATACACTGCTGGATGAGGTTTTCCAAATTTTTCACCTTCGGCAGAATAAACAACATCAAAATAACTACGAATATTAAATTTATCAATTACGGTATCAATAATTTCAAATGAAGAAGACGATGCCAAAGCCACCTGTACATCCATTCCTTTTACAATATCTAAGGTAGAAAACACACCAGACAAGGGTTCACCTTTTAATTTTATTTCAGCAATAACTTCTTTAATAATCTGTTGTGCTATGCTGTTTATATCTAAATTCATTTCTGGATACTTATTGGACCAATGCTCAACAACCTCTTCAATTCTGAGACCAGTAGTTTCCAAACAATCAGTCTCTTTTAATGTTACACCATGTTCATTAAATACTTTTACTTCAACTTCTCGCCAAATTGGTTCGCTATCTATAAGTAAACCATCCATGTCAAAAATAATAGCTTTTTTCATATATAATTTTAATTTATTTTATATTAAAAAACCTACTTCAAAAACTTGTTTATTTTCTTCCCAATTTTTTTTACTAGCAAGTTTTTTTTCAAAAATTACAAAGACATCATCTTTAACAATCAAACTTTTTTCTACCAAAAATTTAGCCACTACTCCCAAGAAAAAAATATTCAAACTACTACGTGATATTTTATTTTGTAAAATTATTTCTTGATAATTTTTGAAATCAATAATTTCAGTATCATCCGAAACATGCTCTAAAGTTCTTTCTCTTGCTTGATCAGACATTAGTAACAAAAAATCTGCTTTGGCAAATTTTGGATAAAATATTTTTTTATCAGAGACTTGGATGAAACTCAAAGAAACTCCACCACGTTGTTCCAAACCATAATTTGGAATAGAACTTACTTCAAAATTTTTGACAAAAAAACATTCAGATACAATTTTGGCAATTGTCTGTACACCTTGTCCTCCATCTCCAGCAAGTAAAATTTTAAACTTCATATTTTTTAAATTAATATTCCCCGATTACAAAAACTTTTTTCAATTCTTCCAAAAAATTATTTGTTTCTACTCCGAAAGTTTTCCAAGAAGTCGGACAATAAGACAAAACTTCGACAATAGAAAAATTGCCTTGTTTTTGAGATTCAATAGCTTTTTGTAAATATTCCTGCAATTGTTTTGGATTATTGACAGACGACCTTGCGACGAAAGCTTTTTTGTTGACGGCTCTAACCAAAGCCAAACCATCTATTGGTTCTTCACTATTCCCCACAGGTGCTGTCAAAGTTATTTGATCTTTCATTGTCGTCGGCGCAGTCTGACCACCTGTCATAGCATAGACTGAATTGTTGACGACAATCACAGTCACAGGATCATTACGCTTGGCCGCCCAAAGCAAACTTTGTAAACCAATAGAATAAGCTCCACCGTCTCCAGTGTAAGCAAAAGATAAAGAATCTGGTTTGGCGCGTTTGAATCCCACCATTGTCGGAGTTACACGACCATGATGTGTTTGAAAAGTATTAACTTGCAAAAAATCCCAAGCCAAAAGAGAACAACCAATGTCCAAGCCCAAAACACTTTTTTGTTCTTCATTATTATTTTTCAAAATTTTATACAAAGTTTGTAAGACAATAGGATGACCACAACCCATACAAAATTTAGCATCTTTGGACATATTATTTATTGCTTAAAACTAAATCCACAATCTCCTCTACTTCTACACCAACAGCTGGTTTGAAAATTCCAGAAATTTTTGTAGTGACTTCCAAATTTTGTTTTACCAAATCATGCAATTGACCAAGACTAGATTCACAAACAAAAATATTTTTTATTTTTTTGGCAAGTTTATTCAATTCATCTTTTGGAAAAGGACTTAGTGTAATAGGACGAAACAAAGCAACTTTTTTGTTTTGTTTATTTAGTTCGTCGACAGCTTCTTTAGCCACAGCGCCCACTATACCATGAGCAATAATCAAATCTTCTATTTCATCAAGAGAATTATCACCTAAATATATTTCAAACTCTACAATTTCTTTACTCATTTCCTCAAAATCTTGTTTATTTTTTTCAAGTTCCGACATTAATTCTTTTTCCAAAGTATAAATATTTCTAATATTTTTTTGACTAGCCTCATCTACAAGCGCTAGCAATTTTTGATTTTCAATTTTTGTTTCTGGCAAAGAAAAGCTTTGTCTAGTTTTCAATAAATATCCATCGGTCAACAAAATACTAGGAAAACGATACTTATAAGCATAGTTGAAAACTTTGCGAGTCAAAGTATACATCTCTTCCAAATTAGATGGAGACAAAACAATACGCAAACCTTCTCCATTACCACCATGAATCGCCAAGTTTACTTCCTGTTGAGAATAAATGACTGTGCCCGAACTAGGCCCTCCACGTTGTCCTATCAGCGCGACAAAAGGCAAACGCATTCCATCAGCCATACTAAGAGCATCTTGCATAAGGACTGTGCCTGGACCAGCTGTCGCTGTAAAAGCTTTTTGCCCAGCCATAATAGCACCACAAACAGCAAAACCGGCTGCAACTTCATCTTCGGTTTGTAAACAATGCAAATTTTTATTTTGTAAAGATTTGTTTATCCAGCCAGACAAAATTTCTGTCGTTGGAGTAATTGGATAACCAAACATCTGCATAGCACCCGCATCAATACAAGCTTCTACCAAAACTTCATGTCCATTTAGAAATCTTTTTTCTAACATATTTTTTAAGATAATTTTTGTTTAGCTTGTTCTAACTGTTCCAAAGTATTTATACCAAAAGTTTCTTCTGGCGAGATAATTACGCTTTCTACTTTTTTATTTTGTGAAATAGCGATATGAACTAAATCTGTCAGATAATATTCATTTTGAATATTATTAGTCTTTATATTTTGCAAATTTTTCCAAAGCCAATTATTTTCAAAACAATAATAACCAGCATTACCTTCTTTTATTTGCAATTGTTCTTCTGTACAATCTTTTTTTTCAGTAATATTTACAATTTTATTCTCAGCATTTCTGACAACTCTACCAAAATCAAAAAACCTAGCATTTTCCGCTTCATAATTTGGAGATACAATCGAAGTCATTGTGATAATATTTTTATTTTCAATATTGTTTTTGATAATTTCCAAAATACTTTTTTCAGTAATAAAAGGAGAGTCTCCATAAAGTACAACGATGCGTTCAAATTTATCTTTCATCACATCCTCAGCCATCATAACTGCATGCCCGGTACCCAGTTGTTCTTCTTGTAAAGCATATACAAAACTATCGCCAAAATAATCTTCCACAACTTCATACTTGAAGCCAACAACTAGACAAATTTGTTTATCTTCAAAACCCATATGACGTAAAGTATCTACCACATATTCTACAATAGGCTTACCATTCAAATCCAACATTACTTTTGGTCTGTCTGTACAATTGAGACGAGTTCCCTTGCCTCCTGCCAAAATTACTATACCAATTTTATTTAAGTTTATTTGAGACATATTCTTTTATTTCTGTTAAAGTTTTGAAATATTTTAATCCACTGTTTTTATATTCTTCTTCTGTAAAAGTAACAACTTGTTTCAATATCACATTAATATTTGGAAAATCTTTTTTTATTTTTTGACTTTCCTCAATTTTATCATTTATAAAAAAAATATTGTTATCTTTACTTTCAGCCAAAATTTCTTTCACAACCAATTCTTTATCTTTACCAAGAAAAAAAACTTTCTTAAAATATTTAGCAATACCACACTCTTCAACTTTTAATTTCTGGAAATTTTCATCACCCAAACTAAGTAAATACAAATCTTGTTTAGATTCTTTCAAACTTTCCAAAAAATAAATAGCATCTTCAAACAAAAAATTATTTATCTTTTCTTTAACTTTGTTTAAATTATCCAAAACTTGTTTGTAATCAAAACCTTCTTTCTCCAAAATACTAGCATGCCTTTTAAAAGAATAAGAAAAATTTCCATCTGACAAAATTCTCGCCTCAGCATAAGTCTGCCAAAACATTTTTTCATCTATACCAACATCTAGCAAACAAAAAGACAATTCTTTTTTAAATTTTTGGGTATCAAATAGGGTATCATCAAAGTCTATGATTATCATAAAATTTTCTACCAATAATTATTTTGAAAACATTATTATTTATTTCTAAACAAGAGATAAATGGAGATAAAATAGAGATAAGATTTTCTATTATCATCTCTACTTTATCTCCTTATCTCTATTTATTTTTTAATAACAAAATAATGATTTTATTCCAAATTCCTCGTCCCACATTCCTCTACAAAGTATCCCACAATTGATCAAATATCATCTTCTGTGTTTCACAAATTCCAACATTTTCAATTATTACCCCGACTAAATTATCTTTGGCATCAAAAGAAATATAAGCAGTTTTGCCAGGATAAATAAAAATATAAGTTGGTGTCTTGCTTTCTTTTCCAAGCCACTTTCTTTCATCAAGACCACGAAGTTCACCACCTGTACCAGTAGCGATGACTTTTACTGCAATATTTTTGGCAATACGTGCATCACTAAAAGAAGGAAAATTTTCGTACAAATGCTCTGTTACCTTCTCAGCTGAATACACCCGATACAATTTTTCTTCTGAACTTTCACAAACTGTTAAGACATCCTCCAAAATTGTTTTTATATCATCATCTTTGAAATACTTAGCCACAGGCCTGTTTCCACCAGAATTATAAAGAGCCTGTAACTCAGGAATCACCATATCAACACTTTTATTGATGATCTTCAATTCTTGTTCTTTTCTATCAACCAACTTACGCAAATTTTCAGGATCATCAACTACAAAAAGCTGTTTAGTATCTTCTTTGAAGAACCTCACAACCTCTTTTTCCTGCAATTCTTTGAGAACTTCGTAGACTTGCCCACGGTTCATATCGAGACTATCCGACAATTTACGCACTGAACTAGGCCCAAGCCCAAGCAGAACCAGGTAAACTTTGGCTGATTTGTCAGAAAATCCTAATTTTTTGAAAAGATTAATATCCATATTTTTGCTTATTACAGTATATTTTATAATACAAAAACTGTCAATTTTTTATAGACAGTTTTTGGGGATAAGGTTTGTTTTTGGCTAAAATAGCATACTTTGTATTGGTTAAACGGCAAAATAAACACGGTTTAAATTTTCAATTTCTGAATTTACAATTTTCAAAAAATTTAGGAATTTTAAAAATTAATAAATTGTTTGAAAATTTAAAATTGAAAATTCCTAAATTAAAAACAGCCACTAAAAAATGACTGTCGATTAATACGATTATCGTAAAAATATCAAAAACTACTTACTTATTTTTTTGCCACATCCGAGCACTTCCACATTTTTTTTCATATACATTTTCATCAAATCCTCTCTAACTTTGGCTAAATAAGTTCTTGGATCAAAAATCTCAGGACTTTGACTCAAAACTTCTCGCAAACTAGCTGTCATGGTGATACGACTATCTGAATCTATGTTTACTTTACAAACTGCAGTTTTAGCAGCAGCTCGAACTTGTTTAGGATCAATACCAATCGCACTTTCCATTTTACCACCATATTTGTTTATTTTTTCCAAAGCTTCTTGAGGTATTGAAGAAGCACCATGCAAAACAATTGGAAAATTTTTGAGTCTTTTCTCAATAGCTTTCAAAATATCCAATCTAATTTTTGCCTCTTGTCCTGGTTTGAATTTATAAGCACCATGAGAAGTACCAACAGCAATAGCCAAAGAATCTACACCAGTTTTTTTCACAAAATCTTCTACTTCTTCTGGTCTAGTATAAATATGTTCAGTAGCCGAAACATCATCTTCTACTCCAGCGAGTACTCCAAGTTCACCTTCTACAGTTACTTTGTACTTATGTGCAAAATTTACTACTTTTTTTGTTAATTTGATATTTTCATTGTAAGACAAATGTGAAGCATCTATCATCACTGAAGAAAAACCATTTTTTATAGCAGACACACAAAGCTCATAACTATCACCATGATCTAGATGCAAAGCTACTGAAATTGGTTTTAGTTTCATTTTTTTAGCTTCCTCTTTCATTTGCAAAATCGCTCCAGAAACCATTTGGGCAATAAGTTTTTCACCAATATACTCATACGCTTTTTTGGAAATTTGCATTACTACCGAATTTTGAGTACGTAGACAAGCAGACAATACAGATTGTACTTGTTCCATATTGCTGACATTGTATCCAGGCAAAGCATAATTTTTTTTGAGTGATTCTTGATACATTTTTTTAGTATTTTCAAAACCTAATTTTTTATAATTGAGCATAATGTTTTTTTAATTTTTAAACACAAGAAGTGGAAAAAGGAGTGACAAATTGAGAGAAACGAAATTTGTCAACGTATTTGTAAGACAAACTTCAAAATACACTAACGAAATTCGCTTTAGCTCATTTCGTCAATCCAATCAAAATATATAATTTTATAGAAAGATGAAATAAAAAAGTGACACTACCTAAATAGTATCACTTTACATCTTTTGTTTCAAGGATTACATGTCTACGTCTAAATCATCCAAAGCGTTATTCCAAATTTCTTCTAATTCATAACCTAAATCAAGATCATCGGCATGATCATTGAACCATTGTGCAAAAGCTACTTGTAACTCTTCAGTATCAGATGCCCCTTCAAGAGCGTCTTCAAGCATAGCAAATTTTTCTTCATGAAAACGTGCTACCTCTGATTCTATTTCTTCAAAAAGCTCTCTTATATGACCGAGTAGTGCTTCTTTGACTAATAAGTAGTTTTCATCTGATGACATAGTTTTGTTGTTAAATTATAAATATTTTGCAATAGTGATTTAATCCGCAAAAAATATTTTATCCAGATTAAATCAAGAAAGACTATAACAATATTTAGTAATATTTACAAGTTTTGTATGTGGATAGATATCCAGCGTTGACAGACAATGCTTTATTCTCTATAATCAGCGTAAACTAACCACAAAAAATATGTTTATAAACAACATAAATCCTATACTTTTTCACTACAATATCATTACAGTCCGTTGGTATGGACTATTCTTGACTATCGGCATTCTTCTGACTGTGTTAATATATCACAAATTATTCAAAACCAAAAATTATTCTATTGATTTAGTCTATGATTTGAGTATTTGGCTAATTATTGGTGGATTAATTGGTGCCAGAATCGGCCACATTGTTTTTTACAATCTAGATTATTTTCTAGCCAACCCAAAAGAAATTATCATGATAAATCATGGTGGACTAGCTAGTCATGGTCTGACTCTTGGACTTTTACTAACAATATTTTTGTATCAAAAAATAAAAAAAATAGACATCAAAAAATATTTAGATTTACTAATAATACCAATACCATTGCTCGCTTCTTTTATTAGATTAGGCAACTATTTTAATTCTGAAATTGTTGGCAAAGTTACGACAGTACCTTGGGGAATTTATTTTCCCAAATTTGATAACGGTGAAATGATTTTGCGTCATCCAAGTCAAATGTACGAATCAATTATTGCTTTGTTTATTTTTGTAACAATTTATTTTGTTTACAAAAAATACAAAAATATCCCACAATATTTTATTTTCAATTTATTTTTATTACTATATTTTTCTAGTAGATTTCTCGTAGAATTTTTCAAAGAAAAACATAATTTGTTTGACTTCCCGCTTAGTACAGGACAACTCTTAAGTCTACCATTTGTGATTTGGTCGGTATATTGGTTTATAAAAAATTATAAAAATATTAAAAAATAAAAATACTTTTATACAAAATATATTAATCTACTAATGTAAAATAAAAAAACACTCTCATAATAGAAAGTGTTTTTTTATTAGATAGCCTATTATTTTAATTCTGGACCATCACTATAAATTTCCGCACTAGGTATAATTACGACTCTATCAAAACGAAAATTTAATTGACCAAAGACCTTTTCATTTGGTATATATCTTTTTACCTGTTTACTAGAATCATTTTGGTCTGGCTCCAATCTATAGACTCTAGGACTATTAGAATACTTAATCAAAGTATAATTTGGATGTTTACTAGTATCTGTAATCTCACTTTGTGTATTATATTTACTCAATAAACTTTCATCAACACTTTCTATCCAATCCCATTTATAATTCAAACTATTAAATACAACCTCACTTGTTATCCAATATTTATTATTATTTAAAAGTAAATAAACTTTTGGATCACCAACGGTTTTTACTAAAGCGCCATACTTTGGATCATATTTTGGACCTTTTGGCATAATAAACTTTTTATCATTAGAGATAGAATCCAATTTTGCTTTATTAGTACTCAAAACATCACTCCATGAACTAAAATAACTAAAAAAAGTAGATGGATCACTAAAACCTCTCTTCGTACAATCTTTTGTTATATAATAAACTGTTTTACTGCCAGAATATTGATAAGCTTTTTCAAAATCCAAAGGACAAGAAGTATTTTTGTTATCTGCATTCTCTGTGTTATCTGTTTTTTCTACAGAGTTATTTTCTACTACAGTATTATCTGTATACTTTTGCATATATACATCAACAATATTATTTACATAAACATTTGCATTTCCTGCAGCTTTTCTTTCATCTGACCAAGCTACATAATTTTTTATAGCTGTAAAATAACCAGCACTTCTTGCCAAAAATAAATCTTCACTCCAAGCTCTTTGACCTACAGAACTTATATGTTGTACATAAAGCTTTAGACCTTGTTTCCAAAATATATATACACCAGCATTACCATCAGAAACAATAGAATTCATTGAACTTTCTACTTCAGAATTTGAAGATCTTACACCATTTCCCCAAGTGCTTTGTCCATTCATATTAATATGTTGAACATAGACTCTGTGATTTGTAGCACTCGTCATGACACCAGTATCCCAAGAAACAAAAGCACCTGCATTTCCATCAGAAATTAATCTAACGGTAGAAAAAGGACTTGTAGCTCCAACCACTTTCGTCCCATTTTCTGACCAGAACTTTGTACCACTACTATTTAATGATTGTACAAAAATTTGTGGTTTTGACACACCATTTGAATAATCCAACCAAGACAAAATGGCTCCACCACTACCACCATACACGATATCATTTAAATTTTGTTTACTAGATCCAGAAGTAATTTGCAAACCTGTAGAACCCCACATTTTACTACCAGATTGGCTAATATGTTGAGCATAAATATCAGTATTTATACTTTCACCAGAAGTTGTACCAGCATTTCTGTCATCATTCCAAGCTATAAACACACCACCATCACCATCAGAAGTCATCTTTGGTATTTCTTGTCTTGTTGAAAAAGGTGCCACAGCCATACCATCTTCAACTAACAATTCTACACCATCTGATGTGAGATGTTGTAAATATATATTTCTTATATTTGAAATATCTTCAAAAGGAACACCATCCACAGATCTTTTACTCTGTCTCCAAGCGACATACACACCACCTGAACTGTCTGATGCTAAAAGTAAATTTGATCTTTCAGATTCATACAAACTTTTATCTGTATGGCCATTGTTTTCTTGAGATGGACGAATCCCTGCAATCATTTTCCCTGCAAAACCATCCCATTTTTTATTTCCATTTGCATCAATATGCTGCGCATAGACTTCAGTGTGATTCACATTATCACTATGCACTTCAAACCAAGAAATATAAGCACCACCATTACCATCAGAAATCATATCTGGAATACCACCAAAACTATTCAATGTTACACCAACATATGGTGACTCCCATTTTTTGTTTCCATTGCTATCAAAACGTTGAACACTCAAAACACTACCTGCTTCCCACAAAACAATAGAACCTCCATTATTATCAGAAACTATTTTTAAAACATCTTGACCATTATCTCTTACATCAACAGCCATACCACCTTCATTCCAAACGGTACTACCCATGGAAGCAGATGCAAAACTAAATAAAAACAAACTACTCAAAACAGACACAAAAATTGTCTGCTTAAAATTTTTCCAGCTAAATCTCATAGGGAAAGATATTTAAAAATAATATTTATATTATAACACATTGCACCTAAAACAAAAAACGACTTCAATTTGCGAAGTCGTTTTTTTATTAAAATTTTTCATTCCCCTTAAAACAAATTCGTCCCCGTCATCTCCGCTGGAACATCAAGCCCCATATGAGTCAAAATTGTTGGAGCCACATCAGCCAAGATTCCTACTGGCGACAAATAAGGTAATTCTATACTTTTTAAATCAAGATTAGGTTGACCATCCAATTTATTGGAAGCAATCACAAAAGGTATTGGATAATTATTGTGTTCTTTGTCAATTTCACCTGTTAGAGGATTTTGCAACTCTTCAGCGTTGCCATGATCAGCCATCACAAAGGCCGTACCACCACGCTTTAAGATTTCGGTCACAACTTTCTGTAAAGACTGATCAACAGCTTCTACAGCCTTTATACAGGCCTGCAAGTTGCCTGTGTGTCCGACCATGTCAGGATTAGCATAATTAACTACATAAAAATCATGTTTATCAGCTTTGAGAGATTTCAAAATGTTTTCAGTGACAACAGGTGCTGACATCTCTGGTTTTTGATCATAAGAAATTACGTCTGGTGAAGGAATAAGAATTCTATCCTCACCCACAAAAGGTTCTTCCGTCATACCATTCATGAAAAAAGTAACATGGGCGTATTTCTCAGTCTCAGCAATATGCATTTGTTTTAGATTGAAATCACTGACCACCTTGGCAATAGGGTTGGCAATAATCTCTGGAGGGAAAAGTACTTTTACAGGCAAACCTTTTTTGTACTCAGCAAAAGTAATAAAATCCAAATTATCATACTTTATTGTTTCAAATTCTTTGAAATCTTTGGTGACAAAAGCCTCTGTCAGCTGTCTAGCTCTGTCAGCACGGAAATTGAAAAAAATGACCACATCTCCATCTTCCACATTACCAATTGGATGATTCTTTTTGTCAACAATTACAAAAGGTGGAATTTCTTCATCATAAATTTCTTTGGCATAAAATTCAGAAATAGCATTCACAGGATCTTTAAAAATATATTCAGATTCACCCTTTACAATAGCATTATAAGCTTTGCTAATTCTATCCCAATTATTATTTCTGTCCATTCCAAAAAAACGTCCACCAACAGTGGCTACTTCACCAATTTTTTCTTTTTTACAAACACTCAAAAGTTGTTCGACAAATTGTTTACCCAAGTCTCGTGCCGTATCACGACCATCTATAAAAGCATGAATAAAAACATTTTTTTTCATTTTCATGGACTTGGCAAAACTAAGCAAAGCTTCTAAATGTTCTTGTGAAGCATGCACACCACCATTTCCAATAAGTCCAATAAAATGAACTTTGGTCTTATTTTTTTTAGCTTTATTAAAAGCTTCTACCAAGATGTTATCTTTGAAAAATTGTCCAGTAGAAATAGATCTATCAATTCTTGGTAAACTTTGATAACGCAAAATACCAGAACCAATAGTAGCATGTCCAACTTCAGAATTGCCCACTTCACCTCGTGGCAATCCGACACTCAAACCCGAGGCATTGAGCAACATTGAAGGATAGTGTGCTAATAATGAATCAAAAAAAGGTGTTTTAGCAAGAGAAATACTATTGGAATTGCTGGCAGGCGCGATACCGTAGCCATCCAAAACAATAAGAGCTGTAGGTCCTTTGGTTAATGCCATAAAATATACTAATTAGAAGTTTCTTTAGTAAAAATATTGGCTATTTTTGCTTCAATTTCTTGCATATCTGTCAAAAGAGCCGATTTACGATTATCATCTTTTTCTTTTTCCAGTCTAACAACATGCATGTTATATTCATAAATAACATCTGTCACCAAAGGTAACATTTTGGCTTTTTGATCTGTATCAATAACACCAAATTTCTTGAAAAAGAATTCTATTGTGTGTTGTTCAAAATTTTCATTCATATAAGTTAAACTTGTTACGAGGAAAGTCCTAAGACTTTCTTTTCGTAATTAAAAAATAGATATATGTATTATACCTATTTTGGTAAGGTAAAGTCAACTAGAAAATTAATCGCTAAGATGGTTCTTTTTCTTCTGTTTCTTCAATAAGAGCAAGTTCACCACTCTTTTCACCTGGATCTTTCAAAGATAACCCGCCAGCATTAGGTCCCATTTTATTTAAAAGCTGTGCTCGCAACATTTTCATAACATCCTTACGTCCAGATCTTTCAATCTTTTTTAATACTTCAGATTGATAATCTCCACCTCTCATTAAGTCTTTCATAATTTCTTCATCATTTGCTTCTAGTAAAAGTTTGGAATAATCATCTAAAACAAGTGATAATTTATCTTTAGGCAATGTATCTAACAAAAAATCAATAAACAAATTTTTGTCTCTTACTCCCCAATATTGAGCTATAATATTTAACCAAGTATTATTTTTTATGATTTTTAAACTTAATCTTCTGTTTGCAACAATGGCAGCCAAAAGATTTTTTGAGTTACTAAATTCATTAGCATTATGTCCTATTCTATGGTTTAAAAGTTCTTGCAATTCATATGGTATAGAACCTATCAATCTTCCCACATTGCCACTATATTCTTCATAAACTTTTTCCACCAACTTATCAAAAATAAATTGATAATCACCTGTAAAATACTTGGTAGGCCATTTTTTAATTATTCTAAAACTATAACTAATATCGTTGCCAGCCAAGATTTTTTCTAAAAACACAACCACAACTTGTGGAGTTAAATATTTTTCTGGCCACTCTGACACAGCAGAAAATGAATGTTCACTATCTTTGACGACACTATCAACCAACAACTCGACAATATTAGGTGGAAGATACATCATATTCCAAGCATTTACGGCTAGATAAGAATACAGAGTAGATTCTAAAACAATTTTAAATAATTTATCAAAGACCCAATCATTTTTTCCAGTTAAATATTTTTTATCCCAATAGCTTATTGCTAAAAATGAAGACAACGGCGATGTAGCTACAGCGTCAACAAATTTATCAAAAGCTCTTTTGTTTTCATTATTTATTTTTCTTTCTAAATAAACAGTTGGCCATTCGTTTATAGCATTATATGAATAAGCATTAGACTTTTCTATAGATTCAACTAGTCTAAAAAATACATCATCATTTTTTCCAGTTAAATATTTTTTATCCCAATTTTTTACAGCCTCATGTGAATATTCAAAAGATTGTTCTACAATATCCACACACTCTTGAAACAATTCATCATCATCAAAAAAGTAACCCTTTTCAATAATTGTATAAGCACCCTGTTGTCTAGTACTCTCATTTTCAAATTTCTTAATTTTATTTATCAACATGTTCATGACTTCATTATTATTACTTTTCAAATAATTTTCTGGCCATTGTGCAATCGCCAACAAAATACCCCTGTCTCCTAACAAGACAACTTCTAATACTCTATTAAAATAATTATCTTGACCATTTGGAAATAACATCTCTTGTTCAGCATCCAACACAAGAGAGGCAGCTTTATAAGAATCTCTAGATGAAATAGCATTATGTAATTTAGCTTTGAAAGCTAGCTCTTCATTTTCTGATTCCCTTTGATTTTGAGCTATAATGTGAGCATCGTATTGTTCTCCTGTTGATTTTCCTTCTGACATATTTACAAATAAAAAAATAAGTATCTATATTATACTTATTTCTAATCTATCTGTAAATGATATTTTTCAAAAGCCTTTCTAGCTTTTCAAGCATTTTAGGCCTTTTCAGCCTTTTCGTAATTTTTGACAATAAAAAAATAGGTACAAAGTCTGAGCGCTGGCCTACTCTCCCCTTGCGAGTACCATCGGCGATGACGAGCTTAGCTTCCGAGTTCGGGATGGGATCGGGCGGACCCTCGTCTCAAAAAGCACCCAGACTTTGTACCTATTTTTAATAAGTTCTGTTTCGTATTCATTCAAGTAAAATAATTTTCAATTGTAAGTTTTTTTGCATAGAAACACAACTCTATGTTTCCGTAGTGCTCGGGTAATTAGTACACCTTGGCATTCACCTAGTGCCTATCAACGTCCTCGTCTCGGACGACCCTGATAACGAATATTAATCTTGGAAACGGCTTCGCACTTAGATGCTTTCAGCGCTTATCCGTACCGAACTTAGCTACCCAGCGATGCGTGGTGCACAACTGGTAGACCAGAGGTTTGTCCATCTCGGTCCTCTCGTACTAGAGATGAGTTTCCTCAATATTCAACGCCCACAACAGATAGGAGACCGAACTGTCTCACGACGTTCTGAACCCAGCTCGCGTACCGCTTTAATTGGCGAACAGCCAAACCCTTGGGACCTTCTCCAGCCCCAGGATGCGATGAGCCGACATCGAGGTGCCAAACCGGACCGTCTATATGGACTATCGGGTCCGATCAGCCTG
>Ga0208373_1002528_pt1 | contig 20047 bp, 16 predicted proteins | sample RifOxyC2_FD_184036 | JGI IMG/M metagenome (GOLD analysis project Ga0208373, IMG submission 184036) | Soil microbial communities from Rifle, Colorado - Rifle Oxygen_injection C2 (SPAdes) | ecosystem: Environmental > Terrestrial > Deep subsurface > Rock core/Sediment | place: Rifle, Colorado... | reverse complement strand
GGTGAATTTAGAAAAATTATCGGCCGTTTTTGATAAAATAAAAAATTTTTTTGATTGGCGCGATGTTGCCATAACATTTGTTAGGCGCCGTTCTGCAGATAAAGATTCACCTCGAATTAAAATTTCTATGGATGTTAAATTTAAATTTTTGGGTGATTCAGATAAAAATTGGTTGAGATTAGAGTTACTTATTCCACGCAACGTCCAATCAATGGATTCGGTGCAAATGAATATAACGAGTCTTCATAATGAGCCAGTAAAAATATGTTTAGCTGATATTTTCAATAAAGTTGATGGAGGAATGGTAAAAAAAGTTTTTGGTAATTTTTGTTTAGTTGAAGAACAGATAGGCCTACAGGTAAAAAGCGATGGGCTCGTGTTGAATATATCAGGAATGATTTCTGTTTTTGATAAGAATGTTAAAGGTTATTTATATGTTAATAAGCCCTTTGATGGTAATGCCTGTATAACATTAGAGACCAAGTCAGATAGTGATTCTGATTTGGGAAGGGTATCAGACAAGTTTTCTTTTTTAAGTAAATTTTTTATTTTTAAAAAGCCAAATATACGATTATCAACCTGTGAAGTAGAAAAAGCAGGATTAAGTCTTGATGCAGACATAGAATTTAAAGATTTTTTAGGAAAGTTTTTTAATACGTTTGGTTTATCTACTGTCCACGGATCAGTTGGTATTCCTGCTCATTCTGCGCAGATTGATCAACTCTATGTTGAATTTCAAAAATCGTTAGATAATCCTAAAGAATATGGCCCGGTAAAAATGAAATCATTTGGTTTTCGTATGAAAGGAGGGGTTCCTTCACCATTTTTTGGTCTGAATGTGAATGCAGAGCTCAAAACAAAATCTGGTGTAATTTCTTTTGATTTGTCGGGTGATTTGAATCCGGTTCGTTTTGATTTAAAAGGATTGGCTCATTGCAAAGAAGAGAAAGGCTTTGAAAAAGTTTGTCCGGTGTTAAGTGAGCCTTTTGGATTCCCTTTTGTTTTAACAGATCCAGGATTGATAATTCATGTTGCCGATGGTTTATTGACTGGTTTAGGAATGCAGGGAAAGATGCGGCTGGGTGAATCTGATTTATTAGTTAATGGTGATATCAATGTTGCTGATCCTTTAAAATCTACCTTTATTGCTAAAACTCATAAATTTTGTCTTACCGATTTAGCGAGTTTGTGGATCAGCGTTGCTAACAAGGTGGGAAAAAAGATAAAAGTTCCTCCGTTGCGTATTCCAGGTATTGGATGTTTTAAAGATACTGAAATTCGATTTGGGATGAGTTTAGGTGTTCCAGATGTCTTTATTATTGCAAGCTTTGATTTTTTAGGATTAGCTGCGCATGTTGAAGGAAATTTGAATGTTGCAGGTTTATCTTTATTGGGAAACGTTGCTCCCGTTTCAGTTCCCGCTCTCTTTGCAATGGCTTCTAAAAAAGATTCGCAACAAGGACCAGTAATTGATCTTCAACTCAATCTTTTTGATCAATATTTTAAACTTGATGGAAAGATTTCATTATTAAATGGTCTCATTGCACGTGAGCAACAGATCGATTTTTCTAATGCTATTCTTACTTTTGAACTTGTACATAAGTTGTTTGGACTTGGAACTAACTTGAAGTTTACGCTCCCAATGGAGAACCTAAAATCTTTTGGTGATTGGTCAGCTGAGGGGGAATTTGAAAATGGTTTTAAAGAGTTGCTTTTGAATGCATTAACTCAAAGAAAGAGTGGCCTAGAAAAAGATATCAGAGAAATGGTTGATAAGGCTACAAATAGATTATGTGGCAAGTTGCCTCCTATTTCTAAAAAAACATGTCAAATTTTTTATAAATCAGCCAAAGGAATTGCATCACTTTCTGATCAGTTGCGTAAAAAGCTTTATGATGCTTTTGAAAAACTTTTTAAAACATTTGGCATTAAGCGGGCACATTTTAAAACAACATTAAAACAATTGGGAAGCTTTATTTTGCCTGATGTAGAGGTTGAACTGTATGTGTTGGGTGATACCATTAAGCTTTCATTAAAAAACTTTGATCTAAAAAATCCTTTGAATTCTTTAACGAATTTTGTCGATTTGATTATGGAGCGTCTTGATAATAGGGTAACTTTTGAGATTGAGCCGTTAGATTTGAAGGGTTTAGATGAAGCATTGGCTAATGTTGGTATCGCACAGGAAAGATTAACCGCGGCTGGAGAATTAACTCCGGAAGATATCGCCAAATTACAAGGTTACGCAACCACGAGCTTTGCAAACGTTGAGGAAATGCTTAAAAGTGCTGAACAAATAAAATAGTTTCCGTCAAAAGCAAAGAATAACAGGCTCTTTTTGTTACAGTTAATTCAAACATTGACTTTTTGCATCTAGTTTATTTATATTTGAATTAAATAGTATTGGAAGGAGGTTATAATATTAAGAGAGCTCGTGATAGTTGGTTTTAAAAAATGGAGAAAATTATGAAGAAAATCTTAAGTATTTTACTCATTATTGGAATGGTTGCGCAGGCTTTTGCAGATGGTCCTAGTATGAACCTTGTGAAGGCGAATGTTTGCGGATTAGTTAGCAAAGATGGTCTGGCCGTAAAAAGAGGGTTCTTATTTGAACGTTTGCAAAAATTTGCAACACAAAGATTAGAAGCTGGTATGGTTATAGATGAGGCAACTAACGGCAAATTAGATCCCAAAGAGAAGTCTAAATTAAAAGATTTGACTAATGGTTTTTATAAGGCTTTAAAGAAGGCGACTACTTTTGATTCAAACGATGGTGGTGCAATTGATGTTTCAATTGGTAAAGTGGTGATGGGAAAAGCAATTCCGGTATGTAACGCCTCAATTGATAAAATGTGCGGTATGTTTAAGATCAAAGGAAAATCAATTTGTGAAGTTTTACCTAAGGTAGAGGACCTTGTTCAAGCGTTATCACTTAAATTATTATGTCCTGCTAACATATTAGACATTTTAACCCAAATTCCTTCATTAACTGTTAAAGGGTTTACAATAGACCTAGGTCCAATTATAAAAAGTATCGTTAATGATAAAGATTTGAGACCAATTTTCATAGAAACTTTAGCTCAAAAGCTATCAAGGGTAAAATGGGCAAAGCTTACCTATAAAGATAAAAAGTTTATCTTTGAGGAAGTAGATAGACCATTGTTCGATTATAACAAAATTGATCCAGCAACTTGTATGTCTAAAGAAAGTGAAGCCTATTGGCAAAGTTTGGCCGATGAATATGGAATGAGCATCGAAGATGTTAAAGCGCTTTATCCAGCATAATGATGAATATTTTAGAGGAGAAGGGAGCATTTAAACTCCCTTCTCTTTTTGTGCGCCAGGCACGGCGCATATTTGATGAGGTGCAAGTCCTCAGCGGGCCGTCTCTTTTTTGCTTTCTTAGAAACCAGGTATATTTATATCTGGCATCTTTATATCAGGGAGAGAAGGTAGCCTTGTTGGTATGTTGATGTTTTTTAGATCCGTGATGCTCGACAACATATCTTTTCCTATTGTTGGAATATTGGTAAATGTTGTTTCCAGTCCGCTGGTGAATCCTGAAAAATCGCCCGTTGCGAGTTTTCCAAGGCTTCCCGTAATGCCACTGGAAAAATCTGCAAGGCCTGAAAACGTTGTATCAGCAAAATTAATTCCAGCGACATTGAGTTTAAGGCCTACAAGATTACCAAGTTTTCCCGCCATTGCCCTTGAAAGAGTGTCTGCCATACCAAAGGAAGCTTTTGTGGTATTCAAGATTCCTTGTTGTGTGTCAAAGATTCCACCTACAAAGCCTTTTATATCTCCTGAAGCAAGCGAAGAAAAAGCTCCTTTAAGCGCATTGGCTGTTTCTTTTCCTGATGCTAAAGGATTGCATTCTTTGCTCAGTTCTTTACCTCTCTTTTCCAAATCATTTTTTCTCGCTAAAAGTTTATCTGATTGTGCTTGAGCGTAGGCTTGAAGATTATTTGCTTCAGCTTTTATGAATTCAATTGAGGTGGTGAGTTGTCCTTTGAATTGGGTGATAGCATCCTGAAGTGTTATATTTTTAAATTGAGTATCAATGTTTGCCGTTGAAGGTGCGGTGGTTTTTTTGTAAAGAGCGGTTTGTTTAATGAGCGTAATAATACTCGTTTTAATGAATGCAATAAGTGTCGCTTGTTTATCTAAGACATCTTTTTGAAGTTTGCCAATTTCTTCTCCAATTTGATCAGATGCTTGAGGGTTATTTTTTTTATACTGTTGCCACGCTTCATCAAACGTTTTTTTTACGGCAAGAAGTTGGCTTTGAAGATTTTTTGCTTTGTTCATGTCGTCTTGCGTTGGTGGTGTTCCTGCAGTTTTTAATTTTGTTAAAAAGTCATTAAATTCTTTATAAGCGTTTATGAAGGCTTGTAATGGTGTAGCTAAAGTTTCAAGCTTTGTTGCCGCTTCTTTAAATGTTTCAATGTTTTTTTGAAAGTCGGTGGTGATACCTTTGATAAGCTCTGAATAAGCTTTGATCGGTTCGGTTTTGCTTGTTAATTCCTTTTGAAGAGATAGGGCGTCTTTTTGAAGGGTTTGAGCATCTTTTTTGAGACTTTCTGTTTCTTTTGGGCATGATGCAGCGCTTATGTAGGAGCAAAAAAATAATAATCCGATAAATATTTTTTTCATAAAAATCCTTTTTTTGAATTATGGCACAATTTTGTGAGTGATCCTCCTTTCTTTTTGTATGCTTTATAGATACCACATCAGAATTTTAGTTGGCAAGATCACATATGAAATTCAGTGATTAAGTTAATTTCTTAATTTTTGATTAAATTATTCTTTAAAGAACAAATTCTAAGATGTTTGTATAGGTATTATGAATCTTTTATAATAATAAGCGTAAGTTTTGTTGTTATAAAGGGAAAAAATTGATGAAAAAATTTAGTATAATAATTTCTCTTTTTGCTTTTGGACAATTGCATGCAATGCGATTTACCCAAAAAGGTAAAATTCCGTTATTCGATGAAAAAAATCCAGCATTGTGTAAATCAGTTAAAAGTATGCGTGATAAGGTTGTTGATGATTTTCAAAGACGAATAATATATCTGCTTAATGCCATGTCTGAAAATAACTTAGAAAGATCAGCAGTTAAACGGAAGCTTGATGAATTGGAAGGAGAGAAATATCACGAAGCCTGTGATTTTTTTGATGATTTAACGCAGCAGGAAAAACTTAACTGTGATGTAAATGATCTTGGGCGTATTAAGGCGTATTATAGAAGATTACAACTTAAACATCACCCAGATAAAGGTGGTGATGTTAACGTGAGTGCCAAACTCAATGGAGCTTATAATATATTGGTTACCGCATTGAGAGAAAAAGATCGGATTCCACAATTAAAGGAAGAGGAGGTATCAAAAGAAAAGCTGGAGGGTAAACATCAAAAAGAAGGTCGTAATATTTTAGGGCAAGTAAGATTGGCATGGCCTTTTTTTGTCAGTAAATCAAGCGAAGAAATAAAAAAAATTATAGATTCTAATCGAAGAAAAAAGTTGCAGCAGATGATTGGTAAAAGTGTGGAGATGCCCCATTATACTGGCGGAGCTGATCCTAGCGCCTTCATTAAAAGATATAAAACTAAACAGCTTGCAACTGCGCTTGTAAAAATGAGACAAATAAGGGAGGTGACAGATTTTTTTCATACAAAAATTGATGAAATTATGACTGAATGTAATGTCACAACGCCTGCTTTTTTTTCGCTTCCTTATAATGCTATTTTTCTTATAGATGATGAAAATCATCAGACGAGAGAGCTTTCAGTAGATTTTTTTGAAAAGCTGCACGTTCTTATGCCAAACCTTGGGCAGATTATACTTATGTGCAAACTTGAAGAATTGCCAAAATCTATGAGTTTATTTAAAGGGTTGCGCGCGCTGATAGTTTCACACAATAATTTGAGAACATTGCCAATGTGGATAACTCAACTGCCTCATCTAAAGCTTCTTGATATTTCAGATAATCCACTTGAGATGACTGAAGAGCTTCAAAAAATCATTACAGATCTTGAACAGAAAAATGTGCGTATTATTAAATGATGGCTTCTGATTTGATATAAAGCTCTTAAGGTTAATTTAAAAGAGCACGTTATACTTTAAATTTTTTCATAAGAATTTTATTAATTTTTTGTTTTTTTTGTTCAATCTCTTTCCAGCCAAGCAGCCCATTTTTTGCGTCTTCAAAACTAATAACAGAACTTGCATTTATCATTCCATTGATGAGCGCTTCTTCTATTTTTAATCCCTTAAAAATGCTTGCTGAAAAACAGGAACCAAACGCATCCCCCGCGCCTACGGTGTCGATGATTTCGGTTGGGATACTTGGAAAGAAATAGATTGTTTTTTTATGAGCAACGTAAACTCCTTCTTCGCCATTGGTAACGACAACAGTTGAAGGGCCACGAGACATGATTTCTTTACAGAAATCCTTAAGGTTAAAGCATACATTTTCAATGTAAACAAGAGATTTGATGAGATCGGGAAGTTTTTCAAATGAGACGTGAGATTGGATGTCTTTTTCAAGTTCTTTGGGTGATAATTGCTTAGACATGCTTTGTAGGAATATTTTTGCTTCGTGACTATTGAGAATGAAAATATCGATGTCTTTTAATGCGCGTGCAAGATCTTTACATCCACTAGATAATTGACTGATGCCGGGATTGACCGCAACTGGAACGCGTTCTTTTTTTGCGTGAATAGCGAGTGGAACAAGCATTTTTGATGAGTCGCCGCTGAGGGAAGTGATGTATAAAAAGGTGCCTGTTTTGATTGCATCAAAAGGAATGTTATTTTTTGTTAATTTTTTATTTGCGCCTCGGTAAGCGAAGATGGTTCGGTCGCCCTCGAACGAGGGAATAATATATGAAAGGCCGGTGCCGACTGATTTATCTTTGGTTATAAAGGAACAATCAATATCAAGTGCTTCGAGTTGATCTTGAATGTATTGGCCTGCTTTGCCAATCCCTATTTTTATAATCGGGCTGACATCGAATCCCAATTTTTTAAATGAAACCGCAGAGTTAGTTGCGCCTCCTCCTGTGCTGTAGGTAAGTTCTTCGACTTCAATTTTTGCACCTTTTTCGAGTAATAAATAAGAGCGCGTTTCACGGTTATTTTTAATAATGAGCGATTCTGGATTTTGATAGTGAATAAAAATGTCTTGTGTGGCTCCGCCGACGGTAAAAACTTTCATAATATTCTCTTATAAAAAAGTTGGGTCTTATATTTACCATATAAGACCCGTTATTGATTTGCAATTATTTATTATGCATGTACTTTTTTTCTGCACGGTTTCATTAATACACGCTTAAGTACTTCATTGGCATGATCTACAAAGATAACGTCAATGTCGTGTAATATTTCGCTTAATAAATGTAAGTCATTCTTGTTTTTTTCAGGTAAAATTACATGACTGATGCCGTTGCGTTTTGCTGCTAAGATTTTTTCTTTGACGCCACCAATTGCCATTACGCGCCCTTGAAGATCTAATTCACCGGTCATTGCAAATTTGGCGTTAATTGGTCGATAAGTAAATACTGATAGGATTGCTGATAGCATGGTGATGCCCGCTGAAGGGCCATCTTTTGGTATGCCGCCCGCAGGAACGTGAATGTGGAGATCGTGTGTTTGGAATAAATTGCTATCTATCTCAAACTCATCTGCATGCGCTCGCGCATAACTTAATGCGGCTTGCGCAGATTCTTTCATGACATCGCCAAGTTGTCCAGTGAGAATTAATTTTCCCTTTCCAGACATCAGAACTGCTTCAATTTTGATCATTTCGCCACCATAAGCTGTCCATGCAAGGCCATTGCAAATGCCAATTTCATCATGATTGTTAATATCCTCGTCAATAAATTTAGGTGGTCCAAGGAACTTAATTATATTATCAAGTTTAAATTCTGGAAGGTCATGTCCCTCGACAATTTCACGTGCTGCTTTAGAACATAACTTGTGAATCAATCGTTCGAGTTGGCGAACGCCAGATTCTCGTGTGTGGTGACCAATTAATTCTGCAATAGCTTCTTCGCTCAGTTTTATGTCCTTTCCTTCAAGGCCGGTAGAATATTTTGCTCGTTGAATCAGGTATTTTTTTGCGATTTCGATTTTTTCTTCTTGTGTGTATCCTTCAACGGAGATTATTTCCATGCGGTCTCTGAGTGGTTGAGATATTGTTTCTAAACTATTTGCCGTTGCAATGAAGATAACGTGAGATAAATCAAAAGATACGCCGAGATAATTATCATAAAAACCTTTGTTTTGTTGTGGGTCGAGAACTTCAAGCATTGCCGCTGAAGGATCTCCTCTGAAGTCTGCACCGATTTTATCAAGTTCATCAATGATAATAACTGGATTTAAACTTCCTGCCTTTCTAATTGCTTGAATTAACCGTCCCGGCATTGCCCCGACGTAGGTACGGCGGTGTCCACGAATTTCAGATTCATCTTTGACGCCGCCAAGAGATATGCGATGATAGCGCCTGCCGAGTGCTCGAGCGATTGATTGGCCAAGAGAAGTTTTTCCTGTGCCGGGAGGCCCTACAAAGCATAAAATTGGTGTAAAACCATCCTGTTTAAGTTTTCTAACCGATATGAAATCGAGGATTCGATCTTTAATTTCTTTGAGTCCAAAATGATCTTCTTCAAGAACCTCTCGCGCATGATTGATATCAAGATTGTCGGGTGTTTCATTTCCCCATGGGAGAGCGAACATCCAATCAAGATAATTTCGCAGCACTGTTGCTTCCATCGAATCTGGTGCTGTTTTTTCTAATCTGCTAATTTGTCTTTTGACTTCTGCGCGCGCTTCTTCTTGAAATGGAATGCTGTTAAGTTTTTCTTTCATCTCTTCAACTTCTTCAGCATCATCCTCGCCGAGTTCTTTTTTGATTGCGCGCAACTGCTCTCTTAAATAGTACTCTTTTTGCGATTTATTCATCGACTCGCGCGTGTTATTGCGTATTTTTTCTTGCACCTCAGAAACATCGGCTTCTTTCCTAAGAAGAATGTAAACGTCTGACAATAAATCTTGGTGACTTTTTATTTCTAATAATCTTTGAGATTGTTCAACGGTAAGATTCAAATGTGAAACAACAAAATCTGCAATTTTATCCGGGTCAGTCATTTTTGAGAGCAGAATGTTAAAATCGGGGCTGAGTGTTTGGCCACTTTCGGTCATTTTTTCTGCAAGCGTTTTTATGTTGCGTATATTTGCTTCTATTTGTTGTTCATCATTTTCTTTGTTGATATCTAATGCTTCAAGGTGTGCTATAAGAATTTGATCTTCTGCGCTAATTTCTGTTGCGCGTGCTTTTGCGACCCCTTGTACAAGAATTTTTAAGCCTCCTTCAGGAAGTTGTACTATGCGCATAATTGTTGCAATGGTTCCAATATCGTACAGATCGGTAGTGCTGATAGCGCCGCTTTGATTTTCGGTTTGATTTTTTGATGCAACAAGAAAAATCAATTTATTATTTTCTGCAGCGCTTTCGATGCCTTTGATGATTCTATCGTCGATAACTAGGAGCGGGACAATCATATGTGGAAATACCACGACGTCTATAGTAGGTATAACCGGCAAGCTTTTGGGTATTTTTTCCAGTCCCTTATTTCCTATTTCCATAATGCCCCCCTCATTTTCCCCTCAGAATGTTAATACGCTATCATTTTAACGGGTAATTTTTGTCAAAGACAAGAATTAATGTTTTGAGCTTCAAATAGGCTGATGTACAAAAGCTTTTTGTTTGGTAAGATTAAGGACTAAATTATTTTCTAAAGGATTAGAATGGAATCGTTAAAACAGTGGCCGCGGCTTGTTTGGATAGATCTTGAAATGTCTGGTCTTAATGTCCAGCGTGATAAAATTTTAGAAATAGCTTGTGTTATAACTGATTCAGATTTGAATATTGTTGCCATGAAAGAACCTATTGTTGTTGGACAAAATCAGGGCCTGATTGAAGAGATGGATCAGTGGAATATTCTGCATCATACACAGTCGGGACTTATTGATGAATTGCGAAAATCATCTTGCACGATCGAGGAAGCTGAGCGCGAGATATTATTATTTGTTAAAGAGTATTGTGAGCCTGAAAAGTCGCCGTTGTGTGGGAATTCGGTGTGGATGGATCGATTTTTTTTACAGACCTATATGCCGTTATTAGAACAATATTTATATTACCGCATTATTGATGTAAGTACGGTTAAACAGTTGGTAAATTTTTGGTATGGAATGCCTGATAAAGAATTGTATAAAAAAAGAAATGCTCATCGTGCATTAGATGATATTAAAGAGTCCATTGAAGAATTGAAGTTTTACCGTGATAATTTTTTCATTAAAAAACGTTCCTAAATGTGATTAGGTGAAAAAATAATAAAATGGAATTGATTATGAAAGTTGCTATTTTATCTCTCTTGATATTTTTTAATACTTTTTCGGTTTATGAAGAAAGATTTGTTGATGGGAATGGTGTCACGTATAGTTTGCATCACTTGCATGTAGGTGATTACAAGAAGGGATATATAGAGCTTTTGGGTCAATTGACTGAATGTGGGCAAATTAATTTTTCAAAATTTTGCTTATTTCGTTATGGTTTGAATCCACAGCATATTGTTTTGGTTATTGAAAATTGTGATCAAGGAAAAATCATTGCAACAGGAACAGTATTGATTGAACCTAAATTAATACATTCTGGTAGATTGGTTGGGCATATCGAAGACATTGTAACAGATGAATCGGTGCGCGGTCATGGTTTTGGTAAAAATATAGTACTGAAGCTGGCACAATATGCAAAGGTAGCTGGTTGTTATAAAGTTATTTTGGATTGCAAAGCCGAAAATGTTCCCTTTTATGAGAAATGTGGCTTTACCGTTAAAGGTTCAGAGATGGAGATTAGATTTTAGTGATTAATGTATTTGCTTGAATTGCTAATTTTTTATTTTAAGCAGTTTCCTTTTTCTTATGAAAAATTTTTAAAATTATATTATACTTGTAGTGTATGATAACCCTCCTGAAGAGAGCTGCAGTGCTATGGAAATTAAAAAAATAACAGAAGTTAATAATTATCTTGATCCATCGGTTGAAATAGTTTTTTTTGATATTGATAATACGATTTTGGAGACGGAAACGGCTCCCAATTTAGTACAGTGGGTGGTTGCTTTTGAAAATTATGTTCGCTCTCATAAGCGTATGCGTGAGCTTTCTGAGCAAGATTTTTTTATCTATATACAGCAACATATAGTTGATTTTATTGAACATATGAGGCCTGCATTAGTTGAAGATGAGGTTCTTGGGGTAATTCATGCGATCGAACAAAGAAATATTCCTATTATTGGATTGACAAATCGTCCGCTTAAGTCAGCAGAGATTACCGCATCACAATTGAGAACTTTTGGTTTAGATTTTTCATCTCATCAATTTAATCCTCAAGAATATAATTTTGAGGCGCTTGAGCGTACGGCTTTGTTTAAAGATGGCATTATTATTGGCAATAGTAATAATAAGGGTCTTTTGATCAAAGAATTTCTAGAAAAAATTCGTTTTCGCCCTAAAAAACTTCTTTTTATTGATGATAGCGAACGCTTTGTGCATGATGTGGAGCATGTTTTACGTGATTCAATGATTGAGGTGCTGGGTTTGCGCTATGGATTTTTAGATGAAAAAATGACAGAATTTAGCCTTTCTTTGGAAATGATCCCTGAAGAATTGAGATAATAATTTTTTTTATTGCGCAAAAAGAAAACTTCCGCTTTTTGCAACGTGAAAAGTTCCGGTTTTGCAAAAAAAACAACCATCAATAACCTCCATTTGGACCCCTCCCTCGATGTGTGATGCCAGCGACACCTCCTGCTATAAAACGCTTCAGTTATTTCACGTACCATCGAACGCTTAACCGTAGCCTTTTTGCAGAGGTTGCCTGCGTTATTTCTCCTTTTGGTAATTATTTTTTTTATGCTTGCAAAAAATATTTTTTTAGGCACACTTGGGTGAAATTTGTCCGAAGAAATTTTTGTATAAAAGTTTTAAAGCAGTGCTGCGGGGCATAGAGCTTAATTTCGGCGTGTTGCCTTTTATTTGAAATAAACCTCTTAACAGAAAGGATTGTTATGAGAATTTTTCTCATTGCACTACTCATAAGTTTTTCCATAAAATCTATGGATTTGGCTCTTAATAAAAAATTTTTTAATGCATGTGTTAATGGAGAGATAGCTAAAGTCTTGGGGATGATTGACCTTGATGGGGTAGATTTAAATCTTGTTGATGCGGAGCAAAATAAAACTTCTTTAGATGCGATTGTATTATCTAAGTTAGATGTAGACAAAAAGATTACGATTATAAATCTATTACTAGCAAAAGGTGCTATTGCAAGTAGTTCCTTTAAACGTTTTGCTGTTGAATCAGATTCGATTCCTCTTTTAGCTTCTTTACACGGCAATGGACAATTAAGTGTGGATGATTTAATGGAAATAGCTATTGAAGAAGAAAGTTGGCGTGCTGCAGATTTCTTACTTGCTAAAGGTGGTAAATTTAGCGCAACCTCTCATTTAGATGATACTGTTGTAGGTGCAGCTCTTCAATTAGATCCAGGGCGTGTTTCCAGAAAAATATGGGCTCCTGGTAGTGCAAGGCAAGCTATATTTGCCTTGCATTTATGTGAAGAACGCAAAAGAGAATTAGAACAGCGCGTAGAGGGTTTTGATTTAACGCCACAAATTGCTTTTGTAGATACGTTACAAAAACAAAAAGAAGGGAAAGAGCTGCGTATTGCACAGTTGACTGAACAAATTGATGCGATGATGAAAAAAATGCAAGAACTAAAGGAAGAGCGTATAACTGGTCTTGATGATCTTAAAGTTCTTTATGATAAATTGAAAATGGAAGAGTGTGAGTTAGGAAGAAGAAAGATGGGTTTTGAGCGTGATTCAACTCGCTTAGCTGCTTGCAAAGGAATAATAGAATGTTTGGATACTCATAAAAATGGTTCTTTAAAAAGCTTTTCTGAAGAAAGTGAAGATAGGTGGAAGCAGGCAGAGACTAAGTTTGAGGAAAGTCTTTAAAGCCGACATGCTATTTTACATAATTTTGGCTTTAGAAAAAAGATCCGTTTTTCGGGTCTTTTGCTTTGTAGGCAGAGCCTCCGAATATGTCGGTGTTTGCCGAAGGTTCCACGCCGATAAAGAAGCAACAGGATTGCTGATTAAAGCCATCGACCTTGTTGGTGGTAGATTAATTCTTTAGCAAAGCTCTTTTGAAGATTTTTTTGTGATATTGATAGGGATTTGTTTTGCTGTTTTTTGAGATGGCTTTCCAATTTCTTTTGCTGAAAGGTTATTTACGATTATTTTTTTAGGGGTTTTTGGTGAAGATGTATTGCATTGATATGATATTTCTTGATAATGAATATGTTGATAAGAAGTAGCGTGACAATCGGTTGATATTGCAAACAGTGGATAGAAAAAATAGATAATAGTACACACAGTAAATCCTTAGTTAGTTTTATGTTAACAGTGTACAAATGCTATTTTTTTTAGCAATCGAAGATTGATTAAAATAGAAACCCCGAGAGAACCCGGGGTATTTCTTTGTTTGCCGCAGTGAATGCCGTTTAATGAATTATGTGCGGCACAAAATTGACGAAATTCGCTTAAACTATGGTCTGTGCCACAGTGCGCTTCATTTTGAGAACATGCAGGCGAAGGCATCAAAGAGTGAGAATAATCCTGAGATGCCGACGATAATGTAAATGTATTTAATAAGGATAGGGAGCTTGATAAGCATGGAAAACCATACTACGAGGTTCAGATCAAAAAGACCAACTGCTCCCCAGTTAATTGCGCCTATCGCGCTGACAAGTAGTGCAATTGCACTTAATTTGCTACACGTCATTGTTAACTCTCCCGGTAAGATTAACAGATATACTTCCTTACCTTTTAGCATGCTAATTTGTTTTTTGCAACTTCTTTTGCTTTTATAAATTAATTCATTAAAAAATGATTGTTTTTAATGTTTGCGTGTTGAATAGGGTGGCTTAAGTCTCATTTATCTCTTTACAAGAACCATTTCATTCAGTAATTTGTTAAATTAGATAGTATTTAAAGGATCTTTTTGCCGGATAAGATTCCTTAACCAATGGGATGGGTATGGCAAAACAAGAAAATGATACCTCTGCAAGAGGGGTTGTGCTGCGTGTTACAGGGACAATTGTTGATGTAGAATTTCCAAAAGAAAAAACACCTGCAATTTTAAACCTTTTAAAAGTAAAAATTGGAGATCGTGAAGCGGCGTTAGAAGTTGAGCAACAGTTGGGTGATGGCGTTGTGCGATGTATTGCGATTGAGAGCATTGAGGGCATTAGCCGTAAAGATTATGTAATAGACAGCGGTGCTCCGATAAAAGTGCCGGTGGGAAATCAAATTCTCGGACGCATGTTTAATGTCTTGGGTGATCCAATTGATAATCTTGGACCTGTTGAGCCGGATGATTATTGGGCTATTTATCGTCCCGCTCCAGAGTTGGTTCGTCAAAAAATTGAAGATGAGATTCAAGAGACAGGTATTAAAGTTATTGATTTGATTTGTCCTTATCTTAAAGGATCAAAAATAGGCCTCTTTGGTGGGGCTGGCGTTGGCAAGACGATTCTTGTTATGGAGTTGATTCGTAATATTGCAAAAGAGCACGGTGGCGTTTCAATTTTCAGCGGTATTGGTGAACGAACGCGTGAAGGAAATGAGCTTTGGCTCGAAATGAAAGAATCCGGCGTTCTTGATAAAACAGCACTTGTTTTTGGCCAGATGGGAGAAATGCCTGGTGCTCGTTTACGTGTTGGGTTAGCTGGTTTGACCATGGCTGAATATTTTCGGGATGCAAAAAAGAAAGATGTACTCTTTTTTGTAGATAATATTTTTAGACTTGTGCAAGCTGGTTCAGAGGTTTCTTCATTACTTGAGCGCATGCCATCAGCCGTTGGCTACCAGCCGACATTGGCCTCAGAAATGGCCGCTTTTCAGGAGCGTATTACCAATACACTAGAGGGAGCAATCACGTCGGTTCAAGCTGTTTATGTTCCTGCTGATGATATTACTGACCCAGCACCGGCAACAACGTTTATGCATTTAGATGCAAGTACCGTTTTATCTCGTAAATTAGTTGAGCTCGGTATTTATCCTGCGATTGATCCACTGCAGTCAAATTCGAAGGGGCTTGACCCGTTTGTTGTTGGCGATCGGCATTATCATGTTGCACGTAAAGTTGAGATGATTTTACAGCGTTATAAAGAATTACAAGATATCATTGCGATTTTAGGTATCGATGAACTTTCTGATGAAGATAAGCAGGTTGTGCATCGTGCGAAAAGAATACAAAAATTTTTGACACAGCCGTTGTTTACTGCTGAACAATTTAGTGGTATTCCGGGAAAATACGTGTCACGCGAACAGACCGTGGAAGATTTTGCTCAATTGGTTGATGGTGAATGTGATGATTTGCCGGAATTTGCATTTTACATGGTAGGTACCCTAGAAGAGGCTCGAGAAAAAGCTAAAATTTTGAAAAAGAAGTAATCATGCGTTTACATATTGCAACACCTTCTGAAAAACGTGAATTAGAAATTGCTTGGATCGAATTAAATACGCCGGCGGGTAACTTTATTATTCAACCTGAACATGCGCCAATGATTGTTACCTTGAGTCCGATGTCGATCGTTAATTATCGTTTAACCTCAGGCAAGGAAGAGACAAGAAAAGTTATTCAAGGTATCGCGCATATTGAGCGAGATTATATTACACTTCTGATAACACAATGAAAAATCAATTAGGTTTTGTTTTAGCGGGGTCTTTAAGCGAAGGTTTTTCTGTTCGTATAAATTCTGATGTGGCATTTGATTTCATAAAAACAGGCAAATTTGTCACAATCTCAGGAGAAAATCATACTTTTTTTTCTTTAATTACTGATCTTAAACTGGAGGTTACAAATCCCGATATTTTGTTATTTCCGCCGCAAGCACATCAAAAATTACTTATAAAATCTTTAAAAAAACGGCATGCATATATAGTTGCTCATGTAAAACCAATGTTAATGTTAAATCACTTTAATCAGATTGTTCCGGTGAAGACGATACCGGTTCATTTTAGTTCCGTTTTTGAAGCAGATGAGTGTGACGTCGCACTTGTTTTTGGCAAGGAAGAAGAGCATGCGTCGCGCTATTTTACCATTGGTTCACCCTTAGATATGAATACACCGGTTTGTATAGATTTAGAGCGACTGACCGAACGTAGTAATGGTATTTTTGGTAAAACGGGAACTGGCAAAACTTTTTTGACGCGTTTAGTTTTGGCCGGGCTTATTAAGCATCAAAAAGCGGTTACTCTTATTTTTGATATGCACAGTGAATATGGGGTTCAAGCGCGTCAAGAAGGTAAGAACAAAAGTTTTGTTAAGGGTTTAAAGTCTCTTTTTCCTGACCGCGTTGCGATTTTTTCTCTTGATCCTGCATCAACACGTCGACGTGGTAATGCGCCTGATGTAACTATTTCAATTCCGTATCAAGCGATTCATATTGAAGACATTATTTCTTTGCAAAGTGAGCTAAATTTGCATTCCACGGCAGTTGAAGCTGCTTATTTAATCGTGGTTAAATATAAAGAACAATGGCTTTCTGCATTGCTTTCACATGGTGAAAACTTAAAAGAATTTGCACAGTCAATCGGGGCGCATCCTGAATCAATTGCTGCATTATATCGAAAATTAAAGCGTATTGAGACATTTCCGTTTTTTGTTGAAGATAGTAACAATAAAAATTCTGTTATTGATCAGATGATGGAATATATTGGTCAGGGGATCAATATTATTATTGAATTTGGCAATTTTAGCTCCAGCTTTTGTTATTTGTTAGTTGCCAATATTATTACTCGTCGTTTGCATGATGAGTATATTGCTAAAACTGAAAAATTTTTAGGAACACAGCGTGCTGAAGATGAACCTAAAAAGCTGATGATTACGATTGAAGAAGCGCATAAATTTCTTAATTCTATTGCGGCACAACAGACTATTTTTGGTACTATTGCACGTGAAATGCGTAAATATTATGTTTCGTTGTTGGTGGTTGATCAACGGCCATCGGGAATTGATAGTGAAATTTTGTCGCAGATTGGAACAAAAATCGTTGCTCAATTGAATGATGAAAAAGATATTGCCGGAGTTTTAACGGGGGTTCAGAATGCCTCGAATCTGCGTGGTATTTTGGCATCGCTGGATTCAAAAAAGCAGGTACTGTTGTTGGGCCATGCGATCGCAATGCCTGTTGTTGTGCAAACACGTGAATATGATGAAGAGTTTTATAAATCGGTAAGTTCTGTGGTTTCGAGCAAAAAACGAAAGGAGATCATCGATGAAATTTTTTAAAAAGGTAAAAAATGGGTTGGTGATTTGTTTAGTAGGATCAGTTTTTTGCATGCATCAACATGATCGGCAATTGCCTATTGATGTTCAATTGAATCAAGGTCTTTGGCCTCGCGTTACTTTTACCGCATCACCAGCAATATATGATGCATGGAAATTAGCGAATCTTAATGCAAGAATCGCTAAGCATGTTGGAGGAGATAATTATATCTATCATCTTGATACGGCCGTTGTTTATTATTTGTATATCTTGATTTATGATTCGAATAAAAATTTTTACGTAAAAGCGAAAAAACAGTTATTGGAATTATTGAAAAAACATGAACCGACCTCGTATATCATGAATTGTTGTTGTTATATCTTAGGCGCTGATCGAGAGTTTTTAGATTTATATGAAACTTTATACGCCGTCGAAGGTATGACATGTTCTATTTTATGAGCGCAGTTCTTTAAAGCCTTCTCTAAGTATGGTGCGAATCTTTGCAAGATCGCGGACCGTTTTTTTAGAATCATAGAAAGTTGCAACAACACCATCGGGTTTAGTGCCTTTTAGAAGTGTTTGTCCATGTAAATGTTGTGGTACAGTGGCGCCTGATCCAACGCCTTCTTGAATAAATGACTGGGTGCTTATTAATGTTCCACTTTCTAATAATTCCTCTTGTTTGCGGTGAAGGACCGAGATGCATTTTTGATTAAGCTCTAAAAAATCCATAGCTTGTTCACGTGATAATTCTTCAAATGTAGTTACGTGTGCATGAGGACAATAAAGAAGATGTCCATTTGCATAAGATCCTGCGCTGACTAATGCACTGGACAATACGCCCTTAAATACAACTTGATTTTTAGGGTCTTCAAAATCTCCATGAAGGTCTTTGCAAAAGAAGCACTCGGTAGGAGTTTTTTTTGTGGCGGGTTTATAATCATTGCTATGAGTTTCACGGCTCGATGAGTCATAGTAATGCCTTTGATGTGAAGAGTGCACTTTTTCTTGAAAAAATTGGTAACTTGCGAGTTTTGTTGGATCATCAGAAAAATGTAGTTTCTCTGACAAAGTTTCTTCGCCAATTGAAGGTTCTGATATTTGCAGTAATTTTTCAAATAGAATTCGTGGCTTGCGTGTAATAGCGGCATCTTGGAGGAGGGTATTTATCGTGCCACTATCACTCGATGATCTCACGGCACATTCTACACAAAAGTGTTCTGATGGAAGCGCTTCAGACGCCGTATTGAATGCCGTTAATGTTGTTTCTTTGCTCATGACCGGCTTCCATTTGTTTAATAAAATCCGGTATTCTTCTAATTCTTTTGAGGTTAGTTCAGTAAAACTGGTCACATGTCTTTTTGGTAATAAATAAAGTGAACATCTAAAAGGAGTGAGCATATTAATAAAAACCGTCCAATGATGAGTGTCTTCTAGAAAGGGGAATTTTGCTAATTTTGCTTCATCGCATAGTTGGCACTTGATACACCGTGTTACACGGCGATCTACGTCTGTGTCGAAAGATTTTGTTGTTTTTTCCATCGCATGACAATTAAGAGAGATAAGGATTGCTGTAATGATAAAAGAAATTTGCTTCATAAAAATCCAAATTTTTTGTTTAGCAACAAGAAAGAAGTATGTGTAATTTTGCTTGATCTTCTTGTGCTAACAGCGATGTTGCTTCAGCAAGTGTATATCTTAATTGTTTTTTGTTTTTAATGATGCACGCTGGCGAAGATAATAGCATATGAATTATATTTTTATATTTTTTGCTTGTTGCGATAAAACCGTGTTTCGCAGCAAGCGCGGTGAGACCTGCAAATCCTGCGATGACACCGCTCGCAATGAGTTTGTGCGCTGTTGTTCCGGAGAAGAACCACGGACTAGTGGCTGCTGCGCCAACGATACCGCTGAACCAATAAGAAGCCTTGCGGTGCGAATGAGCTTCTTGGAGTTTTATAACAATGACGTTCAGTGCTGCAGATATGTCGATGTGTTCATTAAAGAATTCCATTTTATTAAGTGCTGCATGTAAAATAGAGCAGCTTTCATATCTTATACCTAAGTCAAAAGCATCTTTTGGTTCTAAATAACGTTCACGTGTTTGTGTAAAATGATGAGTACTTATTTTGCCATCAGAGTCATAACCATTAATAGTTGTATATTCTGTTTCTTGAACCACAATTTTATATTCATGAGCGCTTGGCAATAATTCATACGTTTTATAGGCGTGAATCATTGGTGAAGCAAGAATTAAGAAGAGAAATTTTTTCATAAGAATTCCTTAATCCGAACATTTTTGGTAGTTAGTATATAGTAAGTTTGGTATTAAAAAAAGGGCCGGTTTTGCCGACCCCTTTGCTTTATAGATTTTGTAACAGAATTCCTAGTCGATGCGCATAGTTTTTGCCAAACCCAAATCTTTTCAGTTTTTTGATAAGTTTAGATAACATCTTTTGTGCTTTTTGCTTATCAAAAACAACTTTTTCCGAATTCATGAGAATTTCGAAGTTTTTGACATAGCCATTGATGTAGATGTTTTCTAGTCGTTGCGTCCCTGCTGCTGCAATTAAAGGCAGCGCTGTTAAAAGATAACTTTTTTCTGTTGCCCATGTTGGTAAATGTTTGCTCAGTAAATCGGTTATCTTTT
>Ga0208373_1002527_pt1 | contig 20048 bp, 17 predicted proteins | sample RifOxyC2_FD_184036 | JGI IMG/M metagenome (GOLD analysis project Ga0208373, IMG submission 184036) | Soil microbial communities from Rifle, Colorado - Rifle Oxygen_injection C2 (SPAdes) | ecosystem: Environmental > Terrestrial > Deep subsurface > Rock core/Sediment | place: Rifle, Colorado... | reverse complement strand
CAGAGAAACTTGGAGGAGGAAACATAAACGACCCTTTATGGGCAACGTTTAGATCCGGTACGCGGTAAAGTTAAAATTCGGCGACTTCTTCACGGGGGTCTACTAAATTTCAACTTTCCAAAGTGCCACAGCCATTTTCCGATGTTCATCGGATAGGCTCTTCACCTCCAAATTTCTCTGGCGTCGCTGACTATTGTTACGCGATGCCAGGAAAAAAGCCAACAGGTTAATACCCGTTGGTCTTTTTTTCTTTTTGAAAAATTCAGTATTATGTTATAATATATCATAATATGAAAAAGAAAGATTGGCAAAAAATAATTCGGATTATCTTATCCGTTATGGTTATCTTAAGTATGCTTATTTGGACAGTTGAGCTGATGTTCCATTAATTGTTAGTTTTTGGTTGTTGGATTCTGATTAGCCTGCTTATCAGCTTATTCGCTTATAAACTCATCTGCTATACAATGAGATGGCAAGTTAAGGATTCCGTCACAAAAGAATTTTTAGATAAATTTCCGGAGATAGATCCGGTTATTTTGCAGTTGCTTTGGAACAGAGGAGTAAAAGTTCAAGAGCAGATTGATGAGTTTTTGTATCCGGATTACAGTCAAGATATTCATGACCCTTTTTTATTTATAGAAATGCGCCAGGCAGTGGAACGCACGCTTTTGGCAATAAGAAATAAAGAAAAAATAATGGTTCACGGGGATTATGACGCGGACGGAGTTTGTTCGGCCTTGATGGTTGTCTCTTTACTTGAAGCTCTTGGAGCAGATGTTGATGTTTATTTACCACATCGGGAGCTTGAGGGATATGGTCTTAATCCGCAAAGCGTAGAAGAGTTCAAAAAAAATGGGGTCAATTTGATTATTACTACTGATTGCGGAATTAGTAATCACGAAGAAGTAAAAAAGGTTAAAAAAATGGGCATGGATATTATAATCACCGACCATCATGCCGAACCGCCGGTTTTGCCGGAAGGCACGGTTGCCATAATCAATCCTCACTTAAAAAGAGAAATCTATCCTTTTCGCGATCTGGCCGGAGTCGGAGTCGCTTTTAAATTCGCGCAAGCGATTTTAAAAGAAATTCAGATAAGACCGAACGAAGAATATGGGATCAAGCCGGAAGAAGCTGAAACTTTTGAAAAATGGATTTTGGATTTAGTGGCCATTGGAACAATAACTGATATGATGCCCATAGTCGGAGAAAACAGGACTTTGGTAAAATACGGCCTGATCGTTTTAAACAAAACAAAAAGAATCGGATTAAAAAAATTAATAGAATCGCTGGGGGGAAATAAAGGAAAACTTTATGATGTAAGAACCATTGCCTTCCAAATCGGACCGCGTTTAAATGCTGCCGGGAGAATTAATCACGCCAACCAAGCCTATAATCTTTTGAAAACGGAAAATTTAGATGAAGTGGATAATGCCGTCCAAAACCTCAATAAAACCAACGAGGAGAGACAGTCGATAAGCGAACGAGTGACAACCGAAGTAAAAGAACAAATCGGAGAAGTGGGCGACAAAAAAGTATTGTTTGCCCTGGGTAATGATTGGCCGATGGGAATAGTCGGTCTTGTCGCCGGAAAAATAACAGATAAGTTTTGGCGGCCGACCTTTGTTATGGTGGAAAAAGATGGAACAATTTCCGGGTCGGGAAGAAGTATTCCTGAATTTGATATTACCGCCGCTTTGCAAAAAGCCAAAAAATATTTATCGCGTTACGGCGGGCACAATGGCGCTTGCGGGTTTACTTTAAAAAAGAAAGAAGTCTTGGAAGATTTTAAAAAAGCGATGGCCAAAATCGCCGAGGAAAAATTAGCCGGAGTGATTCTTGAGCCGATTTTAGAGATTGATACGGAAACTCATTTAAAAAAAATAAACTGGGAGCTCTTTGAGCTTTTGGAAAAATTTTCTCCTTTTGGCAAAGGCAATGAACATCCGCGTTATTTGGCGCGCGGTCTTCGGATAGATAATCTTGAATCAGTCGGCTCCAATGGAAATCATTTAAGAATGATGTTGAGTCAGGGTAACGGAGATAGAAAAAAGTTTATCGGTTTTTGTCTGGGGGATTGGTGTGAGAAGATAAAAATCAGCGATAATATTGATGTTGTTTTTGAAGTTGATGTGAATGAATGGAATGGGAATAGAGAATTGCAGTTGAAAATAATTGATTTAAGATTGAGTGAGGTGTGAAGTTCCCCTCAAGGAGGAGGAACTCGTTGATTAAACTTAAATTTTTAATTTATGAAAACTGTACAAATCTTCACCGACGGAGGAGCGCGAGGCAACCCGGGTCCGGCAGGCATTGGCGTTGTTATTTGGGATGGAAATAATATAGTCGGTCGTCATGCAAAATATATCGGCAAAGCGACAAACAACCAAGCGGAATATGGCGCGGTTATTTTGGCGCTAGAGGAAGCGAAAAAGCTCGGTGCGGAAAACATTGATTTTTTTCTTGACAGTGAGCTGGTTGTAAAACAGTTAAAACGAGAATATAAGGTCAAAGATCAAGAATTAGCCAATCTTTTTTTAAAAATTTGGAATTTAAGCATTAATTTTAAAAAAATCACCTATACCCATGTTCGGCGGGAAAAAAATAAAGAGGCGGATAAATTGGTGAATGAGGCGTTGGATAAAGAAAAAAATAAAAAATAAATAAAAAAAGTCAGCACTTTCGTCAAGAGTTGTACCTCAAGAAGGTAGTACTGACTTACTGGGGTGTTACTCACCGCTCAAACCGAGAGCGGTCATAATTTTTGGGCGTAATTCTTTGGGAGTTTCTATCCCATATCCATAGCTCTTCCAGTCTATGTATTTAGAATCAAATTTAGGGTCGACGGATCCCGCTCCATTTGGTTTCGGCAGTTTTCGACCAGTTTTTTCCATAAAAACCCTAGTTATTTCTTCATGAATAAAACCTTTCCCTGCTCCCACCAGAAGAATATCATCCTCCCCCTCCCAGAAAAGAAAGCGAAACTCTTCTCCGAAGGACAACAATTTTTTTTCGTAAGGAATTACATCTTCGTTGTTGCATGGAACCCAAAAAACCTTCATTATCTTCCTCCTTATTTTTTACACTATCAAATTCGCAAAAAAAAACAAGCCTAAGAGAAAAATTAAATTTGTGCTATAATAAAAACAACATTAATTTTAAAAATCCATGTTTAAAATATTTATGCCAAAAAGTTATTTAGGCGTTGATTTAGGAACGACGAGCGTTAAACTGGTTGAATTAAAAGAAGAAGAAAAACACGCGAAGCTCGTCACCTACGGATATTCGGAGCAAACCGAGAAAACTTCTTCGGAAAAGAGTTTGTTGGAGACTCCGGATAAAGCGATTGATTTATTGAAAAAGATTTGCGCCAAGGCAAAAACGACGACAAGGCAAGCTGTTGCCGGACTTCCGGCCGCCTCGGTTTTCAGTTCAATAATAACCGTTCCCGGGACGGGCAAGGATGTTGCCGAAGCGGTTCAGCTTGAAGCAAAAAAGATTCTTCCTCTTCCGGTTGAAGAAACTATTTTAGATTGGCGTGTTTTAGGAGATGAGGCGGACAAAACGAAAAAAACTAGTCAGGTTCTTTTAACTGCAGCTCCTAAGGAATTAGTAAAAAAATATCTAGATATTTTTAAAGGCGCGGGATTGAATTTGATCAGCCTGGAAACGGAAACTTTCGCCTTAGTTAGATCACTGGTCGGAATTGATAAATCAGCGATTGTTATTATAAATATGGGAGCAATGAGCACAGCTATTTCCATAATTGAAAATGGGGTTCCTTTTTTAAGCCGTTCGTTAAATATCGGCGGACTTACCATAACCAATGAGTTGTCGGCCAGTTTGGGGATGGATTTTAGCGAGGCTGAACAACTTAAATATGATGTGGGGATGTCTACGGAATCCGGTGGCAATATGTCTAAAATAGTGGAAAAAGCGTTTGCTATGCTTTTAAATGAAATCAGATATTGCGTAAACGTATATCAAAGTCAAGGAAATGGAGGGACTAAAAGGGTGGAAAAGATTATTTTAACCGGAGGAGGGTCAACAATGCCTAATTTTGTTGATTATTTGGGGCAAGCCTTGAACATGAGAGCCCATATCGGCAATCCTTGGGCAAGAGTTATTTATCCGGAGTCATTAAAACCAATTTTAGACCAGATCGGTCCGCGGTTTGCCGTGGCGATTGGTTTGGCGACAAGAGAAATAGAATAAAAGAAATTCTAAATCCGAAATTCTAAACTCTAAACAATATCAAAATACAAAATTCAAATGTTTTAAACAATAGTTTAGAATTTTAAACATTGGAAAATTAGAATTTGTTTAGGATTTAGTGCTTAGGATTTAGGATTTAAAACGAAGGGAGGTGAAAAAATGTTAAAAAATAAAAAAGGATTTACTTTAATTGAAATTTTAGTGGTAGTCGCTATTGTCGGCTTGTTGGCCGTTTTAGCGGTTGTTGCTCTAAATTCAGCGAGAAAAAATGCCAGAGATATTGAGAGAGTGGGGTCGATGAAACAAGTGCAGGTGGAGATGGAGAGAGTTTTTAGTGAAAACAATTCTTACGAACTTTCGGGATGTACGACGAGCGGAGTCGCAGTCAGCTCTTGCACCACGCCTCTTTCCAACTATTTACCCGGCATAGCTAGTATAAAAGACCCGGTCGCTTCAAAGACATGCCTAGTTGAAAATGGGGTTTGCGTTGATAAAGTTCCTTGCGACTATACCGTAGCTGTTGATCCGAATAATTCAGACTACAAGTTTTGTTTCTACACGGAAGGAGAGGTCGGCAATTTAACACAAGGGATGCATTATATTTCACCTTTGGGAATACAATAATTTACATTAGACTGGTTGTTGTAGTAGAAATAATTATTACGCAACAAGTCCAAAAATTATTCAAAATCCCAAAGGAGGGGTTTTGTTTTTTAATTACGAAAAATATGCTACAATATAAGCAATATGGTCATAGTTTTTATTATAATTTTTGGACTTGTTGTCGGGAGTTTTTTGAATGTTTTAATTCTACGACTGCCTAACAAAGAATCTGTTATAAGGGGAAGATCTCATTGCCCAAGCTGTAAACATACGCTTGGTTTTTTTGATCTTTTTCCGATTTTAAGTTTTCTTTTTTTAGGCGGAAAGTGTCGATATTGCCACAAGAAAATTTCAATCCAGTATCCCTTGGTTGAAGCGGTGACAGCGTTGCTCTTTTTAATGGCTTATTTTGTTTTTATCCCCGAGGGCGAGGCAATAAGCTATTTCCCCCTTTTAAAATTAGCGAGAGCTTGGTTTTTTATTTCAGCGATGATTATTATCTTTGTTTATGATTTTAAAAAATATTTAATTTTAGACAGAGTCATTTATCCATCAATCATTGTCGCCCTTTTGACAATCCCCCTTTTTCTGGACGGACGGTTGGAAAAAAATATTTTTTGGGGAATATTTTTAGCGGCAGTTTTAGGCGGCGGATTTTTTTTACTTCAGTATATTGTCTCTCATGGCAAGTGGGTCGGTGGCGGAGATGTTAAAATGGGCGTATTAATGGGTTTAATCCTTGGATTAAACGGAATCCTTGTCGCTCTTTTTTTTGCCTATATTATCGGAGCTATTTTCAGTCTCTGGTTTATCGCTTCCAAACAGAAAACAATGAAAGATGCTCTTCCCTTTGGCCCATTCTTGGCGGGCGGAACAATAATTTCTTTGTTTTGGGCCGAGCCGATTATAAAATTATTTTTTAGTTTATAAATATGGATGTAAAACAAGCGGAACAAAGAATAAATAAATTAAAAAAAGAGATTGAATATCATCGCTATCTTTATCATGTTTTGGATCGTCAAGAAATTTCCGATGGAGCGCTGGATTCCCTAAAGCATGAATTATTTAAATTAGAGCAGGAATTTCCGCAATTTATTACAGCCGATTCTCCAACGCAGAGAGTTGGCGGAGAGCCCTTGCCAGAATTTCAAAAGTGGACGCATCAAGTTCCCATGCTCTCCATTGAGGATGTTTTTAGCTCGGAAGAATTATTGGATTGGAAAAACAGAATTCAAAAGCTTGCCCCCGGAGAAAAATTTGATTATTATTCGGAGATAAAAATGGATGGATTGGCCGTTACTTTAATCTACGAAAACAGGGAATTGAAAATTGGAGCTACTCGCGGAGATGGACAAGTGGGCGAAAACGTCACCCATAATTTAAAGACGATTGAAGCCATTCCCCTTCGTCTTCCCAAAGAGAAAGAAGTCAGGGAAATGATAAAAAAGATTGAGTTTCACTTTGATGAAGAAAAATTGAATATCTTGTTTTCCAAAATAAAAGAAAGAGTGGAAATTCGCGGGGAAGTTTTTATGGGCAAAAAAGTTTTTGATGAATTAAATAAAAAACAGGAGAGCGCGGGTCTCCCGCCTTTTGCCAATCCTCGCAATGTGTCCGCCGGAAGCATTAGGCAACTTGATCCAAAAATCACAGCTTCCCGAAAACTGGATTTTTTCGGTTATGCCTTAATTTCAAATTTAGGGCAGGAAAATCACGAGGAATCTCACGAGATTTTGAAATTATTAGGCATAAAAGTCAATCCGGAAAATAAATATTGCGCCGATTTGGATGAGGTTAAAAAATATCATGAATATGTCGGAAAAAAGCGTTCAAAGTTTCCTTACTGGTCGGATGGAATAGTGATTAATATTAATGACAATAAAATTTTTGATAGGCTGGGGACGGTGGGAAAAACGAGGCGGGGGATGGTTGCTTTTAAATTTCCGGCGGAAGAAGCGACAACAATTGTTCGCGAAGTTATTTGGCAAGTGGGAAGAACGGGAGCCCTAACTCCAGTGGCCGTAATGGATCCTGTGTCCATTGCCGGGACAACAGTAACTCATTCAACTTTGCATAATCTGGATGAGATTGAGAGGCTTGGCGTTAAAATTGGCGATACGGTTGTTATAGAAAAAGCGGGAGATATTATTCCGAAAATAGTAAAAGTTTTGCCGAATTTGCGCGCCGGAAAAGAAAAATCAATAGTGGCCCCCAAAAAATGTCCGATGTGCGACACGGAATTGGTTCGTAAATCCGGAGAAGTGGCTATCTATTGTTCAAATCAAAAATGTTTTGCCAGGTCTCTCAAAAAAATAAAACATTTTGTCTCCAAGAAGGCGATGAATATTGATGGGCTGGGAGATAAAATAATTGAAAAACTTTTGGAAGTTGGTTTAATTCGCGACGCGGCCGATCTCTACGAACTTGAAATCGGGGATATTTTGCCTCTTGAAAGATTCGCGGAAAAGTCATCAGTCAATCTAATTGAGGCGATAGATAAAAGCAGGAAAGCGCCCTTGGCTCGTTTTATTTTTGCTCTTGGTATTCGTCATGTCGGCGAGGAAACGGCGATAGACTTGGCTAATAATTTTGGAGATATTTTAAAAATAAAAAATTTAAAAAAAGAAGACTTGGAAAGAGTGCAAGATGTTGGCGGAGTAATGGCGGAAAGTGTTGTGGGGTGGTTTCGAGATAAAAATAACGCAGATTTTTTGGAGAGGCTCTTAAAAAATGTTGATCTTGCAAAACCAAAGGTTATTAATAAAGTTTGGCGAGGATTAAAATTTATTCTAACGGGAACATTGGAAAAAATGACGCGAGATGAGGCCAAGGAAAAAATACGTTTACTTGGTGGAGATGTTGTGAGTTCAGTTTCCAAAGAAACAGATTATCTTGTTTTGGGCGCCGATCCCGGCTCAAAATATGAAAAGGCGAAGAAATTAGGCGTTAAGATACTTGATGAGGGGGAGTTTTTGAAAATGCTAAAGGAAGCGGAAGAATAAATCGATTTGCCCAATTAGTCATCCCGAACCTGTCGACCGCGTGTCGCTAAAGCTTCAGCGAGTGGCGCAGGGATCTCACACTGTGGTTAAAGAAGTATTATGGGATTTCTCGACAAGCTCGAAATGACAGACTACTAATATATAAATACTAAAACTATGTTCGATCCTGTCTGTGGCGCGCAAATAGAAAAAGAAAATTTAAAAGGAGAAAATAAAGGAGAAAATTTTTATTTTTGCGGTCCCGAATGCCAGAAAGAATTTAAAAATAATCCGGAAAAATTTACAAGCGAACCGATCATCAAGATAGAGGATGTCTGGAAAATTTATACTTTGGGAAAAGTGGAGGTGCCCGTTTTACGAGGGCTCAGTCTGCGTATTTTCAGAGGAGACTTTGTGGCTATTGTCGGGCCTTCGGGGTCGGGAAAAACAACGGCGATGAATATGGTCGGTTGTTTGGATTTGCCAACCAAGGGAAATATTTTTTTAGACAGCCATAATATCTCGGAATTAAAGGAAGACGAATTGGCGAGAATAAGGGGACAAAAAATAGGATTTATTTTTCAACAATTTAATCTGGTTCCGTCTTTAAGCGCCATAGAAAATGTTATTTTGCCTTTATTTTTTCAAGATGTGGAAAGAAAAAAATCAGAGAGTCGCGCACTGGAATTAATTAAATCAGTCGGGCTGGAAAAAAGATACAAACATAAACCGCGTGAACTTTCCGGCGGGGAACAGCAAAGAGTGGCGATCGCGCGGGCGCTTGTCGCCGATCCGGAAATTATTTTAGCCGACGAACCGACGGGAAATCTTGATTCGGAAAATGGGAAAAAAATCATGGATCTTTTGGTTGATTTGTGGAAGGAGCATAAAAAAACTTTAATTATAGTAACGCATGATCCTTTTGTCGCTTCTTTCGCCGAGAGAGTAATCAGTTTGCGTGATGGGAAAATGGTAGAAAACGAAGAGTATGTAAAAAGATTTTTGGATAAGAAGATGGAGAGGAAATAGTTTATGATAATTGAATTTTTTAAATTAAGTCTGAAAAACTTAAGACACAGAAAGCTTCGCAGTTGGCTTACGGTCTTGGGCGTTGTAATTGGCGTTTCGTTAATAGTTTCTTTGTTATTTTTGGGAGAAGGATTAAAAAGTTCCATTATGAGCCAGCTTAAAATGTTTGGCACTGATTTGATTTTTATTTTTCCCGGAGAAGAGTCTAATCCTTTTTTGGGAATGCTAAGCGGGCTTGAATTGGAGAATAAAGATGTTGAATTAATAAAGGATGTCCCCGGGGTGGATTTGGTTTTGCCGATGAATACAAAGACAACAAAAGTTAAATTTGACGGAGAAGAAAAATCAATTAATTTAAGCGGCAGTCCTTGGTTTGAAACAAAGGCGATATACGGAGAGTCTCAAGGTTTCTCCATGGAAAACGGCAGTTGGCCGGTAAAAGACAATTCATCGGAAGTTGTTTTTGGGTCAATCGCGAGCAAAGAAAGATTTAAAAAGATTATTGTCTCCGGAGATGAGGTAATAATAGGAAATCAAAAAATGAGAGTGATGGGAGTCCTAAAGGCGACCGGCGACCAAGGGGCGGACACAATGATTTATGTATCAGCGGATAATTTTAGAAAAATAACCGGAAAAAGGGGCGGGGCGGAACAGGTTATCGTAAAGACAAAACCGGACTACAATGTTGATTTGATTGCCGAAGATATAAAGTATGAATTGAAAAAACAAAGGGGAGGGGATGAGTTTGCCGTTTTGACGCTTCTCAAAACAGCCTCAATTGTGGGAGATGTTTTGGGGATAGTAGAGATAATTTTAGCCAGTATTGCCATTGTGGCTCTTTTAGTTGGTGGCGTGGGCATTATGAACACAATGTTTACGGCAATCATGGAGCGGACTCGCGAGATCGGCGTAATGAAAGCGATCGGCGGAAGCTATGGAAAAATTATGAAACTATTTTTAATAGAATCGGGCATGGTTGGCCTAATCGGTGGAGGCATTGGCCTCGTTTTAGGAATATTTTTTGCTAAAACGGCGGAATTTATTGCCACGAGTAAGGGATTTCAACATTTAGATGTTTCCATAAATATAATTACTATTATTTTGATTTTGCTTTTCACTTTTACTTTTGGAATGTTGGCCGGATTTTTACCGGCTCATCAAGCGGCGAAATTAAATCCTTCGGAAGCGTTAAGAAAAAGGTAGATGGCACGTATTTTTTTATGCTCAAAAATTTATTTTTTCTAAGTTATAAAAATTTGCAATATCGCCCGACGAGGAGTTGGCTCACGGTAATTGGGATTGTGATTGGGATTTCGGTGGTCATCGCCATCTTTTTTTTGGGGGCGGGGTTGGATAAAGCTGTTTCCGGTTTATTAAATCAATTTGGCGCTGACTTGATTTTTGTTATTCCCGGAGAGTTGGCTGATCCGACTTCAAGATTAATTGGCAAGGAAAGAATTAGAGCCAAAGATGTTGAGGCGATAAGAGAAGTGAGCGGAGTTGATCTTGTTTTGCCGACAGTTGAATCAAAATTATTGACCGGGGAATTTAAAGGCGAAAAGAAGCTGGTGGCCATACAGGCCCAACCATGGCCGGAAATGAAAATAATTTTTGAAGAATCGCGAGGGTATAAACTGGAAAGCGGAGACTGGCCCAATCTTAATTCGGAAAGAGAAGTGCTCGCGGGGAAAAAATTCGCGGATAAAAATTTTAAAAATCCGATTGGAGTCGGAGACAATATTGTTATAAAAGGAAAAAGATTGAAGATCGTCGGAATTTTTGCCGAGATAGGCGAGCAATCGCATGATTCCTCTCTTTATATTTCCGTAAAGGGACTTGAGGCGGTGAGCGGAGAAAAATTTGACTATATGACTGTTTTGGTGAGAGCGACCAAAGGAACAAATCTTGACGAGTTGGCGGAAAATATAAAATATACTTTGTCAAAACAAAAAGGGATTGGAGATTTTTCCGTTTTAACGAGCGCTAAGGCTGGCGACATAGCCGGAGATGTTATTGGGTTGATAGAATTTATTTTAGCGGCGATAGCGAGCGTTGCTTTGGTCGTTGGAGGGGTGGGAATAATGAATTCTATGTACACTTCCGTTTTGGAGCGGACGCCGGAAATAGGAACAATGAAAGCTCTCGGCGCGAAAAATAAATATATACTATTGGTTTTTGTTTTTGAGTCGGGGTTAATGGGCGCTTTTGGCGGAGCAGTGGGTGTGGTGTTGGGGGCAATAATCGCCAAAAGCGTTGAATTGTATGCTGCGGAAAAAGGATTCGCTTTCTTGGCTGTATCTTTCTCCCCGAAAATTATTATTTTGGTTATGCTTTTTTCTTTTTTTGTCGGTATCATCTCCGGTTTTTTGCCGGCCAGAGCGGCCGCCAGATTGAAACCGATTGACGCGCTAAAATATGAATAATTTTTTCGGTTTAAATATTATTTATTTTTGTGCTATACTTTTATAATAATATTTCATCAGGCAATTTTTTATGATCTCAATTGATCTAAGTTATTTTGATAATTTTATAAAGATGTCCCCGCCGGCCGCTATTTGGCGTATTTTTATTGATGGCGGATGGATTGTTGTTTTGTGGGCATTGCTTTGGGGCTTCTGGCAATCGTGGAAATTTTGGCGCCAGAATCTTTATGGCGCCACGCGTCGTTTTGTTTTTTTAGCTATTGATATTCCAAAGACATCTATCGATAGCCCAAGTCAATCTCCCCGAGCGGTAGAGAATTTTTTCGCTCATTTGGACGGAGCGCATGGCTCGGATACTCTTTGGGAAAAATATTGGGAAGGAAAAACGCAAGATTTTTTTAGTTTTGAAATAGTAAGTATAGAGGGGTATATTCAATATGTAATAAGGACCAGAGATAAGTATAGAGATTTAGTGGAGGCGGCGATTTACGCTCAATATCCTGAAGCGGAAATTACCGAAGTTTCTGATTATACTGCAAGCGCTCCTTCAAAATATCCAGATCCGGAATACAAAATGTTTGGTACGGAATGGGTTGCTGTTAAAGATGAGGTTTATCCCTTAAGAACATATCTTGATTTTGAAGATGCCTTGACCAAAGAATTCAAAGATCCGATGGCCGCTATTTTAGAAAATATGGCGAAAATGGGAACCGGAGAACAGCTTTGGTATCAAATGACAGTCACGCCGATCAGCCAAAAGGCGTGGACGGCAAAAGGGGAAAAAGTAGTAAAAAAATTAATTGGCGCGAAAATAGAGCAAAAGAAAAATATATTTACCAAAATTTTTGATTTGCCTATTAAAATTCTTGACGCCGTAATGGAACAGGTTGCCGGAGCGGGAGGGGCGAGTTCGTCACCAAAAAAAGACGATGCTCCTTCGCAAATGCTTTACCTTTCTCCGGGAGAAAAAACCAAAGTTGAGGCAATTGAGAAAAAAATATCCAAAATCGGCTTTAAAACTAAAATTCGGGTTGTTTATTTGGCTAAAAAAGAAGTCTATCAAAAAACACGGGCCATTCATACTATGGTTGGTGCCATTAAGCAATACAATACGATGGATTGCCAGAGCATTAAACCGGAATACGACAAGGTTGGCACTACCGCCCATTATTTTTTTACAAGACTTAGAGTCAAAATGAAACAGGAAAAATTAATGAGAGCGTACAAAGGAAGAAGCAACTGGCGCGGAGCGGGAACGGGTTTTGTTTGTAATATTGAAGAATTGGCCAGCCTGTGGCACTTCCCGGCCGCATGGATTAAATCTCCGGCAGTTAAAACAGTGGAAAGCAAAAGGGGTGTGGCTCCGGTTAATTTGCCGATTGAAGGTTCGGAAATCGGTATAGGATATTTTAAGAAAAAAGAAAATACCCCTGTCGTATAATAATTTCGAGATAAATAATATGTCCGTATATACCCACGAAGAAATAGCCGTTTTTGCCGAAACAAATTTTCGCGGCGCGCGAAGGCGTTTTGGTATTAAAACAGACGATAGACGCAAACACATGTACATGATCGGTAAAACCGGCATGGGGAAATCAACAACATTGGAAAATTTAATTATTTCCGACATTAGAAACGGGCATGGCGTTGGCATCATTGATCCTCATGGAGATTTGGCGGAAAAGATTTTGGATTATATTCCGCCTTCAAGAATAAACGATGTCATTTATTTTAATCCGGCTGATTTGGATTTTCCCATAGCTTTTAATATTTTGGAAACGATTGATCCGAAGTATAAACATTTGGTTGCCTCGGGAATGATGGGCGTTTTCAAGAAAATTTGGCCAGATGTTTGGTCGGCCAGAATGGAATATATTTTGAATAATACGATATTGGCTCTTTTGGACAATCCCGGCTCAACAATGCTTGGAATAAACAGGATGTTGGCGGAAAGAGATTATAGAAAAAAAGTTTTAGTCAAAGTAAAAGATCCGGTCGTCAAGGCTTTTTGGGTGGAGGAATTTGAAAAATGGGAAGATCGTTTTAGAAAAGAAGCGGTAGCGGCTATTCAAAACAAGGTCGGACAATTTTTATCCGCGTCCATAATCAGAAATATTGTCGGTCAAGTTAAATCAACGATTGATATGCGCGAGATAATGGACGGCCAAAAAATTTTTATTATGAATTTGGCCAAAGGAAGAATCGGCGAAGACGCCAGCGCTCTTTTGGGAGGTATGTTGATAACGCGTATTCAGCTTGCCGCGATGGGTCGGGTAGATATTCCGGAAAAAGAAAGAAAAGATTTTTATCTTTATGTTGATGAATTTCAAAATTTTGCCACTTTAAGTTTTGCGAATATTTTGTCCGAGGCGAGAAAATACAGATTAGCTTTGATTCTTGCTCATCAATACATTGAGCAATTGGAAGAAGAAGTTGCCGCGGCTGTTTTCGGAAATGTTGGCACAATGATGGCCTTTAGGGTCGGCGCGGCCGATGCGGAGATCTTAGAAAAAGAATTTGCCCCGGTTTTTACCGGAGAGGATCTTGTGAATTTGAGCAAATTTGACATGTATCTTAAATTGATGATAGACGGAGTAGCCTCCAGTCCATTCTCCGCTTCTGGCTTACCGCCGGTTTCCGGGGAAACGGACAGCACAGAGAAGGTGATAAAAGTTTCTCGGGAACGATATGCCAAGCCGGTGGAAATTGTTGAAGAGAAAATCATAAGATGGAGCGGGATGCAGATAGAAAAAAGCGATGAGGAACTTGAGGAAGAAATAAAAAAAGATATAGCGGACAAGAAAAACGAAAAAGAAGAAAAGGCGGCGATTACAGCGAGAGAAAACGAGAAAGATGATATTTTAGAAGAAAAAAATAAGTCAAAAGAACTGGAAGAGTTGGCGATAAAGGCGAGAGAAGCGATGTTTCTAGAGCCGAAAGTAAGGGCGGTTAACTTTTTAGAAAAATTAGAAGAGATGGAAAAAGGAGAATCTGAATTAAAATTAGATCAAGTAGATGAAGGGAAAAAGCTTGCTGAACCTCTCGAGCTTAAAATTGAGATTAAAGAGGAAAAGAAAACAATATCTCCGCCAAAAGCAAGGGCGCAAAATGTTTCTCCGGAAAAGAGCAAGGAAAAAAAAGTAAAAGATAAAAAAGACGAAGGGAAAACCTACGAAGAAAAGTTCCCTTTCAAAATTACTTGTTCTCTGTGCGGAAAAGAATCAAGAGTTTCTTTTGATCCGGATCCCAGTCGTCCGGTGTATTGCAAGGACTGTTTGAAGATAGGAAAAGAAAAGGAGCGTCAAGCCAAGAATAATAAAAAACAAAAGGTCTAGGTCATATATAAAATAATTAAAACAAAAACTTTACAAAATAAAACAAAAAAAGATAAAATGAGCTTAAAAGAGGCTCATTTTATATTAAAATTTTTTTATGAAAAACAAAAAAGAAAAATTATTATTGCATGTTTGTTGCGGTGTCTGCGGCGCATGGATTCCCAAAATGCTTTCGGAGAAATTTGAAGTTTCTTTGTATTTTTTTAATCCCAACATTTGGCCCAAGAAAGAGTACGAGAGAAGATTTGAGGCCACAAAAAAAGCAGTGGAGGATTTGGGGATAGAAGTGATTGAAGGGGAATATTCCGAAGCAGATTGGCTTTCTGCGGTCGCTGATTTTAAAGATGAACCGGAGGGAGGAAAGAGATGCGAGGCTTGTTTTGAATTTAGGCTTGCGGAAACAGCGAGGTTCGCCAAAGAAAATGATTTTGATTGGTTTGCTTCAACTTTGACTGTCGGTAGAAACAAAAAAGCGGAAATTATTAATTCTATCGGCGAGAAATGGGCTGAAAAGTTCGGTATCGGTTTTTTTACCGCTGATTTTAAAAAAGGCGGTGGACAAGCGAAAACCGACGAAGAATCCAAACGGTTAAATTTGTATCGCCAGAATTATTGCGGATGTATTTATTCCTTAAGAAGGGAATGATTGTTTTTTTGCTAAATTTATTGTAAAATAAGCTAATTATGGCAAAGAAGAAGAAAAAAAAGATCTAAAATTTTCGGGAATGGCTATTAGAGGAACCTAACGAGTAAACATTATGGCAAACAAAAATCTTACAAACGCGAAAAGAGCAAAGAATGATGAGTTTTATACCCAGTATGGCGATATTCAGAAAGAGATTGAAGCGTATTTGGAATACAACCCGAATGTATTCCGAGGCAAGGTGGTATATTGCAATTGCGACGATCCGTATGAAAGTAATTTTTTTCGCTATTTTGTGCTTAATTTCAACAAGCTTGGATTGAAACAGCTTATCACCACCAGCTACAAACCCTCGCCCATAGCCAATACGCAATTGAGTTTGTTTGGTGATGATAAAACTCTTATACCGGTAAAGGGTCGTCCAAAGGTAAATGCCAACAAATTTATTATCAACGAAGTGGGCGACATAGACGGCGACGGCGAGTTTAATTTGAAAGATGTTGCTATGCAACTAAAGAGAAACAAACACAACGAATGGACACCGCTAGAAGGCGACGGCGACTTTCGTAGCGATGAATGTATAAATTTACTTAAACAATCTGACATCGTGGTAACCAATCCGCCGTTCAGTTTGTTTCGCGAATATGTTAAACAACTTTTTGATTACAACAAAAAGTTCGTCATTATCGGCAGTATGAACGCGATTACTTATAAAGAAATTTTTCCATTGATAAAAGATAATAAGATGTGGCTAGGAAATGGTTTCCATGCTGGTAACGCATATTTTTTTACACCAAACGCAAGGGAATACGCTAGTGGCGTACACGATGACAAAACAGGACTTGTCAAATTTCGTAATTGCCACTGGTTCACCAATTTTGACCATGGGCGCCGTCACCAACCATTGCCACTTATGACAATGGAAGAAAATTTGAAATACAGCAAACACAAAGAAATTAAAGGTAAAAAAGCGTATGATAAATACGATAATTACAATGCTGTAGAAGTGTCGTTCACCGATGCCATTCCTAGTGATTATAAGGGCGTGATGGGTGTGCCAATTAGTTTTTTGGATAAATATAATCCTGATCAGTTTGAGATTATCGGAATGGCAGAAGATAACGGCAAAGGTTTTTCTGGCGGAATTTGGGATGGCAAAAATCCGCATTGTGTCATAAATGGAGAGAATAAATTTAAGCGGATTTTTATAAGACATAAGAAAAAATAAAAATTAAGTTTTTTGGAAATAAAAATATGAATTTAATCAACATAATTGGTTTAATATTTAATTTAATTGGCACACTTTTAATAGTGTTTTACATAGATACAGATAAGAAAGAATGGGTTGAGGGCGAAGAGGGACAAAAGCTCGGAGAGAAATGGCATGCCCTACTCGTAAAACATCCTAAATGGCTATATTTTGGGGTAGCTCTAATAGTGTTTGGATTTTTTTTGAGCATTATTTCTGAATTTTTAAAATGTATAATTTAAAATAAACATCAAAAATAATTTCATGACCAAACAAAATCAAAACAATATGACAATTAAAAATAATTCCGGCGAGATAATTATTTACGAAGGTGCGGATGGGGCGCCCAGTATTGAGGTGCGTATTGAGGGTGAGACGGTGTGGCTTACTATTGATCAAATATCAAAACTTTTCAACAAGAGCCGTTCTACGGTTAACGAGCATATTTTGAATATTTATGCCGAAAAAGAGCTAAATGAAGCTGAATCTGTGAGAAAAATCGGAAATTCCGATTTTTCTACCAAACCGACCAATTTTTATAATCTGGATGTTATTATTTCCGTCGGTTATCGCGTGAAATCCATACAGGGCACAAAGTTCCGTCAATGGGCGACTGCCAGAATCAGCGAATACCTTGTTCAGGGATTTACTATGAATGATGAATTTTTGAAAAACAATGGCGGTGGCCTATATTGGAAGAAGCTCTTGTCTCGCATCCGTGATATTCGATCCAGTGAAAAGATGTTGTATCGGCAAGTTTTGGATCTCTATGCCACAAGCGCGGATTATGACCCAAAATCTCTGCATTCAATTAAATTTTTCAAAATTGTGCAAAACAAATTGCACTATGCCGTGCATAAAGAAACAGCAGCAGAAATTATTTACAATCGCGCTGATAGTGACAAAGAATTTATGGGTTTGACGGTTTTTGAGGGAGATTTACCAGTACTCGAAGAAGTGAGAATTGCTAAAAATTATTTGTCCGCGCGAGAGTTGGAAAAATTAAACAGACTTGTTTCTGCGTATTTTGAATTGGCGGAATTGCGCGCTATGGATAAGCAAGTAATGCGTATGACGGACCATATCGCGTCTTTAGACAAATTACTTTCTGATTACGGCGAAGGGGTTTTGATTGATGCCGGAAAAGTAACACATAAAAAAGCCATGGAAAAAGCGGAAAATGAATATAAAAAATTCCAAGTTAAAACGCTCTCTTCCGTAGAAAAAGCATATTTGGAAAATATTAAACTGCTGGAGAAAAAGGTGGCGAAAAAAATAGCAAGTAGAAATAAAAAGTGATAGTATTAAAAAATTATGAAAACAATTTTAAAAACTAACATTACCGTCAAAGATATTTGCGACGGGTTTGTTTATAACGAACTTGAGGGCAAGGGTTTGTTTGGCTTGTCTGGCAAATTGACCATCCAGCCGGAATATCAACGCAACTATATTTACGCGTCCGACGGCGGAAAAAGAGAGATGGCTGTTATTGAATCAATCCTCAAAGGTTATCCCATAGGTTTGATTTATTTTAACAAAGTGAACGATAAGAATTTGGAAGTGTTGGACGGGCAACAACGAATCACCAGTCTTGGGCGATTTGTTACGGACAAGTTTGCTATTAAAGATGAAAACGGCAATCCTCAAAATTTTAGCGGAATAGCAAAAGACAAGAAAACTAAAATCTTGGAAGCAAAGCTGCTTATTTATGAATGCGAGGGAACAGAAAGCGAGATAAAAGAGTGGTTTAAGACAATCAATATCGCCGGCGTTCCGCTTAATAATCAGGAGTTGCTCAATGCGGTGTATTCCGGACCGTTTGTGACGCTTGGCAAGGAGGAGTTTAGCAATAGCCAAAATTCCAATATCCAAAAATGGATCGCGTATGTATTGGGTAGCGCCAACCGGCAGGATTTTTTGGAACGCGCGCTTGAATGGGTTAGTGAAGGCAATATCGGCGACTATATGAGCCGTCATCGCTACGACAAAAATATTGCCGAATTAAAAACATATTTCAAAAGCGTGATTGACTGGGTGTCCGACATATTTACGGATGTTGAAAGCGAAATGCGAGGATTGGAATGGGGACGGCTGTATGAGGAACACCATAAAAAATCGTACAATCCCAAAAAGGTTTCGGCAGAAGTACAAAAACTCTACGGCGATCCATATGTTAAAAACCGTAAAGGCATTTTTGAATTTATCTTGGGAGGTTCTATTGATACGAAATTACTTGAGGTTAGAGTTTTTGATGACGCGACTAAAAAATCTGTTTATTTAACGCAGACTGTTAAAGCGGGGAAAAGGGGCGAATCAAACTGTCCGTATTGCGCAATCGGACACGACGCCAACAAAAATAAAATTTGGAAATTAGCCGAAATGGACGCCGACCATGTGACGGCTTGGAGCAAGGGTGGCAAAACTTCGGCTAAAAACTGCCAGATGTTATGCAAGACGCACAATAGGGCGAAGGGGAATAGATAATTATTTTGGAATTATGGAGGAAAAATTGGAAATTAAACCGATTTTGCATAAAGTTTCGGCGTAGCGTTGATTTTTAGCCAAATTTATTGTAAATTAAGCTAATTATGGCAAAGAAGAAGGTTGTTGTTGGGATGTCCGGCGGGGTTGATTCTTCAGTCGTGGCCGCTATTTTGAAAAACCAAGGATATGATGTCGTTGGTGTTTTTATGCGTTTTTGGCAGGATACAAAAGAAGATAAAGCAAAAAATAATTTCAATGAAAATCATTGTTGTTCGCTGGGCGCCTATAACGATGCGAAAAGGGTGGCGGAAATGTTGGATATTCCGTTTTACGCGATGGATATGAAAACGCCCTTTAAAAAAACAGTTGTAGATTATTTTTTAGAAGAATATAAAAGTGGGCGGACACCAAACCCTTGTGTGGAGTGCAATCGATTCATAAAATTTGGGGAATTTTTAAAGAAAGCAAAGGCTATGGGCGCTGATTATGTCGCCACCGGACACTATGCTCGCCTTCGGCGGGAAATCCAAAATCCGAAATCCAAAACACTAAACATTAAATTGTTAAAGGGGAAGGACACGGAAAAAGATCAGTCGTATTTTCTCTATACCTTGACGCAAGAAAAATTGAAACATATTTTATTTCCGCTTGGCGATTATACCAAACCAAAGGTGCGAGCCATGGCCAAGAAATTTGGTTTGCCGGTACATAGCAAAAAAGACAGCCAAGAAGTTTGCTTTGTAAACGACGGCTTGGAAAATTTTTTAAGTAAATGGCTAAAAATAAAAAAAGGGGTTATTATTGAGATTGAAACCGGAAAAAAATTAGGAGAACACCGCGGTTTATCATTATATACAAAAGGACAGAGAAAGGGGTTGGGGTTGGGCGGCGGGCCGTTTTACGTGATTAAAACAGATACGAGAAAAAATATTTTATATGTCAGTACTGATGAGAAAAAAATATTATCCAAAGAATTAAATCTTAAAAAAATAGACTTTATTTCCGGCTTTTTGCCAAAACTTCCCTTGAAAATAAAAGTAAAAATAAGATATAGGCACATCGAAGCGCCGGCTATTCTTAAAAAAG
>Ga0208373_1002525_pt1 | contig 20056 bp, 17 predicted proteins | sample RifOxyC2_FD_184036 | JGI IMG/M metagenome (GOLD analysis project Ga0208373, IMG submission 184036) | Soil microbial communities from Rifle, Colorado - Rifle Oxygen_injection C2 (SPAdes) | ecosystem: Environmental > Terrestrial > Deep subsurface > Rock core/Sediment | place: Rifle, Colorado... | reverse complement strand
ATCCAAAAGTGCATCGCCGTCATCATCTTCGTCTTTATTATTTCCTATCACATCTTTATCAGTATCAAGACATTCTGTCGCATCAGTAAGAAAAGCATCCTCAAGATCAATACAGCCATCATTATCAGCATCTTCATCTGCATTATCACCGATAGAATCACCATCACTATCAAGACATTCTTTTTTATCAAGAGGAAAAAGATCCTCTGAATCAATACAACCATCATTATCATCATCAACATCCGATCTATTCCCAATCATATCAAAATCAGTATCATAATCTACAGAAAAATTAATAAAAGTAGAGTTATTATTAGGATTATCCAAAGAAGCATCCCAAGGAATAATTTTAACAACAATATCATGCGTTCCATAATTTGCTTTCCAAGCGACAAAGACATCATCAGTACTACCTGCTAATACAGATACAGGCTGGTCAGAAGCTATTTTTTCACCACTTGATTTCAAAGTAAATGTCACTGTACCAATACTATCAACATCTCCATTATTTTTTATTTTAGCATAAATAATTGTATCATAACTTGTAACCGGAGAACCAGGCGTCATCCAGACACTTGATTGATCAACAGAAAGATCACCTGATGCGGAAAAAACCATGGGCGCTAAAATTAACGAAACTAAAGTTACAAAGGAAAAAAGAAGAAATTTACGCATTTTTAAGGAAATTTTAAATTTTAAATTTTAAATTTATGAATAAATGCCATTCAATCTCAAGCCACGAACCACGAATCACTATTCTTCTTTATCCTTTTATAACAACACCGCCTGCTTTTCTTTATCTTCAATAACAACCTCTACTTCTTCTTCTTCTGATTTTTCAAGTAACGAACAAGACACAACTTTATCACCATTATTTAATCTCATAATATGCACGCCCTGAGTTGCTCGTCCTATGGAAGGAATATCTTTTATGCCCATACGTATGGTTTGTCCATTTTTCGAAATCAAAACAAGATCGCAATCTTCACCTTCTTCGATAATTTTTGCTCCGATAATTTTTCCAGTTTTAGCTGTTATATTCGCGGTTTTAACTCCTGATCCGCCTCTAGCCGTAAGCCTGTAGGTTTCAACTCGACTCATTTTACCAAGACCATTTTCCATTATAACAAAAAGTTGAGCATTCACAGTTTTTATCGTATCCATTTCCACTACTTCATCATTAGGTTTTAATCTTATGCCTCGTACTCCTGCTGACGCTCTGCCCATTGATCTGACATTTTTCTCTTCAAAAACAATGGCTTTGCCTTCTTTTGTAGCCAAAACTATTTTATATAAATCATTAGATTCTCTGACCCATTTAAGCTCATCTCCTGGTTTTATATTAATAGCAATAATTCCAGTTTTTCTTACATTTTTAAAACTTTCAATTGGAGTTTTCTTTACAGTCCCCTTTTTTGTCGCCATGAAAAAATATTTATCTTGAGTTTTATCATCAATATTCAAAATAGCAGTAACTTTTTCTTCTTCTTGTAATTGCAAAATATTAACTATCGCTTGACCTTTTGCAATTCTAGAAGCTTCTGGAATTTCATATACCGGTAGCTTAAAAACTCGCCCTTTATTTGTAAAGAAAAGCATTTCATCGTGATTTTTGGCAAATTTGCATATTTCAATACTATCCTCTTCTTTGGTCGTTAATCCAATAATTCCCTTACCGCCACGATGCTGACTTTTAAAAGTATCAGCGCTAACTCTTTTGACGTAATTCTGCTTTGTCAACATAATTACCATATCACTGTTCGGTATTACATCTTTAAGCGACATTTTTTCCAAGCTATACGCAACAATCTGCGTACGCCTCTCATCAGCGAATTTTTCTTTTATTTCTTTCAATTCATCCTGAATTATTTTTATAATTCTCCCTTCATCGGCTAAAATAGATTCTAATTCTTTAATTAAAGCTATTTTTTCAGCATATTCATCATCTATTTTTTTCCTTTCCAAACCAGCAAGACTCTGAAGTCTCATTTCAAGTATCGCTGTTGCTTGTTTATCAGATAACTGAAACTGTTCCATTAATTTCATGTGAGCGGATTCTTTTGTTTCAGCTGATCTAATTGTTTCAATAACGGCATCAATATTATCAATTGCTATTTTTAAACCTTCTAAAATATGCGCTCTTTCTTTTGCCACTTTCAACTCAAATTTTGTCCTATTAGTTATCATTTCTTTTCTATGCTCAATGAAATACAAAAATACCTGCTTTAGATTCAAAAGTTTAGGCTGAATCCCACCCACCAAAGCAATCATATTCATATTAAAACTTGTCTGTAGCGGAGTGAGCTTGTATAATTGATTCAAAATTTTATTAGGATAGGAATCTTTTTTAAGTTCAATCACTACTCTTATCCCCTCTTTATTTGACTCATCACGAATATCGGTAATACCTTGAATTTTTTTATCTCTAACAAGTTCAGCGATTTTAGAAACAAGTACGGATTTATTCACTTGATATGGTATTTCATTCACAATAATTTGGAACTTTCCGTTTTTTAGTTCTTGGATCTCAGTTTTCGCGCGAACAACGACCCCTCCTCGTCCTGTCGCATACATCTGCTTAAGTTCATTTACTCCGTATATAATACCGCCAGTAGGAAAATCAGGTCCTTTCACGTGTTCCATCAAATCGTCAATTGTAACTTCTGGATCTTTCAAAAGCTGAAGAATCGCAGAAATAACTTCTCCTAAATTATGAGGCGGAATATTGGTAGCCATACCGACTGCTATTCCCATACTTCCGTTAATAATCAAGTTTGGTATTTTGGTAGGTAAAACTTTTGGCTCTTGTCGAGAACCATCATAATTATCCATAAAACCCACAGTCTCTTTATCAATATCGCTAAGAATATTTTCCGTAATTTTTTCCATTTTCGCTTCTGTATATCTCATGGCCGCAGGATTATCACCATCAATAGAACCAAAATTTCCTTGTCCATGAATCAAAGGATATCGCAAAGAAAAAGGCTGAGCCATACGAACAAGAGAATCATAAACTGCCGTATCTCCATGAGGATGATACTTACCAAGAACATCACCGACAATTCTGGCTGATTTAACAAATTTCGCACTATGTTTAAATCCAGACTCATTCATGGCATATAAAATTCTTCTATGAACAGGCTTGAGTCCGTCTCTGACATCAGGCAAAGCTCTAGCAACAATGACACTCATGGCATAATCCAAATAACTAGTTTGCATTTCTTCAGTAACATCTCTGTTTATAATTTTTTCATTAAAAAGAGTCGTTTCAGGGGGTTGTATTTCTTTTCCATCATCTGACATAATTAAAAAAGTTTAGAAGGTTGAGACATGAAATTTTACGTCTGTACAGAAAGTTTTTTTACGTAAGAATAATATCATTTTTTTTTAAAAAAAATAGGGAAATTTAGAAGTTTTCATAACAAATGACAATATAGAACATAAAAAGACAACAAAACGCTCTTTTAATCAAGCCACATCGTTTTCTACTAAACTCATTTCATGCTATAATTTAAAGAATATTTTTTAAATACAAAAAGCTCATGGCCGAAGATCAAGCTATTCCGATACAGAATCAATCAAATCCAGATTCAAAAACTGTTGATAGTAGTAATTTAGAAGTGAAAATAGAAAGTATAACCCCTGTTTCCAATGTCAACGGACCGTGGAAAGGAAAATTTGCTAATATCATGGAACAACACGATGAAGTTAAATTAAGACAGGAAGAAAACGAAAAATTAGAAAACAGTGATCTCAACAAAAGCAGTAAAGACGAGGAAAAAATCACTAAAATAAATAACAAAAATATTAAAGACGATAAAAAATTAAATTTTCTGCAAAAACTACTCGGTGTTAAGCCAGCGATAAAAAAAGAAAATAATCAAAATGAAAATGACGAAATTGATTTAACAAAATTAACTGAAACACAAAAACAAGAAATTTTAAAAGCTGAAAAAGAATTCCAAAAAGGTCTTGCTAGTGTTTTTGATTTAATATCGCCATCGTCTTTTGAACTCTCATTTGATCATTTGAGAATAGAGGGGCTTTACGCTCAAAGTTATTATGTTTTTTCATATCCTCGTTTTATCGAAGCAAACTGGCTGTCTCCAATTATCAATTTTGATGTAACTATGGATATTTCTCAATTTATTTATCCAACCAGTTCAGAAAAAATAATGCGAGTCTTAAAACGAAAAGTGGCTCAAATGCAATCAACAATCCGCATGGAAGCTGAAAGAGGAAAAGTTCATGATCCTGGAATAGAAACTTCACTTCAAGATGCTGAACAGCTTAGAACAGAACTTCAAAGAGGTCAGGAAAGATATTTCCAATTTGGACTTTATATCACTATTTATGCTGACGACCAAGAGAAATTAAAAAAAGTTGAAAAACAATTACAAAGTTTACTTGGCGGTAAATTAATCATTACAAAAAGAGCCGACTTTCAAATGGAACAAGCTTTTACCTCAACTGCTCCTCTTTGTTTAGATCAAGTAGAAATTTTCCGCAACATGAACACTTCGCCTCTATCAACTACATTCCCATTTAGTTCTTCTGATTTGACTTCCAATGATGGAATTTTGTATGGAATCAATAGGCATAATGACGGTTTGATTATTTTTGACAGATTTTCTCTAGAAAATGCAAATTCGGTAGTATTTGCAAAATCAGGCGCTGGTAAATCTTACGCTGTTAAACTCGAGATTTTACGAAGTTTAATGATTGGCAGTGATGTCATTATCATTGATCCTGAAAATGAATATGAAGCTCTAGCAAACACTGTTGGAGGAACGTATTTAAGAGTTTCATTAAATTCAGACAGGCGAATTAACCCTTTTGATCTTCCCAAACCAATTGATGAAGATGAAATGAAGCCTGGCGACTTGCTTCGAAGCGCAGTTATTAATTTAAGCGGACTTTTAAAATTAATGTTTGGCGAAACAACTCCTGTAGAAGATAGCATTATTGATAAAGCTTTGCTTGATGTCTATGCTACCCGAGGTATTACCATGGAAACCGCTAATCCAGGAGATTTTAAGCCGCCGACAATGGATGATTTTTATAATGTTCTTTCATCTATGGACGGCGCTGACAAACTTTCACAGAGACTGCAAAAATACGTTACTGGAACTTATGCCGGAATATTTAACAAAGAAACTAATGTTGATTTGGATGAAGGAATGATGGTTTTTTGCATTAGAGATTTGGAAGAACCACTTCGCCCAATCGCCATGTATATTATTTTAAATTACATCTGGAATAGGGTTAGAAGCAGGCTTAAAAAACGTATTCTAGTTATTGATGAAGCGTGGACAATGATGAGGCACAAAGATTCAGCGGAATTTTTATTTGGCTTAGTTAAAAGAGCTAGAAAATATTATCTTGGAGTAACGACAATCACACAGGATGTAGAAGATTTCTTAAATAGCGATTTTGGCAAACCAATTATCACTAACTCCTCAATGCAATTATTATTAAAACAAGCGCCCTCCGCATTAGAATTCCTTGAAAAAACCTTTAATTTAACGCAAGGAGAAAGATACATGCTACTTAACAGCGGTGTTGGACAAGGATTATTTTTTGCTGGTTTAAAACATGTAGCTATTCAAATCATCGCTTCATATACCGAAGATAAAATTGTAACAACCAATCCAGAAGAAATTTTGAAATCTAAAGGAGGAGAAGAATTTAATTAAGAATCCTAGAATTTTAAAAAACATCATTGCAATATAAGTTTTTCATGTTAAAATTGAATCCTTTTTTTAAAATTTACAAACTATGAAATTAGGAGGAGAATTTAACGAATATTCTTGTCTTGTATCTAATGCAAAAGATTTGATAGACAGGAAATTACTTAAAATCGAAGGTCTAGCCCCTAATGAAAAATTTTTAGGTATTATTAAAGGAACAGGTTGGGATATAGGAATAGGACAAAATTTTGAAGAAGAAGCGGTTATTAATTATATGGATTTAAAAATACCAGGAGCTGAAATGGCATTTGAGGGACACGAAAAGTTCCTTCGTATTGGAAAATTGAATGGAAAAAGAGTAATTTTGATTAGTAAAGTCCATGCTAATGAAAATCCAACTGATCCAAATATTGTATTTGGATTAAGAATCGTAATTGACGCTATTCGTGATCGCTTATCATGTCTACTTCTTACCAATGGAGTTGGTTCTCTTTGCGGAGAAATGGGAGAAATAAAAGCAGAAAATGAATCTACAATTTATGATGCTAATGGTAATCCTATAGGCGGTGGTCTTTTTGAAGAAATTTTTGGACCTACTTTAGCAAACAAGAAAGGAAATCCTATATCTCCAGGAACATTATCAAATCAAATAGAGCGTCACTCAAAATTTTCAACTACCGGATTAACTGAAACTATTGAAGGAACAGCTTGGTCTATATCAAAAAGTAGTAATTTATGCGTCCCTTCACATACACTTACTAAAGTTGACGACAGAGGGAGAATTATTGATGCACTCGCTGAATTAATACGAGGAAAAAAGAAACAAGATGTTTTTGCAGGTGATGTAGCTGTAGTTACAAATTTTCTTACACTTAGTTTAAGCGGAGCAAGTCCTCTTGCCGCAGGCGAGTTTATCGATCCTATGGCCTTTCTTCAAGGTAAAAAAGAAAAATTCGCAATGAACGCTAAATTAACAGAAATGGCAACTGGAATTGTAAAAAAACATCAAGATGGAAAATGTTCGCAGGTAAATTATTTCTTTGTAAAAGGTCCTCAGTTTGAATCTTCTCTTGATAAAGCTGTAGCAAGATTAATGGGAGGTGATGTGATTGCTATGAGTTTCATACCAGAACTTTGTATTAGCACTTTATTCGAAATCCCAGTTTTCTGTCTTGTCTTAGTAACTAATCCAATGATTTCTGATGGACATACTCATGAAGGTAATGTAGATATGGGAAAAGAAAAAGCTCCATTATTATGGGAAATTCTTAATGATATGATAACGGAAATAGATTGATAAATTTAAACTTTTAATTTTTTTGCAAAATTATTTATTTATGTTAAAGTAAATTTCTTTTCTATCTCCTAACTTAAAAAATCATGTTACATACTTCCCTTGACCAATCTAAAATAAATACTCTTCAACTATTTGAAGCTCCTGCTGATAATGTAACAGGTACTGGAAGTAGCAGTTCAATCCCAGAAGGAACACAAACAGTGACTACAGCTAGGGCAAAAGTTGAAACAGCTATGAATCCAAATGCTGAAATGGAAAAAACAATCAGACCTGACGTTTTAAGCAGATGTATTGATGTTATTATACAAGTAACTTTAGCAGAAAAATCAACTATTACTGAAGCCACTGAACTACACAATGATCTTAAGACGGACTCAGTAGATATTATAGATATTGTATTTAATCTTGAAACAGAATTTAGTATAGAAATACCTGAGACAGATTTCGCTTCATGGCAAACAGTTGGAGATGTTACTGATTATATCATTTCGAGATTAATAACCGAAGGAACAGGTAAACAACCAATTAAAGGTAATTACTTACATATTTCTTGGTCTTCTTAATATCTATCTCGAAAAATTGATTTTTGATCGTCTTAGAAGTTTAAAAATTTTATTTTAATCTATAATCTATAATTCCCGAAGGATTATATTTCGCCAATACATCTCCCTCCACATTTACCTCATCCCCCTCCTTTATCGAACCTAAATTCGTATTTTCTAACGTATACGGAATTATTGCTATTGAATAACTTTTTTGTTCAACTTTCGCAATCGTCAAACTAACACCGTTAATGGCTACTGATCCTTTATAAACTATATATTTCTTCAAATTTTTCGGGATTCCAAAAGTCAAGATATAACCATTTTTACTATTTTTATGAGAATAACAAATAGTAATATCGTCAACATGTCCCAAAACGAAATGTCCATCCAAACTATCCCCTACTTTTAATGACGATTCTAAATTTACTTTTGTTCCTTTTTTAAAATTCTTAAAATTTGTACAACGCAAAGTCTCTGGAATCGCCTGCACTTCAAAAGAATCTTTAAAAATTCCAGTAACAGTCTGACAACACCCATCAACAGCAATTGAATCACCTATTTTTTTATTTTTCAAAATCTTTAAACAAGCAATTTGTATTTTCAAATTTTCTGCATCTTTTTGAATGTTCTTTATTGTACCGATTTCTTGAATAATTCCTGTAAACATGCTTGCACAAATAAAAAATAATCCAACAATTATTAAACCATTTTCACGTTTCTTTCGCAATCAAAAACCTTTAAAACACCCAAAATTTAACAAAAATTTCATCAAAATTTCATTTTCGTTTCATCAAAATTTTAACTTCAATGTTTAAGTTAATTTGTGCGCTAAGCATTTTTATTTCCTAACTTTTTATTATGCGCACGCTTAATCAAATACATCTTCGTGGCTTTCTTTCTGACAAGCCAACTGTCCGCAGTACAGTCAGCCAGAAGAAAGTCGCTAATTTTGTCCTTATTACCCATAAAACCAAAATGGTAAATGGGGAGGCAACGCAAGAAGCTGATTTTCACAGGATTGTTTTGTGGAAAGGGCTTGCTGACGTTGCTGAAAAATATTTATCAAAAGGCGATGCCGTTCATGTTATTGGAGAGGTACACTATGAACGATTTGAAGGTAAAGATAAAAAAATCAACTATACAACCGAAATAGTTGCTGACAGACTGGATTTAATTAAAACAAAAAAAGAAGGTGCGGAAGAAGAAACGAAAGAAACAACAAAAGAAGAAAAATAAAATTATTTCCGCGGCTCTTCAGACTTTTTGGATGAAGAGCCGCAGGAAAAAATCTCTATCTCCTTCGCCTCTTCCACAATATAAGTAGCTCCTGCTTTCACAAGTTCCTTCCTGCTCCCAAATCCATAAGTTACTCCGATACAATCAATACTATTAATCTTTGCTCCAAAAATGTCATAATCTCTATCCCCTATCATCACTACTTGATCTTTTGATGGATTTTTTAGTTTTTTTAAAACACAAGCAATTATTTCACTTTTTTCGAATAAAGTATTATTAAGTCTACTTCCAATAATAATATCAAAATATTGATCTAAATTTTCATATTTCAAAATCTTTTTTGCAAAAATTAATGGTTTTGATGTCGCTAAACAAATTGTTTTATTTTCAGATTTTAACTTTTCTAAAATTTTTCTTATTCCTTTATATACTTTATTTTCAAAAATTCCTTTTTTCTTATAATATTGCCTATAAAACTTAACAGCTTTTATTTTTGTTTTTTCATCAAACTGATAAACGCTACTAATAAAATGTTGTAGCGGCATGCCGATATTTTTTATTGTTGCTTCAATATATTTCTTATCAATACTTAATTTTTTAAAAGCATATCTAACGCCATTTCCAATTCCCTGACTGGAATCAATAATTGTCCCATCAAGATCGAATAAAAAATATTGATAATTTTTCATAAAATATTTCAAAAAACACTTTTAATTTTAAACAAATTTCTATAAAACTCCTAATCAAATCGTTTGGTAAAAAAATGACAATATGGCTTACCATGATTTTTCTCATAATATTTTTAGGGATTATTTAAATTAAGCATTAAATATCCCTTTCAATCTTCCCCATAAACTTGTTTTTTTTCTTTCTATTTTTAAGGTCTCTGCTAATGCAAATGGTGTAACCACCTTTTGTTTACCCTCATTCGTTTTATTAACAACATCTTCAGATCTTAATACTAAAATATCATCAGCCTGCCCGACATTTTCTGGGCGGGTAATTTTTTCAGCTTCATCATCATTCATTCCAAAAAAATCAACGGCATTAAAATTACCATCATCCTGCTCTTTCACAACATCAGTTAATAAGAAAGCATCCTCATCATCTACATCAGCTTCACTTAAAGCAACTTCTTCATAATCTCCTTCTTCATAAATATCTGCCTCAGTTAAAGCAACTTCTTCATAATCTCCTTCTTCATAAATATCTGCCTCAGTTAAAGCAACTTCTTCATAATCTCCTTCTTCATCTACATCAGCTTCACTTAATGTAAACTCATCATATTCCGCATTATCATAATAAGCATCCACGTGAAATTCCTGTTGATCTTGCAAGGTTTTAAAATCTATATTTGCACCGCTTCTTGTATCTATAGTTATTGCGTCTGTTTCAACTTCATTATTTATTTCAAAGCCGTCATCAACAGCTGTGCCATTAAGATATTGTTGCGCTTTATATAATATGGCATAAAAATCATATACTTTATCTAAATCTACAAAATACATAGCAAGATGATGATAAAAATCTTCAAATTCAGTCTGCTGACCAAGTTGTGAAAAATCAAAATTTGAAATTTCAGAAACTGAAGGCGCAACTATACCTTCGGATTTAATTTTTTCCACAATCCGTGCAAACAAATCAGGTCTTGTTATTCGAAAATAATCAAGCCCATCAAAATTAATATAATCGTTAAAAGACTGACCTTTAGCTTCGAAATGATCAGCCGCAACATTCATAATAGCGGACATAGATTGAGGAGTAACACGGTCTACTTTTTGACCAGCACGTTGACATAAATATTCATAAAACGTATCGCCTAGTTCCAAATCTTTAAATTGAAGATATTGAGAATTTCGAACTCTAGCAGATGATTGACCGGGAGTCATTGTATTAGGAACGTAAATCACTCTACCTGTTCCACTTGTTACTATAGGACTTTCAGCTATTAATGCTCCTCCAGCCAAAGCAATGCCTGTAGCAAAACCTAATAAAATACGAAATCTGCTACGTGTAGATTTCATTATTGGAAGATCTAAACCAACTGAAGTCCGAGTTACTTCTTGCCTTTCTAATTCCAAAATAGTCCTTTCACTCTCAACTTGATCTGCTCGCATACCTGATCCAAACCAAAAAACTATTTTTTCAGATGTATCTTTAGAGATATTAGATGGTAACAATATATCTTTTCTACCAGGTCTTATGTATGAATATTGTGTTTCACTCAATGATCGTTGTTGCTCCACATCATCAGTAATTGTATCATCAGTAATTGCTCCTCCTTCCCTTTTAACTAATAATTCTTGTAGTGTACCTCGAAGATGTAATAAATCTCTGGTAACACTAGTCCAACTTAAAGTTTCAGGCCTATTATGTCCCCCTCTTTCTGGCAATTCTTGTCTCATTATCCATACTCCATTATCAGCACCAATTTGAAGTTTTTTCAATTTAATAATAATTAGAAATTTTAACTATTAGTAAAATACTAAGAGTATACCGTATATTAATTTTTAATAATTCAAAAAACAAGCCTTTAAAATACATTTTGGCTTGTTTTATTTGAAATTTTATATTTTAACTATAAGTATTTTGGTAATAGTTATGATTTTATTTAATTCTAATTTTTTTTATTATTTCTATCTCTTTCCCAATTCAATGGATTATCAATAATATACCCTCTAATACGTTTTAATTCATATTCATTGCGAATAATTCGATCATAATACAATTTTTGCCATGAGAAATCTGAATTTATAACGCGTATTTGTTTTGTACAAATCATTTTAAATTGATTTATAATTGATCCCAATGAATTTGGTTTCCATTGCGGACGATGGTTTGGTTTTCGATTTTGCGTCGTTGATTCATTTGGCGTCGTTGATTCATTTGGCGTCGTTGATTCATTTGGCGTCGTTGATTCATTTGGCGTCGTTGTAGATATGCCCCGGCGGGGCATATCTACGACCAACGACATTTTTTTATCACCAAACATCATATTATGATTCTGATCATTATTTTGAATAATCAAAATTCCATGAAAATGATTTGGCATAATTATAAATTCATCCAATTTAACCATTCTTCGTATTTCTTTCGTTTTCACCCATTCGTTTTTTATAATTTCTCCACATTCATTTAAAACCATTTTTCCATTTCGAATATCACCGAAAAAACATTCTCGATTTTGCGTACATATCGTTACAAAATAATATCCATCCCACGTATAATCCCACGTTTTTAAGCGCGTTGTTTCAATCCGATATTTATCGTTAAATTTTTCACACATAAAATATAGATAAACCAATAATATTTATCTATAACAAATGATTATGAATTTTTACTGAATTTTTTGTTAAAAATAAGAAGATTTCATATCACATTATCCATACATGCTCCAAAATTTGCACTCAGCACATGTTGCGTATATCTTCCAAGCCAACCTTTTTTGACCTTTGATTCAAATTTTGGCAACTTTTTTAATCTTTTTTGTATTTCTTCGTCAGAAATTTTTACATTTAAAGTGCATTTTTCCGCATCGATTTCAATCGTATCACCATTTTCCAAAGCCGCTATTGGTCCTCCTACAGCCGCTTCCGGTGAAATATGACCAATACAAAGTCCTCTAGTACCACCTGAAAATCTACCATCAGTAATCAAAGCCGCCCTTGTCCCTCGCCCCTTCAATGCTGAGGTTGGCGAAAGCATTTCTTGCATTCCAGGACCGCCTTTAGGTCCCTCATATCTAATTACCACAACATCCCCATCTTCAACTTCACCATTCAAAATTCCTTGCAAAGATTCTTCCTGAGAATTGTAAATTTTGGCTTTCCCAGTAAATTGCATCATATTAGCTTCAACTCCGGCTGTTTTAACAACAGCACCATCAGGCGCTAAATTTCCATACAAAATTGCCAAACCACCGGTTTTTGAAAATACATTTTCTCCAATTCTAATTACGTCTCCATCGGCGCAAGGAGCATTCATCACATAATCTTTCAATGTCCCAGTACAAGTCTTAAGATTCAAATTTAATGGGGAGCGTCCATCTTCATATACTGCTTTCAAAATCGCGGCAATCCCTCCAACTCGATGAACATCTTCAACATGCACATCTGGTCGTGAAGGAGAAACTTTACAAACATTCGGAGTTAATTTCGCAAGTTCGCTAATTCTTTTTAAATCATATTTAATTTGAGCTTCATATGCCAAAGCCAAAGTGTGAAGCACTGTATTAGTTGATCCTCCCATAGCTAAATCAAGAATAAAAGCATTATCAATTGATTCTCTAGTCACAATATCTCTTGGTAAAATCTTTTTTTCCAAAAGTTCTTTAATAGTTTTTGCGGATTTTTCAATCAAAGCCATTCTTTCAGGATTTATCTCCCATTCAAATTTTTCTTTATCTATCCATTTTGCGGCTGGGATTGTACCATTTCCAGGTAGAGCAAGACCAATTGCTTCAGCCAGACAATTCATTGAATTAGCGGTAAACATTCCGGCACAACTCCCACAAGTCCGACATGAACCTTCAGCCAAATTTTGCAAATCCTCATCAGTCATTTTACCAGCCGATTTCTTACCAACTCCTTCAAAAACCGTAATCAAATCAGAATTATTTTTTCCAGCAAGCATTGGTCCACCACTAATATAAAGAGAAGGAATATTTAATCTCACCATAGCGTTAAGCATCCCAGGAACAATTTTGTCACAATTCCCAATGCCAATCCAAGCATCACAAGGATGAGCGCCAATAATAGTTTCAATCTGATCGGTAATCAGTTCTCGCGAAGGCAAAGAATATTTCATACCAAAATGCCCCATAGCGATTCCGTCATCCACGCATCCACCAACATTCGCATACCAAACATTAAATCCAAGCTTTTTTAATTCCTCCACTAAGATTCTCCCAAGTTTATCAAGATGAGCATGTCCAGGAATTTGAGTCGTATATGAATTTATCACTGTAACAAAAGGTTTTTTACGATCAGAAATTTTATTTAAAACTCCAGCTCCAATCATCAGTGAAGCCGCTGGTAACATATGAAAACCCTCAGCCACAATCCGGCTACCTCTTTTTTGAATTTGTTCAAACCCAGGATTTAAAGATTCCATTGTGAATTAGAATAAAAAATAAAAAAAAAATACGCTAGTCAAATTTACTTCTAAAATAATTCTTTTCCAATTTATTTACAACTTTTTAAAAATTCCAACACCGCCTCCTTATTCTCCGTAACCACAAAAACCTCTTGTACGGCTTTACCTGATTTACCAATCAATTTAACGCCATTTTCTAGTTCCACAGAAAAAGTTAAAATGGGTTTAAAAAACGCTGTAGCTTTTTTAATTCTCCCAGGAGTAATTGATTTCACATTTTCAAATTCTGAAAGTTTCAAAAGCAACTTATCAATCCCAGGAAGAATTGTATGTTGACGTTTGATTTTGCTAACACGGTATTTAGGCATAATATTCGCGACTTTTTGCTTAAATTTTATTAAAAATTTATAATAAATTTGAACTATAATCAAACTTTTAATTCAAAATTTACTTGCTAATTAATTTCAATTAAGGTAAAAAAGATTCTTAATAATTTTTATATATGGCAAAAGAGTTTACAATAATTGGATGCCAAACAGAAGGTTTTAAGGATAAATTATTCGCAGGAAATGAAAGATATTTTTCAGAAGGAACAATTAAATTGCCACAAGACATAATATGTGAAACAGTTCCAGATAAAGATACAATTATTTCACATAGAATTTTAAATTATATAGGAAACACAGATGAAAGTTTAAAACTTTGTATAGATACAAAAATAAGAACGGGAAACGAGACAAAGTTAGATTTATCCATTGAAACAATTCAATTAGCATTAGAAATAATTGCCATAAGACTCTCTATTAGAGCTTTACTTGAAGCAGGAAAATTAAATTTAAATTCAAAAAATGATAGAAAAAAAATTAAAAAGCTTTTAACTTCATCAAACCCAAACGAATCTTTGCGGACACTTGCCACATCTTATCCTGGACTTTCTGTATATGAAGTTAGCGTATCTTAATTCTACAATCAAAACATAACTCCTTCTTTTTCCACGATCTCTCCCATCCTCTGCGCCTTAATCCGCTTTTCTTCAAAATGTTTCAAAACTGCTTTCTCATCTTTTTCTTCAATCACCAAAATCATTCCTGTTCCCATATTCCAAGTACGATAAGCTTCATTTTTAGCTATATTTCCAAACTCAATTAATTTTTTAAATTCTTCTTGTGGAGCAATTAAATTATCAAGTTTCGCACCGAGTCCTGTTGCTTTCAAAATTCTTGGCAGATTCCCAGGAATTCCTCCTCCTGTAACATGACAAATTCCTTTAATTTTTATTTTTCTTTCCTCTTTATATCCTCCAATTAAATCCAAAATGGCTCGATGATAAATTTTGGTTGGCGTTAACATCACTTCCCCCCATTTTCGACCATCACCAAAATCTTCTTGTGCCCAATGCTCACCAAATTTTTCTTTCAAGACATGCCGCACTAAACTTAAACCATTGGAATGAACGCCACTACTTTGCAAACCTATAACAGCATCGCCAACTTTTATATCTTTGGTATCAATATATTTATCTTTTTCCAAAATCCCAACCGCATCCGTATTCCAGCTAAAAGTACCTGACTCAACAATGCCTTTAAGTTCAGCAATTTCACCACCTGGAATTACTACGTTCTCTTCCAAACACGCTTTCTCCAGCCCTTTCATCGCTGAACAAATCAAATCCTCATCAATCGGATGAATATCAATCGTATTAGTCATTGAAATGCATTCTGCTCCGACAACAATCATATCATCAGCCACCATAGCTAACAAATCATAACCAAGAGTATCATATTTATTAATCATTTTGGCAATCAAAGTCTTGGTACCAACTCCGTCACAATTTTGCACAAGATAAAAATCGCCAAAATCCATCATCCCAGTAAATCCTCCCTCAATCACTACCCCTGATCCAATTTTATTTTTTCTGCCTGCAAAAGTTCGTTTAGCCGCGGCATAAGCAAGGGCTGAACATTTATCGCCTTTATCAATATCGACACCGGCCTCTGCGTAAGTTGACATAATTAAATTGTTAAATTGTTTATTTTAAAATAAAGGAAAAAAAACAAATAATAAAGAGAATTATCGTGATTCATGATTCGTGATTTAAGAGCATCTATTATCAACATAATGGCAGGCGAATACCCGTAAAGTGATCGACCTATAAATCACAAATTTTGTTCCCAATTTTCCGGTCTTAATTTTCTAACTTGCGCTCCAGTTTTCCACATCTCTGAATCATGAATTTCTTTAAGTTCTTCTTCTAACTTTTCTCGATAATCAGGCTTACTATTTTTATCTAACACAATTTTTGCTTCAGTACCATTTTTCACACTTTCATAAAGATTATCAAAAACAGGCATAACCGCATCTCTAAATTTACCTTTCCAATCAAGCGCTCCTCTTTGAGCAGTAGTAGAAATATTTGCCAACATCCAGTCCATACCTTTCTCAGCCACTAATCTAATTAAACTTTGAGTAAACTCTTCAACAGTTTCGTTGAAAGCCTCGCTTGGAGAATGTCCATGTTTGCGAAGTTCATTATATTGAGCTTCAAACACGCCAGCAATAGCTCCAACCAAAATTCCACGCTCTCCAGTCAAATCACTATAAACCTCTTTTTCAAAAGTTGTTTCAAAAAGATATCCTGATCCAATCACAATCCCTAAAGCCGCAGTTATTTCTTTTGCTTTGCCTGTAGCGTCCTGATAAATAGCATAACTACTATTAATGCCACTTCCTTCCAAATAATTACGACGAACAGTTGTGCCTGATCCTTTTGGAGCCACTAAAACAACATCAATATTTTCTGGAGGAATAACTCCAGTCAAATCTTTATAAGTAATAGAAAAACCATGAGAAAAATACAAAGTTTTACCTTCAGTCAAATAAGGCTTAAGGGTTGGCCAAAATGCTTTTTGACCGGCATCAGAAAGTAAATATTGAATAATCGTTCCTCTTTCTGCCGCTTCGGAAAGTTCAAAAAGAGTTTTTCCAGGAATCCAGCCGTCAGCTACGGCCTTATCCCAAGTTTTCGTTCCTTTTCTTTGCCCGACAATGACATTTATTCCATTATCACGCATATTCAAAGACTGTCCAGGTCCCTGAATACCATAACCAAGCACAGCTACAACTTCATTTTTTAAAATTTCCTGCGCTTTTGAAAGCGAAAATTCATCCCGAGTAATGACGTTCTCAGAAACGCCCCCAAAATCTATTTTCATATAAACAAAAACTTAGCAAATAAAAAGAACATTCAAATCATACCTAAATAAACAGAATCCGTCCAATATCTTCAACAAAAATATATAAAAATCTTTACAATATCTTTTATTTAAGCTAAATTAAAACTGTCGATCAATATGGTCAACTCTTAAAAAATTTAAAATATGTTAGACAATTTTCTTAAATCTCTAGAGTTATCTGAAAAAGAAGCCTTAGTATATTTAACTATGCTACGAATTGGATCACAAGGAGTGAGTATAGTTGCCAAAAAATCAGGATTATCAAGGACTACCTGTTATCACGTTCTTGAATCTTTGCAAAAAAAAGGTTACGTAAGCAGTTATGAGAAAAATAAAATCGATTATTATAACGCTGAAAGTCCAGAAATTTTTCAATATATTTTAGAAAAAAAAGAACGCGAACTTCAGGAACAAAAAACCAGATTCATAGATCTACTTCCTGATTTTTTAAACTTACGGCATGGAGGCGAAATAATGCCAAAAGTGCGATATTTTGAAGGTCTACAAGGAATTAAAGAAATCTATGAAGACACTTTAAAAGAAGGCAAAAATAAACTCGCTTATTCATCGATCCCAGATATCCAAATTAAAGAATTAAAAGATTATATTGAAAATTACCTTGAAAGAAGAGCGAAACTTGGCATAAAAGTAAGAGCAATTTTTCCAGATACAGAAAAAAGTAGAGAATTCATAAAAAATGACAAAAACTTGCTTCGAGAATCACGATTAATTAATGCCAAAAAATATCCTTTTCGAAGCGAAATCAATATTTATGGGAATAAAATCGCTTATATGTCGCTAGATACTAATTTCCTCCATGGTGTTATTATCGAAAGTGAAGCAATTGTAGAAACCGAAAGATCAATTTTTGAACTAGCGTGGCTAAATTCTTAACTATCGTGCTATATTCTATATTGATAAGAAAAAAAATTATAATTTATAAATTTTAAACATGTCTTTAAACCCACAATTACTAAAATCTATTCTCAAAGCTCAGCAAAATGAAATGACTGAGCATATTTTGTATTTAAAACTAAAAAAAGTTATTAAAGGAGAAAAAAATCAAAAAGTTTTAGAAAACATTTCCGCAGACGAATTAAAACATTACGAATTTTGGAAAAAATATACAAAAAAAGATATTAAACCTAACAAATGGATGCTTTTTAAATATTATTATCTTTCCAGAATTTTTGGCTTTACTTTCGGCATCAAATTAATGGAAAAAGGAGAAAAACAAGCGCAAATTAATTATGATAATTTTTCAAAAGATATCCCTGAAATTTCGCAAATTATTGAAGATGAAAATAAACATGAGCAAGAACTCATATCAATGTTAAAAGAAGACAAACTTAGATACATTGGTTCAGTTGTTTTGGGGTTAAACGATGCGCTTGTTGAACTTACTGCCGCGCTTGCTGGTTTTACTTTTGCCATGCAGAATACACATTTAATCGCAGTAGCTGGCTTAATTACTGGTTTTGCGGCCTCTCTTTCAATGGCGGCCTCAGAATATTTATCCCACAGAACTGATGAAAGAGGACAATCGGCAAGTAAATCAGCTATTTATACTGGTATTGCCTATGTTTGCACTGTTGCTTTTTTAATCACTCCGTATTTCCTTTTTCATAATTATTTTCTTGCTTTAGCTGTTACTTTAATTAATGGAATATTAATAATATTAGTTTTCAATTTTTACGTATCTATTGCCAAAGATTTACCTTTTAAAAAGAGATTTTTAGAAATGTCAGCCATCAGCATAGGAGTAACTGGTTTAACTTTCATTATCGGATATTTAATTAGGATGTTTTTGGGAGTTGCGGTGTAAATATTTATGCTATAAATTTAATATACCAACTCATAATTAAAAACATGCACCTTCTCGAAAAATTCATCTTATCCGCTCAAAAAAATCCAAAAAAAATCGTCCTGCCAGAAGGCACAGATGAACGAATTCTTTCAGCTACAAATATTATTATTGAAAATAATATCGCTGAAATCATCCTTCTTGGAGATTCAAAAACTATTTTGCAAAAAGCCAAAAATTTGCATTTACAAAATATTATCAAAGCTGAAATTTTAAATCCAGAAACAGATTTAAAAAGAGAAAAATATGCTGATTTAATGGTCGAAATTAGAAAAGAAAAAGGTTTAACAAAAAACGAGGCCTTAAAATTATTAAATGATCCTCTTTATTTTATGGTAATGATGGTAAAAACCCGTGATGCTGATGGGGGTTGTGGCGGTGCCGCTAGTCCAACGGCCAATGTGATTCGACCAGCATTACAAATAATTAGAACAAAACCAGGAATTAAAACTGTTTCCGGAGCGTTTATTATGATAACGCCAGATCAAAATTATGGAGAGAATGGTGTTTTTATTTTTGCTGATTGTGCTGTTTGTCCTTATCCGACAGAAGAACAATTAGCTGAAATTGCTATTACTTCAGCCGATACCGCCAAAAACATTGCTGGTATTGATCCGAAAATCGCAATGTTAGGATTTTCAACCAAAGGAACAGTTGAACATGAAATGTGCAATCGAATTATTAAAGCAATGAAAATAGCAAAAACAAGAAACCCCAATTTGCAAATCGACGGTGAGCTTCAAGCTGATACTGCGATTGTCGAAACCGTTGCCAAAAGAAAGGCCCCTGAAAGTCTTATCGCCGGCAAGGCCAATGTCTTAATTTTTCCAACTTTGGAAACTGGAAATATTGCTTACAAATTAGTTCAATATTTAGGAAATACAAAAGCAATTGGCCCGATTCTGCAAGGCTTAAACGCCCCAATAAACGATATGTCGCGAGGCTGCTCCACTGATGATATAATTCATATAGTGGCTGTTACCGCCTTCCAAGCAAAAAGTAATTATACTCCTACGCTTTAATAATTTAAAATTGTATAATGCTACGTAGCTTTATAATATTGTTTATTTACCTTATAAAATAAATAATTAAGCTTC
>Ga0208373_1002524_pt1 | contig 20057 bp, 23 predicted proteins | sample RifOxyC2_FD_184036 | JGI IMG/M metagenome (GOLD analysis project Ga0208373, IMG submission 184036) | Soil microbial communities from Rifle, Colorado - Rifle Oxygen_injection C2 (SPAdes) | ecosystem: Environmental > Terrestrial > Deep subsurface > Rock core/Sediment | place: Rifle, Colorado... | reverse complement strand
CATTTCTCCAGGGTAGTGATGGAGTCTCTCCCCGAGCCCGACAAGATTGAGAAGTTCTGTCGCCCTCTCCTTGTGCTCTGCACCACCAAGAGCCATTCCAGGGAAATAGACGTTCTCGAGTGCGGTAAATTCAGCGATAAGTGCATATTCTTGGAATACATACCCTAAATGCTTAAGACGAAACAGTGTTCGCTCAGCATCAGAAAGCGCGAGAACATCAACATCATCAATCGTGACCGTGCCTGCCGTCGGAATATCAAGAAGACCCAATTGGTGCAGAAGTGTTGACTTGCCAGATCCGCTTCTCCCCATAAGCGCCACGAACTCCCCCTTTTTTATTTCAAACGAAACACCCTTCAATGCATGCGTTGGAACTTCTCCAGGATATGTTTTTGTAAGATTATTTACTTTAATCATAGTGAATATATTAACCCCAGATCGATCTTAGAATATTCTGTCTCGCTACCATTTTTGCAGGAATGAATCCCGCGAAGATACCCGAAACAATAAGACTTATGATATTAATAAAGATCTCAAAAGAAGTGTACACCAAGCTTGCGTTTCCAAACGGCATCGGAATCGGTCGCACTTGAAGAAGTGGGACAACCACGAAAAATACTATCATTAGCCCAAACATCGTTCCTAGTACGACATAGAAAAGCGACTGAAGGACGTATGATACTTCAATGATGCTTTCTTTGATACCAATTGCTTTCAAAATACCGATCTGTCTTCGCTTATTCACCGCATTCACATAGATCATCACAAAGATGGTTATTGCCGCGACAATGATACTAATAACACTCACAATGAGCGCAATGATATTGAAAGCATCGACGAGTATTCCGACGGTACTCAAGCGGTTCGTGTATTTCTCAATTTTAAGACCGGGAGTCATCGCGGTTATCTGCTCAACATATTCATCGAGTGTTCCGCGACCAAGATCGACTCTCACCATGATCTCCGATGCATTGTCGTATACGGAGAGTATAGACTCGGCTTCCTGTGCGGATATAAATGCTGTTCCTCCCACTGACCCACCCATACTGATCTTAAAAATTCCTCTTATTGTGTATGTTCGCGTAACGCCATTTGAATACGTTACCTGAACTTTATCACCAACAATAGCACCACCAAGATCTGATGTTTGCTTTGTACCAAAACCGCCAGAAAGATTTGCACCAAGCACAATCTCATCATTTTTGAGATTATCAGGGAATTCACCGGAAACGATATTTTTATACACCGTAAGAATCTTCTTTTCTTCCAACTGCGTTACGCCGACAGTGGGTGCGGAAACTCGCTTGAATTCGCCCATTTTTTCTTTATCATACGCAAATGAACCGCCCAACTGATAGTGCCGAGCAGTTCCGACAACTCCGGGAATTGTTTCAATTTGCGCGCGCACCTTCTCCTGATTCAAGATAAATTCTTTGGTGGTGGGCTTCTCTTGTGGCATGACAATAATGTGAGCGGTCGAATTATCTATCATCGATCGCATTATTCCTTCAGAGAAACCATTAAGAAAACCGGAAACGAACATTAAGTTGAAGAAAGAGAGGGATAAAATAAAGACAGTGAAGACCGCGGTGGATTTATTACCTCTCGTGATAGTTTTATAAGCAACGAAAAATGCTGTTTTTATATCAAGCATAGGCATAATCTATTTTTTCTTTTTTTCAGCGCCGAGGATTATTTGCTCCCCAACAGAAATACCCGACAGGATCTCAATCACCCCTTTATCGTTTTCAATACCCGTAACCACCTCTCTTTGCACCACATTCTCTCCCTCCAACACTTGCACGATTTTTTTACCATTTTTATCCTGAACAGCGCTCGCGGGAACAAAGAGCGTGTCTTTTGAGGTGGCGGTATTTATCCATACATTTGCAGTCATGCCCGAGCGAATGCGCTCATCGACATCATTAAATTGGACTGTTGCCTGATAATAAACGGCTCCACCAATAATTGTTTCTGCGGGATCAATAGCAACTACCTTTCCACCAAATTCCTGATCTTCAATTGCATCAAATGTGATTCTCGCGTGCTGTCCAATGCGAACATTTACGATCTTATCTTCAACAACATTCAACTTTATCTGAAGAGCTCCGCCGCTCGCAAGCGACACAATGTTCACATCCGGCCCAACCATTTCACCAACCTCACCACGCACACTAGTTATGACAGAAGACACTGGTGCATAGATCATCATGTCTTTTCTTTGCACTTCTATTTTTTCAAGCGAAGCTTCCGCTTGAGTGATCTGTGCCTGATATACCGCGATATCCGAAGATCTCACTGGTGCGGTCTTGAGCGCAAGCTGAACTTTGGCTGTTTTAAGAAGTGATTCTTTTGTACGTAAATTTTCCTCCGCAAGAAGAAGACTTGAGACAGCAGTATCGACGTTTGTTCTTGCAGAAGAGATGTCTGTCTTCCATTTATCAATAGTAGCTTGAGTGATCTTGGTATTTGAGGTGAGTACGTTAACAATGAGAGCCTCATTAGCAAGAAATGCCTTGACCTGTGCTGTATTTTTATTCGCAAGAGTGGATGCAGACACAAGGTCACTCTCCACAGAGATGGAATCGAGCGATTCGCTCCATGTGTTCAACATTGATTCAATGAGGACCCTCTCCCCTTCAACGTCAGCCTCAAGTTGCATGTCATACGGAAAATTAAATATCAATTGAGGTGTGGATGTCTTTGGATTATCAAATAGCTGATCAGACTTTGCACGCACTGCATCGTCAGACCTCGCATAGACACCGCTGATCTTATCGATAAGATTTCTTTTTGCATCAAGAACCGACTGCTCAGCATTCAGCACTGCCGTTTCAGAAATACTCACATCTTCAGGCGAGGACCCATTCAATAGTTGACTTAATTTTGCCTTTTGCAGATCTATCCCCGCTTGCATCTCTTTCACCTGAACATCAAGTTGTGTGGTATCTTGTTTGGCAAGAAGTTTACCAGCTGATACTTTTGCGCCAACTCTCGCATCCAGAAGAACGAGTTTGCCACTTCCCTTGAAACGCAGATCGATCTTTGTTGGCGATTCAACTTTACCACTCGCCGAAACTTCTTGAGTAATATCACCTCTCTCCACGGTCGCAAGCACATACGGCGCAGCACTAAGACGCTGTAAGAAAAACACTATACCGATGACTAAAACGACAGCGAGCCCCGAAACGACAAGTAAAGTTTTCTTCTTTAAGATATGCATAAAAAAATAAATCTACAGATACTACCTTATAATCTCATCAAAGTTCATAATAAAAAATATCTTTACGAACAAGTTACTTTATGATAAAGTAATTTTCCATGGAACGCAAGAAAGCAACAGATCAACTCATTGTATCAATACACAAAGAAACTCGAGCAGCTACACTTTTTGTACATACAATATCTGAAATCACAAAAATACATTCTACTGACATACGCTGTCTGGAATTTTTAAGCGAAGTTCACCTAGCAACGGCCGGGGACCTTGCTAGAGCAACGGGGCTTACTACGGGTGCAGTGACCGCAATGATCGACAGACTAGAAAATGCTGGTTTTATAAAACGCGAAAGGGATAAGAATGACCGAAGAAAAACAATTGTTAAACTTCTAGGAATCCCAAGCAAATTAAAAGAAGTGCGTGAAATGTTTTCAAAACAAATACCCAACATTCTTTCGGGATATACGACTGAAGAATTACAGCTGATCGCGAACTGGAATATGAAGATGGCTACAATATTTCATGGCAAAATAAAGAAACTCAACGATTTAAAGTAAGGATATATTCGTGACATCCTACCCTAATTTTAAATTGGAGATAATACGATGAAAGAAAAACCTCCCCGAGCTTGTATTAAGGGTGAAGGGGTCGAAATTAATCATCGTTAAGAACAACAATTATATGAACAAGAAACTATTAGGACTGGGGGTTGCAGCACTCGTTTTAGGAGGAATCGGCGTATCTGCAGGCACTGCACTTGCATACCGAGGGGATCCAAGCGTAAAGGGTCCAAATTACTCAGTAGAGCGCCATGAGGCGATGGAGAAAGCATTTGAGAACAAGGACTATGCCGCATGGAAGACACTTATGCAGGGGCGCGGACGAGTGACACAGGTCGTCACACAAGAAAACTTTGCAAAATTTGCCGAAGCACATGAATTGGCAGAGCAAGGAAAGATCGCCGAAGCAAAGCAGATCCGTAACGAACTCGGACTAGGGCTTGGCCAAGGCGCCGGACGCGGAATGGGTAGACACATGAATCGCTAAGAACAAAGAACCTCACCCGCAAACTAAACCCCGAGCAACGAATCGGGGTTTAGTGCATAAATGGGTAATGACGAGTAGAATTTTTATATGGATGAAAACGAAAAACTTTCCGATGAAGAAATAGTTGAAAAAGTTCGATCAACAGATCGCGATCTTTACGCTATCATCATCGAGAGATATCAAGGCAAACTCCTTCGTTACGTGACGCACCTCATAAAAGACGAACACATGGCAACCGATGTCGTTCAAGAGTCATTCATCAAGGCTTATATCAATTTGAATGGTTTTGATACGAAAAAGAAATTTTCGAGTTGGATATATCGTATTGCACACAACGAAGCCCTCAATATCGTCAAAAAATATCCCAAAGAGGTTCCCCTTTTGGATAATGTCGACTTCGCAAGCAACGAAGATATCGAAAAAGAATTTGAGCAAAAAGAGACCGCCGAAAGAGTGGAAAAATGCTTGGGAGAAATACCGATACTCTACTCCGAGCCGCTCACGTTGTATTATATTGAGGAGAAGTCGTATGCAGAGATCAGCGACATCTTGCGTATTCCAATGGGTACTGTCGCAACACGCGTGAGTCGAGCAAAAGTGTTAATGAAACACATATGTCAAAAGAACTAAACAACATCACCAATACAGTCATGGGAAAGATCCATGAAGGAAAGATAAAGACACGCCCAAAGATATATTTTATTTTGGGATCACTCCTTGCTTTTTTAGGGTTAGTATCTTCGATAGTAGTATCGGTCTTTCTTCTTGGATTAATGCGCTTCCTCTCTCGAGCCCATGGTCCCATGGGAGAATACCGACTTGAGCAAATACTTCTAAGTTTCCCATGGTGGGCACCGGTTTTTGCCGCACTTGGACTCATCTCCGGAATATGGCTACTGCGACGTTATGATTTTTCTTACAAAATAGATTTCAAGATCATCATTGCGAGTTTTATTCTCGCGATCATTAGCGCGGGGATCTTTATTGATATGACTGGACTCAATGACTCGTGGGTGCGACGTGGACCAATGAAAGGAATGATGCAAAAATACTTACAAGAAGATGGCACACAATTAAATAGTGGTTGGGGTAGACGCAGCGGAAATTGGTAAGAATATGAAGAAAAACGGCTAATCTTATGGACATAGTGAATATCGTGCAGATAAAGTTAGGTAAAGGAGGTATTTATTGCTAGAGTGACACTTATCGATTAGAAAATTAGTCACTTCTAGCTGGTATTTATTTAATAAGAAGACTTCAAACATGCAGGACGATACAAACACAACAGACGCAGCAGTTGTAGCAGATGTAGTAGCCACAGAAGAGGAGACAACAGTAGAAGCAGAAGTTGCTCCAGCAGAAGGAGCAGTGGAAGAGACAGAAGCTGCTGCATAACGTAGCATTTCCAGAAGTTTACAAAACCCCCAAAAGGGGGTTTTGTTTTCATCCGCAATGACAAAAATATCTGAAAATAAAAAATCCCCAACACATAAATGCGCTGAGGATGAATGAATCCTACCTGAGGACGGGTTGAACGGTTTCAACGATAGTAAGCAGATCTTCATTCGAGTAACGAGGGCGAACGATCTCCCTCCAATCACTTTTCCATGGAGGAGATTCTGTTGGACGAATGATGCGCACCCAATTCACGTTTGAAGCGACTTCTCCCGTCTTTGGATTTCGGCGGGTGTAGTGATCAATTTGACCGTTAAATACCCATTCTTTCGGGTTCTGCGAAAAATGTAACTTCTTGAATGCCACCTGAGACAAGCGTTCGATGCGTACCTGAAATGCACGCATCACTTCCCCGTGACAAACAATGATGACTTTTTGTTCGCCACACTCACGATGAAGAGTCTGAAGCACTCGATCGACGCGCAAACAAAGCTCAGCAAAAGATTCGCCACGAGTAGGACGCCAAAAGAATGGCTCGACATCACGACGCTCTAGCTCATCCGCAAATTTTCCATTACGATCGGTATCCGAAAAAGTTTCAAGCACCCCCCAATCACGCTCGGTGATATAAAAATCAGAAAGCCATTCCGCGAATGGAAGATCGAGCAACCCCGCAGTTTCCATCGCGCGAAAATATTCCGAGGTGACACATCGATCAAAGAAAGGCTTCGATTCACCAAACTCCTCTCTAAGCCATTTGCCCGCCTGTATCGCCTGCCTTCTCCCTCGCTCAGTGAGTCGAAAGCTTGCAGTATGACGCTTTTCGAGCTCGCGTACCCCCCTATCATCGCCTGTCTCTGAAAGACGCTTCGCCGCATTTCCCTCCGATTCTCCGTGCCGTACCAAAACAAGATCTATTGGCAATGTCATAATAAAAGAACTCCTTATATCACATGTCTTCAGTAACTAAGCCAAAAACTTATTCATATGTCAATCGACACCGCATGATAGAATAACCATATATGTATTTCGTTTATATCATCAAGTGTGCCGATAATACGCTCTATACGGGCATCACCACAGACGTACAGCGCAGATTTGAAGAACACAAAAATGGCGCAGGGGCGCATTACACAAAAGTACGCGGAGTCAAAAAACTCCTCTACACAGAAGAACATCCCGATCGTAGTAGCGCCCAAAAGCGTGAAGCAGCAATAAAAAAACTTCGTCGTGAACAAAAACTGCTTTTAAAAAACATATAAAAAAGTCGAGTATATCGCTCGACTTTTTGTCTTCACAAGATCACGAAAATTCTGATTCTTCTGATCTATATGGAACCAATTTTGCGATCACCGCACCATGACGAGTGACATACAACTCGCGATCATGTTGCCTGACGAAATCGATGATCGGACCCATATATTTCTTTAACTCAGTAACGGTTACACCAAGCCTTCCTCCGTCGCGTAATTCTGCGATGATCTCAGGTTCACAAAAGCGATTCATGAGTACTCTCCCTTGAGAAATGTGTCTACTTTGGAGCATAACGGACTACGGTCTCAAGGTCAACGCAGATGATAGAGAGAAGAGTCGTGAGGTCGCGGAGAGTAACATCACAACAACATACATTTTGAGTTTTGAGAAAAATAGGTTATGGTAATGACTCTAGCACTGCGTATCGCACGGCACATATACCCAAATCATGTCACAAGGAGAAGTCATCATTAGGTTCGACGAGGTATCGTTTGAACACGGACACAATAAACCCATCTTAGAGGAGGTTAGTTTTTCCTTACGTCGCGGAGCAAAATTCACTCTCATGGGGCAGAATGGCGCAGGAAAAAGTACTATTTTCCAACTCATCACAAAAGGACTCAAGCCAGAGTCTGGAGATATTCATATCGGTAAAGGACTCTCTATCGCCATTGCACGACAAGTGATTCCTCGCGATCAACTCGACCTTACGGTAAGAGAATTCTTTGAAAAATGTTTCCCAAAGAAAGTTTATGATATTGACCCAAAGATCGATACGATTCTCGAAGTGGTAAATCTCCATGCACCACATGACAAGCTTATTAAAGCATTCTCGGGCGGACAACAAGCCCGCCTCCTTCTTGCTTCTGCGCTTATTCAAGATCCAGATATTCTTCTTCTTGATGAGCCAACAAATAATCTTGATAAGGCGGGAATTGCGCATCTGACACAATTTCTTGTCGATTACAAAAAGACCTGTCTTGTCATTTCGCATGATGCGGAATTTTTGAATGCTTTCACGGAAGGTGTTCTTTATCTTGACGTCTTCACAAGAAAGATCGAACAATATGTCGGAAATTATTTTGATGTGGTCACACAGATCTCAGCGCGTATTGAAAAAGAGAACCGAAAGAACGCTCTCCTTGCAAAAGAGATCCAAGAGAACAAAGATAAGGCAAACTTCTTTGCGAATAAAGGAGGAAATATGCGTGCACTCGCAAAACGTATGCGTGAAAAAGCGGCAGACATGGAGGAAGAGAAAGTTGATGTTCGCAGAGAAGACAAGACCATTCGTCCATTTACCATCCCTGCACAACCAGAAATAACCGGAGATGTCATCACCATATCAAAGATGACAGTCATCAAAGACCACAAACCGAAGCAAAAAACTGCGCACGTCGCGCTCCGTAAGAATTACCACCTTCTTCTTGCTGGTCCAAATGGTATAGGAAAAAGTACACTTCTTGAATCTCTTGCATCAGGGAGAGCGGAAGGAGTCGTTATTCACCCTGATGTACGCGTCGGTTATTATCGACAAGACTTTTCGACACTTAATTTCGAGGATACTGTCTATCAATCACTCGCGGGAGTTATGGGTGAGGTGAACGAGGAAAGACTTCGTGCCGTCGCCGCAGGTTTTTTGATCACCAAAGAACTTGTCTACACAAAGATCGGCAATCTCTCGGAGGGACAAAAGGGATTGGTGGCATTTGCACGTCTTGTCCTTGAACGCCCAGGACTACTCATTCTCGATGAGCCGACAAATCATATCAATTTCCGACATCTTCCGATCATTGCAAAAGCACTTGATCAATATGAAGGTGCAATGATACTTGTCAGTCATGTTCCCGAATTCGTAAAGCAGATCCGCATCGATGAGATCCTTGATCTTGATAAATAGGATCACCACTACTTAGGTCTTTCGTAGTGCCAATGCCACGGCTCGAACATGATTCCGAGTTTGTTCTTTTTTGGATACGAGAGATGGAATCCGAATTCATTCCCATATTCGATCAGCCAATGATATTCTTTTGTTTTTTCAAAATCAGGCAATTTCCCTTTTCCTTCTTTTATCGTGATGAAATCTACAGCCTGTCGCTTTGAAGCACCATGCTCACTATATCCGGGAAGCGCGACACGCTTAAGGGTTTTTCGAAGATCAAATCCTGAAGAGATCAGATACTCAAGAAAGATGATCAGCTGATATGCACAAGAACGATACCCTGATTCAATGAACACCTTCCTGTCGATGTCGCGAAGCATTGCACGGTTCATTTCATGGTAAGCAGCATAAGCTGCGCGTGGGAGAAAGTGTGTCCCTGTTGAAATGGTCTTTTTTGTTTTTGGAACATATTGTCGCCGTACGATCACGAGATCAAGCGGAACTTCAGTTATTCCATGATATTCCCCCTTAAACCCGTACTGCTTCGGAGAAATAGCCAATATGCGCTTCACTAGAGCAATGTGCTCCTTTGGAAGAACACTATATAAAAGAGAGAGATCAATGATACGCACATGGGGATACTCTTTGCGCAAGGTCTCAAAGAGGGCCACCGACTCAATGATCTTGTTCTTATCTTCCGAAGAGAATTCCATATTACTCAAGTCGTGTTTCATTATTCCAACTCAAAAGTTTCCAAGTCTGTTCTTCTCTACTGAATTCACACAACGTCACTCCGGCATTTGAAATATCTGCATGCTTCTTGAATTGTCGAAAATCTTTTGGAGAGATCCCCTTCGGGAAAAGTATTCTTGCAATAATATGAAAAACAAAAAGTGAATGAGTAATAACGATGACTCGCTCTGAGGAGAGCTCCTCGAGCATCTGTAGTGCCTGCTCTGCTCGTTTTGTTGCGTCAAAAAAATTCTCTTCATCAGAATATCTCCAATTGGGATCATCCTGATTTTTAATTCGCAGATCATGAATACGAACACTTTCATCATCAGAGAGTGCTAACCCCTCTAATTCCTTCGGTGAAATAAGTTCCCGAAACACGGGTACGTAAGAAACATCTTTTTCTATTGCCTCAGCAATGATCTGTGCAGTCACTTTTGCGCGATTAAGGTCACTTGAAAGGATCCTATCGACGGGAATATCTTTGAAGCGATTTGCGAGAGCACGAGACTGCGCAATACCCGAAGGAGACAACAACACATCAGGACCTTGGTGTACCATAGTTACATTCCCCTCCGATTCTCCATGTCTGACAAAATAGACATGCATAGGTTTGTTTGTGATTATTTATTTTCACCCGCGACACGAATAAGCGCCAACTCAACAGGAAGAGTGCGAATAGTACTAAAACCGATAAGCTTTGATGCATCAAGGAATTCCATGAGCACATGAGAATTGATACGTTTTTCTTTTGATAGCGCAAGTGTGCGGATAAATTCAAGGTCGCGAGGAGTGAATTCTTGAGCAAATTCCTTTTCCATTCCAGGTGCATAACGAAGCAGTAGAACTGCGCGCAAGCGCGCAAGGATCATCTTCAAATATACTTTCACATCGATATGATCCGACTCTGTCTGGCGAATAGCAGTGAGTCCAAGTTCAACATCCGAAGAATCGATCGCCTCAAGAACACGATTCACAAGATCTGCGGTAGGCGCACCAACAATGCGAGCAACAACATCTGCATCGGCAGTTCCTCCCTTTGTGGAGATCAACACCTTCTCGAGGACCGAAAGTGTGTCACGATAAGAACCATCACCGAACATGGCGACAATATCCGCGGAAGGTCCGTCGAGTTTTTGTCCCTCCTTCTTTGCAACCTCCGTAACGAAGGCTTTCAATTCTTCCATCTGTGGCTGCTGGAAAACGAAGCTCTGACATCTTGAAATTATTGTCTCAGGAAGTTTTTCTCTGTCCGTCGTCGCAAGAATAAAAATGACGTGTTCCGGAGGCTCCTCAAGCGTCTTAAGAAGTGCATTGAACGCTTCACTTGTAAGCATGTGCACCTCGTCAATGATGTAGACCTTGTATGGTGACTCAAATGGCATCGTCTGCACCGCATCACGCAACTCTCTTACGTCATCGATCTTACGATTTGATGCTGCGTCGATCTCATAGAGGTCTGACGGAGTGCAACCAACTTCTGTCGCAAAAATACGCGCGACCGTTGTTTTACCGGTACCGCGACCACCCGAGAAAAGATATGCGTGCGAAACGCTTTTATCCTTAATGGAACGCTCAAGGATACTAATGATCTCTTTTTGACCACGGACATCAGAAAACCGCTGCGGACGATATTTTCGATATAATGCGAGTTCGCTCATACGGCAATTATAGCAAAAATTAGAGGTAATAAAAACCGGCTCTATGAAGCCGGAATTTTATTGTTATTTATCGCCACCACAGGGTGATTCATTGCCTGGAGCCTCACAAAGCTCATCAAGCGCATGATTATGTTCACTTGAGGAAAGTTCATCCTTATGACAACAATCCTCCACACTCTTTCCACATGGACACTTTCCATTTGCATCGAGCATAAGTGGTTCTCCGGGAACAGCACACTCTGTATCATTTTTTATCTCAGGAGCATCGCCCGCACAACGACAACCTCCACCACAGCCTCCCGCACTCATTATTTCTTCTTTGCAACCTTCTTAACGGCTTTTTTTGCCGGCGCTTTTGCGGTTGCTTTCTTTGCGACTGATACTGCTTTCTTTGCGACCTTTTTTGCGGATTTCACACTCTTTACACCCGCCTTTTCAACTTCCCTCTTTACCTCCATCCAATTCCCTTTCAATTCTGCTGCAGCAGCTGCAAGATCATTCTTGTCGATCGATGCGACGCTCTCATATGCCTTCGAAGCCTCTCCGATGATCTTCTTCATTGCTTTCTCATCAAGCTTCTCGATTGCCTTCGCTTTCTTCATCACGTCAGTCTTAAGATCAGCTGCCCACTTATGCGCCTTTTTGCGATTCTTTGCAGCATCTTTTGATGCATAAAAATAATATCCCGCAGCAGCAGCTGCTGCACCTGCAAGTCCGAGACCAACACCCAATCCCACTTTTTTCTTATTTGACTTCGCCATATATCAATAACTTAATAATAACTACTCTTCATGCACAACTTTTCTCTTTCCTTGCTTGCGTCTTATGATACCCGCAAAAAAATCAGAAAAATGCTTGATCTTTGTACCTTCTTCGCGTAATTTTGTACGCAAAAGCATCAAGTCCTCTCTTATGTTATCACTCTCCGTTGAGACATTCTGCGCAAGATGATCAACACTTCTTAAAATGCGTACAAGATAATAAAGAGCGATAACAATGAACACACCAACAACGATCACCACAATAGTTGTGACAAAAAAGAAAACATCCATCTTTAAAAATTCAGACATAGTGTGTCTAAACATTATACCGCCCCATTCCCCTTCGTCGCAATAGAGTGTTTAGAAAGAAAATTTGCAACATATGCCTCAATATCCTCGATCGTCTCTGCTCCCATCAATTGAATACGCAACTCCTTTGCTCCATCAAATCCATTCACATAAGCCTTGTAGTGTTTCTTCATGACCGCAAAATTCTTTACGTCACCAAGAAGTTCAAGAAAAAGTCGAGTATGCTCAAGCATGACGCGAAAACGTTCCTCAAGGGGAATGGCCAAGTGATCAATTGATTCATTGAAATACCAAGGATTACCAAACACTGAGCGTCCGATCATTGCCCCATCCGCACCCGATTCCATAACTCGTTGCCTTGCATCTTTCATGTCAGCCACATCGCCATTCCCGATAATGAGCACTCCTGTGCCTTTCGCCATATGAACAACCTCTCTTACGTGTTCCCATCGCGCAGGTACGTCAGACATTTCTTTTCGTGTGCGCGCATGAATAGTGAGCGCAGCAGGTTTCGTTTCAAGTATCTTTGGGATCCATTCGTCGATCTCTATCTGATTGTAACCAACACGCGTCTTTACAGAGACAGGAAGGCCCTTGGAGCCCTGTTTTACAGCAAGAATGACCTCTTGTGCCAATTTAGGATTCTTGATCATGGCAGCGCCAGCACCCTGTTTTTCAATACTCCGATCGGGGCAGCCCATATTAATATCAATACCATCGAAACCAAGATCTGCGATAAGCGACGCGACACGCTCGATATTCTCTGGCCTGCTGCCAAAGATCTGCGCCACGATAGGGCGCTCTTCCTTGGAATACATCAGATCACGAAGCAATGCCTCCCGACCAAGAGAACACAATCCATCGGCAGAAACAAACTCCGTCCACGTTACATCAGGTTTTCCATACTTTGCGAACATGCGACGAAAAGCGGCATCAGTGACGTCCGCCATCGGTGCGAGCACAAAAAATGGTTTTTCTAATTTATCCCAAAAGCCATTCGACATGAGAGTATTTCTAACACATTTCTTATGAAGACGAAATAGGGAGAAAAAACCAAACTACGGAGTTGGTGGTTGTGGAGATACTACGACTGGTTCACTAGGTATCTGAGAGAGCGCTTCATCAAGAGGTGATACAGAAACTGATTGCAATGTTTTCAGTTCAGGAAAATCATCATAAGTGAACTCAAGCGATGCGCCCTGAGTAAGTTTTCCTCCGATGATCTTTTCTGCGACTTTCTGCTCAACAACCTCTTGAATTGCACGTGTCATAGGACGAGCACCAAAGTCAGGGTCAACGCCATGGAAAAGAACTGCGTCTTTCACCGCATCATTAATAATGAGATTGATACTTTTCTCACGTAAACGCTTTTGAAGTTTCTTGAGCATGAGCACTGCGATTTGCTCATAATCCTCCTGTCGTAAATGATGGAAAAGAATGATTCCATCAAAGCGATTAAAAAGCTCCGGCTTGATCTTCCCTCCCGCAATGATCTTGTCGATGATCTCTTTCTTTACTGTCTCAAGTTCGACGCCAGCCTTCATTGCCTCACGGATCTCTCCCGCACCGGCATTTGAAGTTGCAATGAAGATCGTATTACGTCCATTCACTTGACGACCTTGTGCATCATGGAAAATACCCTCATCAAGTATCTGAAGGAAGAGATCAAGGACCTTTGGATTGGTCTTCTCAAACTCATCAAGAAGCACAACGCCGTATGGCTGCTCTTTAAGCATTACAGGAAGAACACCTGGAGTCCCATCCATCCCACCGATCATGCGGTTGAGTCCATCATCACCCTGATATTCACTCATATCAAGGCGTGACATCGCATTCTCATTTCCAAAGAAAACAGTTGCGAGTGCTTTTGCGGTCTCCGTTTTTCCAACTCCTGTTGGACCCAAGAATAAGAATGTTCCGATCGGACGATTCATACTGCGCACTCCCGCACGAGCGCGACGCATCGCATTTGCAATGACATCAAGTGCCTGCTCTTGTCCAATAACGAGATCATGCATAAGTCCTTCGAGATTCTGCAGGCGCTCACGTTCATCTTCGGTAATATTTCCAACAGGAATATTTGTTTTCTCACGGACGAATTGCAACACATCAAGTTTCTTTACAAGATGTCCTCCACGAGAAAGCATCGATGGAGTAAGCTCAACCAAAAGATCGATCGCCTTATCTGGCATCACACCATCAGTGAAATAATTTTGCGCACTGCGAATGATCTCTGTAACAGCAGGATAGGTGAAATAAATAGGATTTCGACGCTCTGTATTCTCTGCGACTTCTTCAAGAATACGAATGAGTGACTCCTCTGCGGGCTCAGTGAGCACAACTTTCTCAAAACGCTGCATGATAGCATTATTTGGCTCAATGAATTGGTGATAGCGAGCGTTATCTGCCGTTGCAATGACTTGAATGGTCGTACCCGCAAGATATGGATCAATGAGCGACATAACATCAGAATCAAGCGCGAGGCCACTACGAATGAATCCTGGAAGATCCTCGATAACGAGAATGACGTTTCCTGCTTTCACTGCGTCATTCATGAGTCGAATAAGTGCGGTCTCAAGTTCTTGCTTTGAGCGCATATTCGCGATGAATGATTTTGTGTTGAATGACATGACGCGCTTATGTTGTAGTGCGGGATTGATATAGCCATTCATGATATCGCGCGCAAAATCGAGCACAACGTCCATCTTTCCACTGCCATCTTCACCGACTAATATTGCATTGGCTTCTTTGCCACGAGAAAGCACCACCTCAAGCTGACGAATCTGTTCATTTCCATAAACAAAACGGAAATTCGACCCTCCACCAATGGCCTTCTTTGAAAGATCCTCGCTATATTTTCCAAGTACAAACGCGGAACCATACGCAAGCTCTGAACCAAATGACGTTGATTGACCAAGGGAGACCTTTCCCCAAAAACGTTCTTTTTGTTTTTGACGCTTGATCGCCCGCTCGACCCACTCTGCTGCACCAACAAGCTCTCGGTCACGTATCCCAAGCTCAAAAAGGAATTGGTAAAAATCAGGATCTTTTTCGATCAACACTTTTGATAGATCGAGGAGGGTGAATACATTATGCAGATCCGATTCGATCTCAGCGTAATTCACAACATGCGCACGATGAGCAAGGTACTCATCGATCGTTTGATCAGCAATACCGCAACGATGCATAATGGAACGACCATACGATGATCTGCAATATGCTTTCAGTAAGTCCCCATGCTTCACGTCATAGTAGATGTCACAAACCTCATAGTTTGGAGTCGTGTAAGGGGTTTGTGCGCCCGATTGCCCTCGCTCCAACAATCCTTCAACATAGTAATAATATGAACGCCCATAATACTGGAACATTTTCATGAGGAGCCACAATGAAAGTGCGATAAAGAATACGCCATTCCCAATTGGACTTTTTGCAGAGAGTGGTACAACAAACCCGCCAACAAAAGGGATCTTTTGCGAAAGTGCCACTTCTTCGGGTGGGGTCACATTGTCCGCCCCAGGAATGATGAGTGTCTTTTCAGGAACTGTGGTCGGGAGATTTTTTGGAATAGAAATTCCTTGTGCGAGTTTTGACTGCACGAAAGGAAGTAGCATTAAGACAACATAGACGACAATGACTGTCCCCGTAAGTATTGAAACAATACGGCGAGCTCGCACAGGCAAAGCATCATCAAGCACAATGGCACGATGGAAGCGATAGTTTGAGTCTCTAAAAAATCCTGTATCAAAGCCAAACATATTACGAAAGAAGTAACTGAATTCCATTAATAAAAAGATAGCCGATCAGAACAGGAAGCACGGTCCAAAGCAAGAAAAGCGCCACTCCAAAAGCAAAGACTATAGCAAAAAAGAAAAGGGCGATCACAAGAAGAGCAGTGCGAATGATCGTTCCCACGATACGCATGATGATATTCACGAAAAGATTCGCAAAAAAATCTTCTGGATTCTTGAGGATATTCACCTTATCTTCCTGTAGCCGCTTGAAAGGAGATATCCAACTCTTGAGCACATCAGGAACAGAAAAAATATGATTCACAAACCAAAGGTAATTTCTCCAAATATAAAGAATATCGAGATACGCAGCACTGTAATGCCAGATGAGATAGTCGCGGAATACCTTTAAGATAGACATAATATTATTATAGCATGCATCATTTCTGTTGAGCCAAGGACTAGTGATAAAAGATCTTATTCCCGAAACGAAGATCTACAACCTCTAGCGTGCTCAAACTCTCCTTTTCTTCTGAGATCGAAGCAAGTACCAAGTTCAAATTATTGATACTTTGCGTCGATGAAGCGGTGCTTGACCAACGTATATTCCATGGTCTTTCGGTCATGATCTCGTAATCATGCGCTCCGAGATATTCTATCTTCTTGGGAGTAAAACCCTCCTCACGGAGTGCATTCAAAAAATCTTGTGTGGCCAAAAATTCATCTCGAGGAAGAATGTGTGCACCAATGATATTTCCCTCGTGGAGTGCCGTATCGTGTGTCACAAAAATTGGGAAGAAATACCCGGAGTACTCTGGAGCGCGAGCAAACACATATCCTTCATCATCACCCAGATAACAAGCGGTGCCACTCTCTGTTGTTGTCGACATATTGGGGCATGCGAGTAACTTTGGGGCATACTCTTCGATTGAAATAACGAGATGCTTGCGCAAAACTACTTTCATGCTTACCGACTTTACTCGCCCATCAAGAAGGTAGATATCTCTCGTCATGTGTCCCCTTGGATACAAAAGCGAATTATTTCGATCGATCCTAAAAAGGAGTTTTTGAGCTAATGCATCACTCGCAAGAGCATCGATCTTCTCCTTGTCGACCGCATATGCGCCAAGTACCTCGATACTGTCGATGCGAAATATGTCACGATGGGAAAGCCATGCGGAGGCGGTAAAAAAAAAGTATGCAATGATCATTCCATACCCCATGTGCTCAAAAACAATATCAATATTTCTGCTTCGCGCGCGAACAGACTTCAGTGTCTTTCGTCCCAAAGAAGGCATGCCCGAGGTGGGCTATCCGATGACGGATTTGCCCATGTAAGGTTGCAGTGCTTCCGGAATACGGATAGTGCCATCTGCATTCTGATAATTCTCAACAATAGAAACAAGAATGCGCGGTGTCGGAATAGCGGTACTGTTGAGCGAGTGCGCGAAACGCAACTTCCCCTCTTTGTCGCGATAACGCGTATTCAATCGACGAGTCTGGAAATCATGGAAATATGATGCGGAACTTATTTCGCGATATGTATTTTCTCCTGGAACCCAAAGCTCGACGTCGTACTTCTTTACTTGACCCAAGCCAAGATCGCCACCACAATTCGTGACGGTATGGTACGGAATACCAAGGAGTTCAATGAACTCTTCGGTGTTGCGATTGATCCATTCATGAAGCCTTACTGATTCTTCATGATTTGCCTCACAGAGGATCACCTGTTCCCACTTAAAGAATTCATGCACACGAATGAGTCCGCTCGTATCTTTGCCGTGCGCACCAGCTTCTCGTCTGAAACATGGAGAGAATGAGAGGAATTTGATCGGGAATTTCTCAAGCTCGATCGTCTCGTCCATATAATAACCCATCGTCGCAACCTCCGCGGTGCCCGCAAGAAAATCACCATCTTGGGTCTTATAGAGATCCTCCTCTCCCTGAGGGAGATATCCCGTACCCATGAAGGTCTCTCTGCGCACAAGAGATGGCACGATCATCGGAGTGAACCCCTTGCTCAAGAAATGTTTCATTGCAAGTTGCCACACCGCATTTGCAAGAAGCGCACCATCATTCTTCAAGAAATACCCACGAAAACCGGAGACCTTTGAACCACGTTCGAAGTCTGCCATGTCGTGCTTCAACATAAGTTCGATATGACCCTTGGGAGTGAAATCAAAATGCGTCGGCTCCCCAACTTTTTTCACTTCAAGATTTTGTGCGTCACTTTCTCCATCAGGCACAGAAATATCAGGGACGTTCGGGACCTGGAGCATAAGTCCGCGCCATGTTTCCATGACAGGTTTTAACTCCTCTTCTTTTTTCAGTAGCGTTTCTTTGAACACCCGCATTTCATCGATCATCGCTTGTCGCTCATTCGCATCAGTTGCCCGAGAGATCTTCTCGGTAAAACTATTTTGCTCAGCACGCATCGTCTCGACGGTATTAAGAAGCTCGACGCGTCTTGCTTCAACGGAAAGTAGTTCATCAACATTAAAATCAATACGCTTCTTTCTGGCTGCCTCCTTTATTAAATCGGGGTTTTCTCGGATGAATTTGATGTCTAACATGAGACAATAATATCAGAAGTGCTAAAATGAGCAAAATACATGCATTACTTCATTAAAAAACTTTCCGCAGAGGAATTTCCGCCTCAGCTCAAAGAGATCCCTCAGCCACCAAAAGATCTTTGGCAAGCGGGAACACTTCCCTCACCCGAGACGATACTCCTCACTGTTGTCGGCTCAAGAAAATACACAAGCTACGGAAAAGAAGCGTGCGAGCACATCATTGCCGGACTTCGCGGGTATGATATCGCTATTGTCTCGGGACTTGCCATTGGAATGGACTCGATCGCCCACGAAGCAGCACTTGCTGCGGGGCTACACACTATCGCCGTACCGGGTTCGGGACTTGATCAAAGCGTCATTTACCCACGATCAAACGTGCAACTTGCGCATCGCATCGTAGAAAGCGGAGGCGCACTCCTCTCTGAATACGCACCGGATTTTAAGGCGACACAGTGGAGTTTTCCGCAACGTAATCGCATCATGGCGGGACTCGCACACGCAACGCTCGTCATTGAAGCAGAACAAAAATCAGGAACTCTCATTACTTCTCGCATGGCCACCGATTATAATCGTGATGTCTTTGCTGTGCCGGGAAACATATTCTCCCCCACGTCCGCCGGACCACACATGCTCATCAAGCTCGGAGCAACTCCAGTCACAAGCGCAGAAGATGTTCTCCAGAGTTTTGGATTCTCCACAGAAGAAGAGCTCCTCGAACATGAAGTAGACACATCTTCACTTTCGGAAGATGAAGCAAGAGTCATAACCCTACTTCACGAACCACGCCACCGCGATCACATCATCGAAGCACTTGGGCTTTCTGCGAGTGATGTAAACATTCTTCTTATGAAAATGGAAATAGCGGGACTCATCAAGGAAACACCGGAGGGCATGAGGCGTGCATAAAATTCCCAAGCGCAAAAATGCTGGGGAAAAATTCACAAAAACCCGCATGCGCTTCATTTAATAGATGTGTGCTTCTCTATATAAGGAACAAGTCAGACTTGCGCAAAAAAAATCCATGTGTTACTGATAGGCACACATGAGTGGAGCCACAAAAGGAAAAACTATCGTGATCGTCGAGTCGCCCGCAAAAGCAAAGACGATCGAAAAATACCTCGGAAAGGACTATATTGTCCGTGCATCCGTTGGTCATATTCGTGACCTCCCAAAATCAAATAAAAAAGCCATTGACATTGAGGATAATTTTAAGCCTCATTATGAGATTAGTGTCGGAAAGGACAAGGTTGTCGCCGAACTCAAAGACATCGCCAAAGGTGCAAAAGAGGTCCTCCTTGCAACCGACCCCGACCGCGAAGGAGAGGCTATTGCGTGGCACATCAACGAAGTACTTGGACTGAAAAATGCGAAACGTATCGTTTTTCACGAGATCACTGAGAGCGCCATAAAAGAGGCGGTTGCCCACCCTCGCCCCATCGATGCGAACCTCAAAAGCGCTCAGGAGGCACGTCGCGTCCTCGATAGACTCGTCGGG
>Ga0208373_1002522_pt1 | contig 20068 bp, 24 predicted proteins | sample RifOxyC2_FD_184036 | JGI IMG/M metagenome (GOLD analysis project Ga0208373, IMG submission 184036) | Soil microbial communities from Rifle, Colorado - Rifle Oxygen_injection C2 (SPAdes) | ecosystem: Environmental > Terrestrial > Deep subsurface > Rock core/Sediment | place: Rifle, Colorado... | reverse complement strand
AAGGCGCGTGAAACACTAACCGTTTTGCGCAAAAAAAGAGACAGAAAATTATGTCTTAAAATAATTAAAAATTTGTCTAGAAAAAGGGCCCACCATATGCTACACAGGATTGAAAGCTAAAAGAACGATGAGTTATCTTTCCACTGCATGGACAGTCGGTCCAATTCTTGGACCCTTTATCGGCGGTTATCTGCAGCATTATTTTAATTGGCAGGCAAATTTTTATTTTTTTAGTTTATATGGATTATTTATTTTTATCTGCAGCATTATTTTAATGTTTGAGACTAATTTAGAGTTTCAAACTTTCCGCATGAAAAAATTTTTTAAAGACGTTTGGATAATTAGTACAAACGCTTTATTTTTCTGGACAGCATTTATTAATGTCATTACTTTTTCTTCTTATATTATTTTTAATATGACAGGACCTTTTTTAATTCAGGATGTTCTGCATAAAACAGCAGTTTTCTATGGGCACGCTGCGTTATTTTTAGGTGTGGCTTATTTTATTGGCACATTGTTCAATCAAATATTAGTAAAATATTTTAATTTAAATCAGATTATTTTATTGGGCAGCGTCAGCAGTTTATTTTTTAGTATTCTCATGTTGTGCTTAGCAGTTTTTTTGCCGATGAATAGTTGGAACATTTTAATTCCAGTGATGTTAGTTTTCTTTTCAACCAGTGTTATATTCCCAAATATTGCTGCCAAAAATATGCAGATTTTTCCAAAGTTAGCAGGACTTGCCAGCGCTGTTTATGGCGCAGTAGTGGTGATGGGCGCTTTTATCATTACTTTTCTTGCGGCATTGCTTAAAACGGATACACAAATTCCTATGAGCATTGCTTATGTGATTTTATTTGTGGTTGCTTTAACTTTGGCATTTGTTTGCCGTATACTTCAAAAAAAATCTTAAGTTTTATTTAAAGCAGAAGTTCTTTATCTCTTTTCTATTTTCCATTTTTGTGCATCAAATGTTCTCAAAACCCAGTATTGAAAAAAACTATTGCCGCGGTATTGTATAAGTATTATTCAACTAATAAAAGGACGTCCCCCATGATTTATTTAAAATCCCAAAATATTCCCGGTGATGTGACGGCTAAAGGTTATGAGAACTGCGTTAAGATTAAAAAATGCGCTTTTGAAGGTATTGAAAACCCTGCTCATGTTTCTGTCGGTAATAAATTAGATAGAACCATTAATATCCCAACTTTTAGTCATATCACACTGATAAAATTATTGGATAAAAGTTCACCCAAGTGGTTTGAGTTTGCTCACAGCAGCAGTATCATTCCATCGGTTGAAATTCATTATGTTACCAGTGGTGATAGTCCGCAAACTTATGCAAAAACTGTGCTGAAAAATGTAATGGTGACGCATTACAGTGAAGATTACGATACTTCAAACGGTGACTCAGAAGAAACTATTTGTTTAAGTTACACAAGCATTCAGCGTACTTACACGCCGCGCGATACAAAAAATCAGTTAAGCAGTCCATTGATTACAGGATTTGATTTAGAAACAGCACAAAAAATGTAAGGAAGTTTTATGCTGTATTTTACTCATCCAATGGATACGCCAGAAAAAATTGCTTACAGCAGTTTAGGTTATCCTGATGCAGATTTTGCCGATCAAATTCGGCAGGTTAATGCGCAAACTTTAGCTTACAAAACCAAACCGTGGAGTGATTTTTATTCACCGTATCATCCAATTTGGATCCCTGATAACACAAATATTTCGCTATTTGAACATCAGCAAATGATTTGTTCGATGGAAAAATTATCTCATGACTCTCAAGATAAATTAATTCATTTGCAAAAAAACGGCATTGATACAGTGACAGCTGCGCATGCATATCAAATGACAGCGCGCGCCAATTTAAAAATCAGCCAGGGCATCAATGATCCTTTTTTTAGCAAGCTTCATCACTATGCGGTTGAATTTTTAGGCGGTGCAGCACATGCCAAAGAACAGCGCTTGATGCGTTTTGAACAAACTTTAGATGAAGTTAAAACGAATTTATTTAAGATAAAAACGGCTGTAGAAGAAGGAAGTAAAGAACAAATACGCAATGCAAGAAGCGTTTTTAAAAAATCTTTTCAGTCTATGCAGTCCGCTTATCAGGATGAACTGGAAAATTTTCGGCTTGAACGCCAAGTCATTTACCGAAAATACTGGAAAATGGAAAGCCGTTTTATGAAGGAAGGAATCAAGGTATTAAATTCACATGAATTAAAAGCTGTTGCTCGGTTCGCAAAAAGTTTAAAATATATTATTAAAGGCGTTATTGTTGCCGGTATTGTAGAAGACAGTTACGATGTTTATGAAGCTTATAAACATCATGGGCATTGGCTTAAGCTTGCGATTGAAGATGCGGCAGAAGTTGGAGCTGCTGTTTTAATTGGAATAGGCGTTGCCGCTGTATTTACAGGCGGAGGATGGGCGGTGTTGTTAGTGGCAGGGGCGGCGGATGTGTTGCTGAATCTCGGGGCAGATATGCTGATTAAAAATATAGGGAAAAGTATTGACCCTCACTGAAATAAATAATTTATTGCTTTATATAGGGATTATTGCTCTTGCAATGATGTTTATTACAGCTCCTTTGTTTGCGATTATTTTATCTCGCCATTTTGATCCCTATTTTCCTGAATTTGTGCACGACAAAAATGCCTTTGAACGCGGCTGGTGGATTTTAAATCCGCTTCTCCGCGCTGCCCGTTATGCAAATTGTATGATTTATAAAACCAATTATTTAATTGATAAAAGCAGTTGGTGGAAAAGCCGGGGAATTACGGTTTATTGTCAGCATTATTTTGGCAATTTTGATTTTCGAGTGCATGCTAAAAAAATTGATTGGCTGATAATTTTTTTCTTTGTAGGAAGTATAATTGCAACAGGAGTGATTGGTTTAATAATGTCTTTTATTAACTACTTTCATTGATCATTTTCTTGATTGGAATATATGTTACTGCCTTCTTAAATTTTTTATTTTAATTTTTATTATTAACACAATAGACGAAGTTAAAAAGACATTTTCTCTATGAAATATCAAGGCATCATTTTTGATTTTAACGGTGTGCTTTTGTGGGATGATGAACTTCACAAAAAAGCTTTTGTTGAAGTTGCACTTAAATTGCGCGGTAAGGTATTGAGTGATGAAGAATTTGAAATGCAGGTGATGGGACGTCCTAATAAAGCAATTTTAAACTATTTAGCCGGAAAAGAATTAGAAGATGAAGAAATATTAGCATTAGCTCTTGAAAAAGAATCAGCGTATCAAAAACTTTGTTTAGAATATCCTGCTCATTTTAAATTATCGCCCGGCGCTGTTAATTTATTTGATTTTTTAGTAAGAAAAAATATTCCGCACACCATCGCTTCGGGTTCTGATAAAAATAATATGGACTTTTTTGCGCAGCATCTGAATTTAGCTCAATGGTTTAATGTTGAAAAAATTGTTTATGATAATCATCTTCGTCCCGGAAAACCTTTCCCGGATATTTATCTTGAGGCAGCAAAAAACATCGGTATTTTGCCTGAAAAATGTATTGTAGTAGAAGATTCAATCGCAGGATTAGAAGCAGCCCATCGTGCCAGCATTGGACGCATCATTGCTTTGGGTCCTGAAAAGCGGCATAAATTTCTTTTGAAATTACCATGCGTTTGTCAGGTGATTGAAAGTTTGCAGGAGTTTCCTCTTTCTTTATTCCCTTAAAAGTTTTTTTAAAAGAAGTTATGTTGAGAATTGTTTAGTTTAGCGATAAGTTCATTTTTTGAGCGGCAGTGAAGCTTTGATTTTAAATGATCAACGTGCTTTTCTATTGTTCTATGCGAAATGCCTATTTTTTTGCCTATTTCTTTAGCTGTGTAACCTTGTTTCAAATATAAGAGACAGTTTTTTTCTTGGGGAGTAATAAGGTATGGATCATATGCGTTAGTTGTAATTTTGAAATAGCAGGGTTGTTTGATGACACTTTTTTGTATGTTGGTATTTGAAAGTAAATTTTCTTTTAGATTACTTGGACAAAGCAGTTGGCAGCGCTCGGCTTCTTGAATTAAAGTTTTTGCTTTTTCTTTAAAGAAAAAAGTAAATTGTTCAAGCAAATGAAGATTGTTGATAAAAAAATTATTCATAGTATTTATATGATTAGGCGCAGCAAAATAGAAAAACTCACAATAACTCTCGTGTTGCTTCACTAGAATAATACCTCTGGCGAAATTGAAATCGTGACAAGCTTCCATTAATTCATTTTTTGGAAGCGTATCATATAGATAGTAACCAGTTATGTATTCTTGGGGGTCACCTGTAAATGCAAATTCATAAAACTTATTTTGAATAAATATTTCAGTAAAATCAGGGTGGGTTGTTAGAAAAGTTACTCTTCGATTATTATATAATTTTTCATATGAAAAATGCGTGATATTGTATGATTCTTCCAAACCTTTACAAATTTGTTTCATGAGTGGTCCTGATATGGCACTGTGATGTTTTTTGTAATTTACAGATTGAATAGATATGCCGTTTCCTTCGTTATTAGATAGAATAGTCATTATAAGTCTCCAGCGGATAACTGTAATAACTCAGCGATCAGTTTTTTTTGATTTTTACAGTTTAATTTTTCTTTTAGATGCTGCACATGTTTTTCAACAGTACGGGGTGAAATGCCTATTTCTTTGCCTATTTCTTTAGCTGTATAACCTTGGCATAAATAATTAATGCATTCATATTCTCGTGGCGTCATATTTCTTATTGGATCGTTTTCAGTAAGCAAAGATTTTTCGGCTGAATGTAAAGTTTGAATTATCTTGTCTGTTTGCGGTGGAGTTTTATGATATCGAATTGCATCTGTTTCCGCTTTCAGAATTAAAGTTTTAGCACGCTCTTTGAAAGTTTGGCAAAAAACATCTAGTTTTTTTAAGTTATTTAAATAAATATTTATCGCTCCTTCATCTTTTAAACGAGAAGCAAAATAGAAAAATTCACAAGAGGAATGCTGTTTATTAATAAAAATTATCCAATGATTTAACTGATAATATTTTTTAGCATGGGAAAGCAATTCTTTCAGTGGAGAGATTGTTTTAGCTAGCAACCAGCCGGATGGGTATGCTTGTGGAGAGGCATGTAACGTTTTTTTATAATATTTTTGACTGATAGAAAATTTTGTAAATTCAGGATGCGTAGTAATATAACCAATTGAGCCGTCTGATAAAGAAACTTGATAACTAAAGTGAGTAATATGAAAGTTTAATAAAGGTTTCGCAATATCAAGCATGCTGGTTTTAGCTTTAAAAATAATATTATTTTCTAAGTTAACTTGCTCAATAAAATTTTTCATCTGCTACTTTCCTTCGACACTTTCTAAAAATAATTTAAAACCAAATTATTCCTAAGTCAATAGGTAATACTACCTATATATTTTTAAAATTATTTTTTTTAATATTATTCTCGATCAGAGTGGATGCGTTCTGCCTATGGAAAATCTGCTACAATCCTGTCACTTCGTGTTCGCTCTGATTATTTATCTTTTAGATGCAGTAAGTTACTAATTAGTTTTTTTTGATTTTTACAGTTTAGCTTTTCTTTTAAATGATCAATATGCTTTTCTACGGTTCGATGAGAAATTTCCATTTCCTTGGCAATTTCTTTTGCGCTTAATCCAAAAATAACATAAGAAGACACTTCTAATTCTTTGCTGGTGAGAATATTTTTAAGTTCGGGAAAATTTGGCTGAAGGATATTTGGATAATAAGACAGTCTGTTTAAATTTATTTTTAACTTCTGTATTTCATCAGAAATTAGAATAGTTTGATCGCCTGCTTCTTCAGGATAAGTAATACGCTGCTGATCTGCTTTTTTAATGGATCGTTTTGCAGTTAATTTAAAATGTCGAATAAAAGTTTCGAAAATTTCTATGTTATTAAGATAAACGTTGTTAATGAAATAATTTTCTGGCGTGGAGCCAAAAAAGAAAAACTCAACATAATTTTCATGTTTTCTAATCATACAAAGCTCATTGCCAAGATGGCAATATTCTTTTTCTGCCTGAAAAAGTGGCTGAATAATAGGCGAACAGCTATGCAAGTGGATATCCAAAATATTACATGAATGATATTTTGTTATGTCTCCACAAAAAGCAAGCTTGTAGAATTTTTCTTTAATAAAAATTTCTGTCGCTAGAGGCGTTGTGGTTAAGAATAAATAAGTTTTATCTTTAAATGTTTTTCCATAAGCAAAATAAGTGATCCCAAACATTTCGTTAAGAGGACGAATTAAATTTTGCAAATAACTTGCTTCAGTGGTGATGGGATGCTTGTCTAATTTTAAATTTTCAGCGGAGACTAGCATAAATTTCCTTTGAAGAAATGCCACCCATGAAAATTAAAGATGAAAGGATGACTGCTTACGGTGGATTTTTCTCTGCTACAAAAGTATTGAACTTTTTCATCTTAAATCGAACTGGGTCTTTTCGTCAATCAAAAATTTAAAAAATTCCTTTTCTAATTGTTTTTACACGAATTTTTATGCCATTAATTTTTTAATCGCTAAAAGTGCTATTTTTACCGTATTCTTTGAACAAAGATGTTTGTTCATATAGGTAATACTACGTATTTTCAAAAGGAGTTTTTAGTTGTAGGATAAAGTCGAAAATGAAATGATTAAAAAGAGGATTTAACGATGAGACGTGATCAAAATATTTCTCGACGGTATATTCTTAGATATTATGCAGCAGGAATAGCAAGCATAGGATTCGGACTTGGTTGTATATTAGTCAATATGTCTTGGCAAGATCGAGATACTGTGAAAAATAAAAATATTGGAACCATGGAAGCTATGTATGGAGTAGGAATAGCAAGCGCATGGTTTGGACTTGCTTGTATAGTGAAAATTAGCCGCACAATAGAAGGATATTTAAAGTTTACCCTTGAGCTTAAACAAGCTGCAATTGAATATAATCAAGTTTGTCATCAAGTGGCAATTGACGTTAAAAACGTAATAGGAAATATTAATCAATCAGTAGAAAATGCAAATTCTGCTATGCGGATAAATCAAATACTTGCGCCAACATTATTTCTACGTAGAAGAATTAAATTTCCACCTAGAATTACAGAAGAATGGAATGCTTTGTTGCAAGAAACAGTAAGTGCAGATTTTTACTCATTAAGTGAGAAAGATTCTCGCTCGCCAAAAAAAATACGAGAGGCTGCTCGATTTTTAGAAGAATACCGTCACAAAGTTACAGGACTGGGAGTCACTGTGCTTGAAGATATTGAAGAGTTTATTCATACATTAACAGCACGCGAAGATGAAAAATTGGGGAAAGGGGCAGTAGTACAATCTTCCTGCTTATTAGAAAAATCACTAGTTTCTAGAGGAGATGCTTGTGCAAGAAGAGAGGTAAAGGACGAAGAGATAGAGCGGGAATTGTTATTCAAAGAAGCAATTATGAAATTGGCATAAAAAGGAGAAAGATCATGAGGAATTATATAGAGACAACGGATGACGTTAAAAAGATTGTTGTGGTATTAGATAGTGTCGTGAGTTTTGTGGGGAAATTATTTGAAGTACTGGGACTAACAAGTTCAGGTATTAAAGTAGGAAGCACTGCAGGGTTTATTATTGGAGGAGTGGCTACAATACTTTCTGGAGGTGAGGTGCTATTAGCAGTTGGTTTAGGAATGGTTGGTGGAGTGATTGGAGGCTTTGTTGGGAAAAAAATTGAAGAAAAGATAGAAAGAGTACAGGAGGGAAATAACAATAATCAAGCGGCAAGAAGAGAACTTCAAGAAGGTGCAATAGAAATAGAAGCAATAGAAATAGAAGCTCCTAATGAGAACGTGCCACAACAACAGAGGATGCTAAGACTAAGATGTTCAGGTGGGAGACTGTTTGCAATACCTGTTGCTCATGAAGCAGAAGTTAGAGGAGATGAGCGTGAAATTAATAGAGTACACCTTTAACGAATCATTTTTCTCTCTGCTTTTTTTGAGATGTTGAATCTGTGTTTTGCAAATTTAGAAGGAGATCAATCATGAAACTTTATTATTTTAGTAACTCTGTTTATGATGCAGCTGCTCTTCATAGAAGAGCAAGACATGTGGGTATTATTATGGATCACCCTTCTCATGGGTTATTAAAATTAGAATTGAAAAAATCTTGGGGTGAGAATGATTTTCGTTTTAAACCATTGAAGGAATATGAGCGTGGTGATACTCGTTCTTGGAAAAGCCACTGGTCTTATTATATTGGTGAAACAGATTGTGAACCTGAGGAGCTTATCATAGTATTTCGTGATTGGATAAAAAATAACCCACGTTACCATGTAACAGATGAAAATTGCCGCTGTGCTTTTAGTCATATTATTAAAGTGCTTAATGAAAATCATCATCTTAAACTTTCGCCAGAACTTTCCGGAAGGGGCTATTTTGAGAAACATCCTTGTGATGCTATTGAAAAAAGAATTCTCGATGATAGCCCACCTTTTAATACGCCTAAAGTGATAAGACATGACCCTTCAATGTTAGTTAGTGCTTCGCTTTTCGGCGGCGGTGGAGGCGGTGGAGGACCTGATGAAATGATGGATCCAGATACTTATGAACGTTTAGTCTTTAGTTAGAGAAGGTATGGATTTGTGTTGAGTGTGTTCCTTGAAACTGGTGCACTTCTAATTGGAACTTATCCAATTCACCCCATCGCCCCAATCAATTGCGCAAAATAGTTTGGCGGAGTGGGGTGTTCATATCAGGCAAGGCGCATTGATCTTCGTAAATTTTCTTTTGATCATTCTATTTTATTTAATTCATTTTACTTACAGCATGAATTTATTTATAGTGCAATTCTCTTTAGGGAAAAGGGAAAAGGGAAAAGGGAAAAGGGAGAGGGAAAATTTTCTAATCACTTTTCCCTTTTATCTTTTTTCTTTTTCCTCAAAGAAGGTACGAATAAAATAACCCAACCGTTTCACATGGTTTTTATTGATGAGCATTTTTATGAACAACAAAACAGTGACGACAGTCAGTTTATTTTCTTTGGCGATGCTGATTACTGGTGCGATTGACAGTATTCGAAATTTGCCGGCAACCGCTTTGTTCGGTGATAAATTAATTTTCTTTTTTATTTTAGCCGCCGTTATGTTTTTAATTCCGGTAGGATTAATTTCTGCGTGGCTATCATCCAGTCAATTAAGCGGCGGTGTATACGGCTGGGTGAAAAGCGCTTTCGGTGAGCGATGTGGTTTTTTTGCTGTGTGGCTGCAATGGATTAATACGATGGTTTGGTATCCAACGATTTTATCGTTTATTGCAGGATTAATTGCTTACATGATTAATCCGCATTTAGCAGACAATAAATATTATTTAATCAGCGTGATTTTAATTGTGTATTGGACAATGACGTGGATTAATTTAAAAGGGCTGCATGTGTCTGCGCAGTTTGCTTCGATTTGTACTGTGATCGGTATGGTGATTCCCATGATATTGATTGTGCTGCTCGCAGCGTTTTGGATTTTAAAAGGTAATCCGCTACAGATGCATTTAAATATTCATACGATGTTTCCGGCAATACATGAATCAGAAAGCTGGATTTCATTAACAGCGATTATGGCAGCGTTTTTAGGGATGGAATTAGCAACGGTGCATGTGAAAAATATTCAGAATCCCCAAAACATTTTTCCAAAAGCGTTAATTTTTGCGATTACTTTTATTTTAATCACCATGATTTTAGGTTCGCTTTCCATTGCGTTTGTATTGCCGAAAGATCAAATTAATTTGGTAGATGGCGTGATGCAGGAATTTTCTTCCTTTTTTCATGTTTATCATTTGAATTGGTTAATACCAGTGATTGCAGTGATGATATTAATCGGCAGTTTAGGCGGTATGATTAATTGGATGATTTCGCCGGCAAAAGGTTTGTTGCTTGCAGCGCAGGATGGTTTCTTGCCGAAATTTTTTCAAAAAGAAAATAAACATGGTGTTGCCAATGTCATGTTAATTGTGCAAGCTGTGCTTGTCAGTTTAATGTGTTTAGTTTTTTTATTGATGCCGAGTGTCAATGGTTCGTATTGGCTGCTCACTGATTTAAGCACAGAACTTTATATGATGATGTATTTTTTAATGTTCATTGCCGCTGTATTTTTATTAACGCATGATGCAGTGAAAGGCGCAATATTTCAAGTACCGTTTAAAAAAGTTGGCGTGTGGATATTAAGCGTGTTAGGAATTTTAGGCGTGATCATGACTTTTGTGATTGGATTTTTTCCGCCATCGGATGTAAACGTCGGCGGTTTTTGGCATTACGAAATTATTTTTGGCTCAGGGATTGTTATCATGAGTTTGCCGGCAGGATTATTTTATTGGTATAAAACGTGTCATGCGAAAGAGTGGGAAATACACTAGCGTAGTGAGCATTTTTGTTTAGAGGATAGGTCGCAACCTATCCGTAGAGACGCGATTTATCGCGTCTTTTAATAAAAGGGAAAAGAGATTTTGGAATAAAGCAGGATTAATTTACCAATCCAATTCTTTAGTACAATTTTTAAGAGGTTCTTTTAATCCCTTGCGAATACTTTCACGCATGCCGGGAATAGAAAGCAAATAAGATGTTTCTGTGTTTTCTATTTTTGAAATAATTTTATTTTTCATGACGAGTTACCTTTTCCCTTTTCTCTTTTATCTTTCTCTAACTCTTTCGTTTGTCCTGTTACAAGCAATATTTTCATTTTCTTTATTTTATCAAAATTAATTTGATTCAAATGAATGGTGAGAACGTTTGGATTATCGACCGATTTAAATTCTAAAATTTTGTGTGTTGCATCGCGGACAATCATCCATTGTGTCGGCGTATACCCTTCGTCTTTTGCTTTTCGGCTTTGTTGGCATCGTCGTTCGCAACAGTCATGTATTGCGCATACACTCCTGCTGCTCTCTCCTTGCCGCCTCGCCGATAAACCAAAATACTCGGGTCTATTGGTGCTAACCCTCGAAAATTCATTTGTCATAGATATAGAATTTGCTTTGGCATTTTCTGCTTCGGTATTATGCTGAGTGACAATCGGTTCAGAAACGTCATTTAACGCGTTAAATGCATGGGAAATCGCTTGCTGTAAATTTTTGGGATGTTGATGCTGCTGCCAAAAATAAGCGGCGCGGATAAAACGATCTTTTGAATGATAACCTGTTGGGATCGGTAATTTGCCGCCGAAGCCTTGATAATTTTTTAAATACGTTAAAGAATTTTCATAAGTGTTATTGGTTAAAACAGGAATGGACAATGGATTGCCTTGATGAATCACTAAATTACCGTTGATATATTCGAGAACCGCCATATTGCCGGATGGATCACTGACAATCAGATGCACATCAATTCTCATCTTCTCGTACTGCTGCGGCATGACACGGATTTTCGGCGCATCAGCAATGACTTCATTTACCGTTGCAAAATGATCTAATATATATTGAGTCCAAAGACCTGCGCCTAAAGCAAAACGCGAATCTTTAGTAGGATATTGTGTTTTATCCAGCCACAAAACACCAGCTGTTAATCCTTTTTCATTCATGCCTTCTTGTGATGTTTGCGGTGAAATGCCGACAGTTACACTGCCATACTGAGCAATCCATGCGTCATGTTTTAATCCGCGTGGGTTCATGACGACATACCAGGTGGGTGTGTACCAATCCATCGTGCGCGCAGAAATCATGCCATATGGAGTATTAAAATGAATTTCGGTACAGGCAAACGCGGAAGCCTGCATAAAAATGGCAAGAAAAATACCAAGAGAAAAAGAAATAATTTTTTTAAACATAAACTAATCTCGCGTCTTTTATTTTTTGCTATTTTATGGCAGGATGAGTTTATGTACAAGGATAAAAAATGAGGGGGAAAATGTCAAACACACAAAAAAAAATTTTCAGTTTGTTTATCATTTTGTTTTTTTTAATTGCCAGTATTATTTTGCAGGTGCATCTTTTTTTAAATTGGGATGTGCGCTGGCTTTTATTGATGACGCAAAAATGGCTGCATGGCGGTCATTATTATACAGATTTTGTTGATACTAATCCGCCGACTGTTTTGTATTTTTATTTGCCGATTGTTTTGGCAAAATTACACTTGAATTTAAGCTGGCGTTTTTTAGTTTATATCTATCTTATTTTAATAGGGTTCATTTCTTTAGCGGTTATTCAATACTTAGTTTCAAAAATATTTTCAGATAATAATAAATTTCAATTAGTTCTTTTTTTTGTTTTAGGCTTTGTTTATTTTATTTTGCCACATGAGCAGTTTGCTCAGCGCGAGCATTTTATTTTTTTATTAATATTGCCCTATTTGTTTTTATTAACTGCCCGATTAAAAAATATAAATATTCCATTTGGCTTAATTTTTCTTACGGCAGTTTTAGCGGCGATGGGTTTTTCTGTTAAACCGTATTTTATTTTAGTTTTTATTTCCTTAGAGATTTTTTATTTTTCTAGAACGAGAAAAATTTTATCTTTTTTTAAGATGGAAAATATTATTATTGGTTTTATTTTATTATTTGCTTTGATTTCTATTTTATTTTTCTTTAAAGATTTTACCGAAAAACTTTTACCGCTTTTATGGAAGCTTTACTATTTAGGTTATGCAGTCAGCTGGCATGAACTTGTTTTAGCTTACCCTTCTATTTTTATTTGGGGAACTTGTCTGGTTTATTTTATTTGCCGAAAATTTTTTGATCAAAGAGATTTTCTGGATCTTTTAGTAATAGCAGCATTAGCTTCTTTTACCTGTTTTTTGTGGGAAAGAATAGGATGGTTTTATCAGATTTATCCCGCAGCATCTTTTGCATTGCTTTTATCTTCAGTCATGCTGTATCAGTTTTTCTTTTTACTTCAGAAAAAATTTTCATGGAGGCTGGGAATTAGTTTATTTTTAAATATAATTTTTTTATTAATAATTCTTTCTGACTGTGTTTCATTGTATGGGGTTTATTTTCAAGCAAGTAATGCTTTTCTACATCAAGATCCTGTGATTAAGTTTTTAAATCAGCATATAAAAAATAAAAAAGTTTTTGTTTTTTCAACCAGTGTTTCATCTACTTATGTCGCTTTAAATTTTGTTCCTTTTCAATCTGTTTCCCGTTCTTCTAGTTTATTTTTATTGCCGGGATTGGTAAAACTTCAACTTCAGACAAAAACAATAGGGCAAAAAAAAGAATTCATACCTTATCAGAAAAAAGTTTTTCAAATGGTTTATGAAGATCTTTTAAAAAAACCTCAATGGTTAATGGTGGATGTATCGCCGGAGAAGGTGCATCTAGAAAATATTCCGCTTAATTATTTTGCTTATTTTTCTCAGGATTCTCGTATTCGTTCATTGCTGAAAAAATATCATTATGTTGCGACAGTAGAGAACTACAGTTTTTATGAGAAAAATTATTCACATTTGGGGATTAGGTGTACGCTTTAAGGACGAGAATATTACTAAAGAACAGTCTATTTTGATGGAATAATCAAATTCGGCAAAATTAATACTGGAAATTATTAAAAATAATACTAGAATAGTGCTTGACTAGTTAAGTTATTTTATCGATAATGATAATTATTATTAATTTATTTCTTCTTTATTATTAAGGGGATCATCCATGACTAAACAACGCCAGATTATTTTAAATATTTTGCGTAGCCTGCATTCGCATCCAACAGCGGATGATTTATATATGCTAGCACGAAAGGAAATGCCGAATATTAGCTTAGGCACGGTTTATCGGAATTTAAACCTTTTGGCAGAAAAAGGTGATATTATTGCTATACAGCATGCAGGTCAGCGAAAACGATTTGATGGTAATCACAATCCGCATTATCATTTTAAATGTTTAAGCTGCGGCGGAGTCTATGATCTGCCTATTGATCGTGATCTGCAGCTTTCATCTATCGCACCGCGGGGTTCTGAACATCATATTGAAGGATATCAATTAACTTTTAGCGGTATGTGTCAACCTTGTCAACAAAGGAGGAAAAAGTATGGCAAAGCTCAATAAAATTTATCGCTGCGAAAAATGCGGCAATATTGTGCAAGTAGTACATGAAGGAGGCGGTACGTTAGTTTGTTGTCGCGAGCCGATGAAAGAACTGCCGGAACAAACAGCCGATTTTAAAAATGAAAAACATGTGCCTGTCATTGAAAAACAAAACGGCGGTTATTTAGTAAAAGTCGGCAGCACACCGCATCCGATGACAGAAGAACATTATATTGAATGGATTGAATTAATTGCGGATGGAAAATCTTATCGTCAATATTTAAAGCCCGGCGACAAACCTGAAGCATTTTTTAACGTGGATGCAGCAACTGTTAATGCAAGAGAATACTGCAACATACATGGACTGTGGAGGAATTAATCATGGACGCTAAAATACAAAAAGCATTGAACGAACATTTAAATAGAGAATTTTATGCTTCTTATTTATATTTAAGCATGAGCGCTTATTTTAAGCGTCTTAATCTCAAAGGTTTTGCGCATTGGATGCATCTCCAATCGCAAGAAGAAATAAAACATGCGATGAAAGTATTGGATTACATTATTCAGCGCGGCGGAAAAGTAATCCCCGAAACCATTCAAAAACCAGAACATGAATGGACATCACCTCTTGCTGTTTTTGAACACATGTTAAAATTTGAAAAAGGTATCACAAAAAAAATACATGACCTTGTCACACTCGCTATTGAAACCAACGATTATGCGACAAATATTTTTCTGCATTGGTTTGTGAGCGAACAGGTAGAAGAAGAAGCGCGTGTAGAAGATGTTTTGCAAAAATTAAAAATGGCAAAAGATCCATCTGCTGTGTTATTTATGGATATGGAATTGGGAAAAAGGGAGTGTTAACTGTAGGGACAAGTTGAGACTTGCTCGTATTTTATACTCATCGCGATTGAGTTCTCGGGGTTGGCACAAATAGACCCAAGTATTTTGGGATCGAAGCGAGGCGGCGAGGAGTGAGCAACAGGAGTGTATAAGCCATACATGACTGTTGCGAAAGACGATGCCAACAAAGCGGAAAACCAAAAGACGAAGGGTATATATCTACTGAGAAAATATTATGCAGCCTTATGAAGCCATTAAAATCACAGAACATGTTTATTGGGTTGGCGCAATCGATTGGGATTTGCGCAATTTCCATGGCTATAACACATTACGCGGTTCGACTTACAATGCATTTTTAATTTTAGGTGACAAACCTGTTTTAGTAGACACAGTGAAAGCGCCGTTTTTTCAAGAGATGATGTCGCGTATTCGTTCCATTATTGAGCCTGAAAAAATTCAATACATTATTTCTAATCATTCTGAAATGGATCATTCAGGTTCTCTTCCGCAAGCAATTGAAGTCATTCACCCAGAAAAAGTATTTGCTTCCAAAATGGGTGATGCAGCATTGCAGGCACATTTCCATAAAAATTTTAATATTACTGAAATTGCATCCGGACAAAAATTTAATTTGGGTAATTCAAAATTTGTTTGCTTAGAAACACGCATGCTGCATTGGCCTGACAGCATGTTTACTTTTTTTGAAAATGACGGCGTTTTATTTTCGCAAGACGGTTTTGGCATGCATTTAGCCACCACTAATTTTTGGGCAAGCCAGCATGAAACCGGTATTTTGCGTTATGAAGCGGCAAAATATTTTGCAAATATTTTATTGCCGTATTCTACGATGGTCTTAAAACTTTTAGATCAGTTCCCCACTTTTAAATTAACGCTTAAACTCATTGCGCCGGACCATGGTCCTTTGTGGGATACACCGGAAAATATTCAATGGATCATGCAGCTTTGGCGCGAGTGGGCAGAACAAAAACCGTTGCCGAAAATTTCTATTGTGTATGATACCATGTGGGAAAGCACGGAAAAAATGGCAAAGGCAGTAGCAGACGGTGCGATGAGTGAAGGTGTGCATTCTAAATTATTACGCATGACAGATTCACATCGCGCTGATACGATCACAGAAATTTTAGAATCCGGCGCTTTATTGGTCGGCACACCCACATTGAATCAGCAAATGTTTCCCACGATTGCCGATGCGCTGTGTTATATCAAAGGATTAAAACCGAAAAATTTAATCGGACAAGCTTTTGGTTCTTATGGATGGGGACAAGAAGGAATTAAATTAGCAAAGCAAGCGTTAGAAGACATGCAGATAAAATTAATCGGCGAACCGATTGCAGTCAATTATGTGCCGACAGAGGAAGATTTAGTTAAATGCAGAATGTTGGGACAGCAGACGGCAAAAATTTTAAAAAATGAAATCACTACTTAGTGAGATTCTGAAATTTTTTGTTCAATATAACTCAAAAATGGACGTCCCTTAGAAAGCAGTAAATAATTAAAAATGAGGAGCATGAATGACAACTGACGTCACTAATCACGGTTTAATTGATCTTGATTCACTCTTTAAAATCCAATACGGCATGTACATTGTCACCTCACGCGATGGTAACAAGCTCAACGGACAAATTGCAACCACCGTGATGCAGGTCACCTGCGATCCCATTAAAATCATGACTTGTCTTTCCAGAAATACCTTAACGCATGAAATGGTGGTGAAAAGTAAAATTTTTGGTATTTCTGTTTTAAATGAAAACACACCGATGAAATTCATTGGACACTTTGGTTACCGTTCAGGACGTGATTTTAATAAATTTGAAAATATAGCTTATGAAATGGGACCTACCGGTGCGCCGCTTGTCACTGAAAATGTAATCACAGTGTTAGATGCAAAAGTCATTGATATTTTTGATGTCAAGACACACACGATTTTTATCGGACAAGTTGAAAGCTCCAAAAATTTAAAAGAAGGAGTTGCCATGACGTATGAATTTTATCATACTGATCTAAAAGGCAAGTCGCCTGAAAATGCGCCGACTTATCAAGGCAACAATAAAGCGTGTGCAACCATTGCAGGAACTGCTTGCCACCCCGATATTCAAAAAGATTTATAATGTAGGAACAGGTCGTGACCTGTCCGTGCCAAATGAAATAAGATTTTTAAAATTAAAATAAGGAGGACGAGACATGAAAAAATATGTTTGTAATGTTTGTGGTTATATTTATGACCCGGAAGTCGGTGATGCAGACGGCGGTGTTCAGCCGGGTACTGCATTTGAAGATATTCCAGAGGATTGGGTATGTCCAGTTTGCGGCGTAGGCAAATCTGATTTCTCACCGATTGAGGAATAGAAAATAATTTTTCTGCTATACCCATTGCGACTGAGTTCTCGGGGTTGGCACAAATAGACCCAAGTATTTTGGGATCGAAGCGAGGCGGCGAGGAGAGAGCAACAGGAGTGTATAAGTCATACATGACTGTTGCGAAAGACGATGCCAACAAAGCGGAAAACCAAAAGACGAAGGGTATAGATGGGGCGAGAAGAAATGGAGACATAGTCTCATGCCTAAACTTGCTATCACTGGTCAATTAAGAGCAGCTTCTTTTATTGAAAAAATGAAAGCAGACTTATCTCGTATTAACCTTGCAATTAAAACAGATAATATTGATGTACTTGAATTGCCTGCCGCTGATGAATTAGCAAATGCTTTGCATAGAGCTTACGGTTTATTAGTTAATAAAAACAAATCGGAACTCGATCAAGCCAAACGTTTGCTACGTTATTACCTATTCTTAATTATTCGCCATCAATCTCAATTCTATCCGATTGATTCACATTTGGCTTTAGCATCTTTGCGCAAAGAAATTAAAAATATTACTTCTCAAATAGGCGAAGTTCCTCGATTAAAAAGTTTTGTAGCATTGCCAAAGAAAGATTTTCTGCCTGCAGAATTAGAAAGAAGTAAAACAAAATGGCAAGGTATGATATGCGCTCATCCAAAACGTGGTGAAAGCGCAGGTCGAGGAGAGGTTCACTTTTTATATAAAGACAAAAAACCATCCGTACGTAAACATTTAGAAGAAGAAGCTTTAATTAATAAACTTCATTATGTCGAAGTTAACGGGAAAAACTTATATTTGAACTTAGTAGATTTTAATTACTATCAGCAAAGCTTAATGCATGCGGATCATTTATTGCCATCAACTGCTTTAATGGCACGTTTATCAGAAATGATTGAGGCAATGAATTACGATCCTACTTTTCGAGAGGAGATGGAGAATGCTCCTTATAATGACAGCTATTTTCTTAGCATGGAATCAGGTGAAGTAGTGGGCAGCTATTGGCTTTATATGGCTTATCATAATTCGATACAAAATCTCTGGTTTTTACTGGCATCCGACAATACTGCGGGTGGAAAAACGGCAGCAGATCCGATTGAATGGTTGGAAGATATTGAAATCGGTCGAGCTTATTTAAATGCGCTTCGGCTTTCAGGCAAAAAAATTGATAAAACAGATATTCTCTACAGAATATCAGATGGTACGATGCTGAAAGATTCTTTTATTCAGTGGGTAAGCGAAACGCGAAAACATGAAATAAAAGTTTGCCGAAGTCTTTCGTTATTTGAAGAGGCTATGCGGCAAAAGATTGTAGAAGGCGCTCAACAAGGAAAACCACTGAGTCATGGGCGTGCGACTAAAAAACGAATTCAACTTGCGTATGTTCAGGCTACTTTGTTTGGCGATACTTCGAGTGAATCTGAGTCTTCAGTTCCTTCAAGCAGTGATGTATATGTGAGTGAAGTTGTTGAACGTGTCATTGCTAATGCCGAAATTGAAGAATTAGAGAAAAAGAAACGAGCCAAAATAAGTGACATACGTCATGAAATTAGACAGAACATTAAAAGAAAGAGACAAGTTCCAAATTCTTTTACACAAGAATTAACAGCACAACACTTAAAAAAGAAGTCTCGTCATTAGGATCACAACAATGAAAAAATTAAAAGAACAACTACCTGAAGTTACCAGAGAGATTTATCAAAAACTTAAACGAGTATTTCCATTAATTCCAACTTATCTTTAAAAAGAAGTCTCGTCATTAGGATCACAACAATGAAAAAATTAAAAGAACAACTACCTGAAGTTACCAGAGAGATTTATCAAAAACTTAAACGAGTATTTCCATTAATTCCAACTTATCTTTTGTATGGTGTGATCATATTTTATGTGGGGCACGATGGGAATGGGATGTTTATTGAAAATTGTTGTAAGGAACTGAAGAGCGATGAACTAAACGAAAATGAAAAGAAAGAATTTCCAGCTCTTTTTTTATTCAGACTTTGCCAAGATTTTTGTCAAAATGAGGATGAACTTGAGGTATTGCAGAAATCTATTATAAAAGCGAAGCAAGAACTTCGATCTGAGCATGAACACGAAAAAGTTAGAAAAGCTCTCAGAGCAGAACGAGATACTCATAAACGCTCAGTTTCGGCTAGATCTGATAACGAACCAACACAGCATCTGAGTAAAAAACCTCGTCATTATCATTAGGATCACAACAATGAAAAAATTATCATCACAACACAAGAGGAAACTAGTATGTCTATCATCGGCAGTCAAACTGAAAAAAATTTACTGGCAGCGTTTGCAGGAGAAGGTCAGGCGCGTAATCGTTATACTTATTTTGCAAGCGCAGCAAAAAAAGAAGGCTATGAACAAATTTCCCGAATTTTTTTGGAAACGGCTGACCAGGAAAAAGAGCATGCAAAACGTTTCTTTAAATTTTTAGAAGGCGGTGAAGTTGAAATTGTGGCGAGTTTTCCTGCCGGCATTATCGGCTCAACAGAACAAAATCTTGAATCAGCGGCAAAGGGCGAACATTTTGAACAAGCTGAATTATATCCGCATTATGCTGATATTGCGCAGAAAGAAGGATTCAACGAAATTGCCGCCGTTTTTCGCTCAATTTGTGTAGCTGAACGTCAGCATGAAAAACGTTATCGTGATTTATTAAATAATATTAACAGCGGCAAAGTTTTCAAGAAAGATAATATTGTGATTTGGCGATGTTTAAATTGCGGTTATCTGCATGAAGGTCTTGCAGCGCCAAAACAATGTCCTGCTTGCGCACATCCTCAGGCATTTTTTGAATTGTTGGCTGAAAACTGGTAGAAGTTCAGAAAATTTTTATTTTTAAAAAATACTATCACGAAAGTGATAC
>Ga0208373_1002521_pt1 | contig 20072 bp, 30 predicted proteins | sample RifOxyC2_FD_184036 | JGI IMG/M metagenome (GOLD analysis project Ga0208373, IMG submission 184036) | Soil microbial communities from Rifle, Colorado - Rifle Oxygen_injection C2 (SPAdes) | ecosystem: Environmental > Terrestrial > Deep subsurface > Rock core/Sediment | place: Rifle, Colorado... | reverse complement strand
GGGTGATAATATTAAAGTGACCGTGAAACTGATAGCGCCGATTGCGATGGAAGAAGGATTGCGTTTTGCGGTTCGAGAAGGTGGTCGAACGGTCGGTGCGGGTGTCGTTACGAAAATTATTGAGTAATAAATTATGGCAACAATAAGCAAAAATCAGCGTATTCGTATTATTCTCAAAGCGTTTGATCATAAATTAATTGAGCGTTCAACATGGGAAATTGTGGATACAGCGAAGCGAACAGGCGCGCAAATTAAAGGTCCTATTCCTTTGCCAACTAAAAAAGAACATTATACTGTTTTAATTTCACCACATGTTGATAAAGATGCGCGAGATCAATATGAAATTCGTACTCATAAACGTTTAGTTGATATCGTCGAACCGACTGATAAAACAGTAGATGCTTTAATGAAATTAGATTTAGCAGCCGGTGTTGATGTGCAAATTATTTTGGAGTAAACCATGGCAGTGGGTGTAATCGCACAAAAGTGCGGCATGACAAGAATATTTACAGAAGCAGGTGATACTATTCCAGTCACTGTGTTGGAAGTATTGTCCAATCGTATTGCTCAGATTAAAACAAATAATTATCGTGCTATTCAAGTAGCAGCGGGGCATAAAAAATCTTCAAAAGTAAACAAACCGATGGCAGGTCACTTTGCCAAAGCGGGAATTGAAGCAGCCAGTTACTTAAAAGAATTTCGCTTGAATGAAAACGAAATGAGTGAAGCAAAAGTGGGTGATGAAATTAAAGCAGATCTTTTTAAAGAGGGTCAGAAAGTAGATGTTCGTGCAGTCACAAAAGGCAAAGGATTTGCTGGTGTTATTAAACGTCATCATTTTACGATGCAGGATGCAACACATGGTAATTCATTATCACATCGTGCACCGGGTTCTACTGGACAGCGTCAAACACCAGGTCGTGTAATGAAAGGAAAAAAGATGGCAGGACATTTAGGATCTGTCATGCGAACTATTCCTAATCAGCAAGTTGTTAAGGTAGACGCTGAAAAAAATTTATTAATGATCAAAGGTGTTGTGCCGGGTGCGCCAGGCGGCATGGTGATTGTAACACCTTCTACTCGAATGAAGGAGGCTGTCTAATGCAGTTACCTATTTTAACAGCCGCAGGTAAAATAAAAAAAGACGGCATTGAAGTCAGTGACGCTATATTTGATACAGAATTAAAGCCTGCTTTGATACATCAGGTAGTGCAGGTTTATTTGAATAACGGTCATTTAGGTACAAAAGCGCAGAAAACACGCAGTGAAGTGAGAGGAGGGGGCAAAAAACCTTTCCGTCAAAAAGGAACTGGACGTGCTCGTGCAGGTACCATACGAAGTCCATTATGGCGGAAAGGTGGTGTGACTTTTGCAGCAAGACCTCACGTGAGCAAATTAAAAATGAATAAAAAAATGTTTCGTGTTGCTGTAGCCTCTATTTTATCGCAACTTGCTCGCGAAGAACGCTTAATCGTCATAGATCCGTTAAAAATTGAAAAACCTAAAACAAAAGAAATAGTTGATTATTTGAAAGCTGCAAAATTAGAAGGGAATGTTTTATTTGTAATGAATTCATTAACAGATACGCTTGCTTTATCTATTCGTAATTTATCAAATGTTGATTTGTTTGATGTGGATCATATTAATCCAGCTAACTTAATTTCTTTTGACCATATTTTAGTAGATAGCAATGCTGTTAAAAAGCTTGAAGAGAGATTAAACGCATGAATCAAGAACGCTTATTACATATTTTAAAAGCACCTCATGTTTCTGAAAAAAGTTCTTATGGTTCAGAAGCAAATAGACAATATGTTTTTGAAGTGCAAAACAGTGCAAACAAAACGGAAATTAAAAAAGCAATTGAAGCTTTGTTTAATGTTAAAGTCAATTCTATTCGTGTTTGTAATATGAAAGGAAAAACAAAAAGATTTGGGCGCACCTTAGGCCGTCAGCAAGATTGGAAAAAAGCTTACGTGACTTTGGCTGCAGGCAGTGAAATTGATTTGCACGAAAATGCTTAGGCAATTTATTAATTGCCCATAAAATTGGGGAGAATGAATCATGGCGGTTGTAAAAACCAAGCCAACATCACCTGGAAGACGCGCTGTTATTAAAATAGTAGTGCCTCATTTATATAAAGGTGAATCACACCGTCCGTTATTATCTGCAAAAAAACGTACAAGCGGACGCAATAATCAAGGTCGCATGACAACACGTCATCGCGGCGGCGGACATAAACATTTTTATCGTTTAATTGATTTTAAACGTAACAAAGATGACATCGCTGCTAAAGTGGAACGTATTGAATATGATCCAAACCGCAGTGCGCATATTGCTTTATTATTATATGCGGATGGTGAACGGCGTTATATTATTTCGCCTAGAGGTTTAAAAACGGGCGCGCAAATTCAGTCAGGAAAAAATGCATCCATTAAACCGGGAAATTGTTTGCCCTTAGAAAATATCCCTGTAGGTACGACGATTCACTGCGTTGAATTAAAACCAGGAAAAGGCGCGCAACTTATTCGAAGCGCTGGTGCTTCTGCGCAATTAATTGCAAAAGAAGGCATTCATGCTGTGTTGCGTATGCGTTCAGGTGAAATGAGAAAAGTGTTAGTGAATTGCCGTGCTTGTATCGGTGAAGTTTCTAATGAAGAACATAGTTTGCGTTCTTATGGAAAAGCTGGCGCAAAGCGTTGGAAAGGTATTCGTCCAACTGTACGCGGTGTTGCGATGAACCCAGTGGATCATCCACATGGCGGTGGCGAAGGAAAAACTTCCGGCGGACGTCATCCAGTATCACCGCATGGCCAACCGACAAAAGGTTACAAGACTCGTAATAATAAACGCACGAATAAAATGATTATTCGTGATAGACGTAAGAAGTAAATAATTCTTCAGCATAGTGCTGAAATAAAGATAAATAAGAGGTTAAGCTGTGCCAAGATCTACAAAAAAAGGTCCTTTTGTTGACCATCATTTACAAAAGAAAGTGACGGAAGCTCAAAGATCTCAATCACGTAAACCAATTAAAACATGGTCACGTCGATCCATGATTACACCTGATATGGTAGGTTTAACCATTGCGGTGCATAATGGTAAAAGCCATGTACCTATTTATGTTTCTGAAAATATGGTGGGACATAAGTTGGGTGAATTTGCATTAACTCGTACTTTCAAAGCACACTCAGGCGAACGTAAAGCTAAAGAAGAGGAGAAAGCATAATGGAAGTAAAAGCGGTTTATAAATATGCACGCATTTCTCCTCAGAAAGCACGTTTAGTGGCAGATCAAATTCGAAATCTTTCTGCAGAAAGAGCGGTTAATTTGTTAACGTTTAGCACGAAAAAAGCAGCCGTTTTTGTGAAAAAAACTTTAGATTCTGCCATTGCTAATGCAGAACATAATCAAGGTGCTGACATTGATGAATTAAAAGTACATCGAATTTTTGTTGATGAAGGTCCTACGATGAGTCGCTATAGTCCTCGTGCGCGTGGTCGTGCCGATACGATTACAAAGCGTTCCTGCCACATTACGATAGCACTTTCGGATAGCAAGGAGAAGAACTGATATGGGTCAAAAAGTTAATCCAAATGGTATACGTTTAGGCATTACACATGGCTGGAATTCAAACTGGTATGCGAATACGCAAGATTATGCAAAGCGTTTAAATGATGATTTAAAAATTCGCCAATTTTTATTTTCACATTTAAAAAATGCAGCCGTTAGTCGTATTCAAGTTGACCGTCCTGCACGCAATGCAAAAATTATTATTTATTCTGCAAGACCTGGTGTCATTATCGGTAAAAAAGGTGGAGAAATTGAAGAATTGAGGGACGCCATTACTAAAATGATTCATGTCCCTGTGCAAATCACGATTGAAGAAGTAAAAAAACCAGAACTCGATGCAAAATTAGTTGCGGAAAGTATTGCGCAACAATTAGAAAGACGCGTTATGTTTCGCCGTGCAATGAAGCGAGCTGTGCAGACAGCCTTGAAAAATGGTGCAGAAGGTATTCGTGTTAATGTCGGCGGACGTTTAGGCGGAGCAGAAATTGCGCGTACTGAATGGTATCGTGAAGGTCGTGTACCCTTGCATACTTTTCGTGCCGATGTTAATTATGGTTGTGCTATTGCTAAAACGACTTATGGTGTGATTGGTGTGAAAGTGTGGATTTATCGTGGCGAAATTTTTAAAGTTGAGGAAGTGACTCATGCGTCAGCCAAAAAATAGAAAACATCCAAAAGATTTTAAAGGACGAAACAAAGGGCTTGCTCAATGCGGCGCTAAAGTAAGCTTTGGTGAGTTTGGATTAAAATCAGCTGAATATGGTCGCATTACTGCTCGTCAGTTAGAAGCTGCACGACGTGCGGTGGCGCATCATGTAAAACGTGGTGGAAAATTATTTATTCGAATTTTTCCAGATAAACCTATCAGCAAAAAACCATTAGAAGTACGACAGGGCAAAGGCAAAGGCGCTGTTGAATATTGGGTGGCTTTGGTGCAACCAGGCCGAATGATATTTGAAATTGAAGGAATTTCTGATGAAATCGCTCGCGCTGCTTTTGCACGCGCGGCTGCGAAGTTACCGGTTAAAACCTTATTTGTTAAAAGAACGGTGATGTAATGAAATCAGCAGAACTTAGAAAAAAATCTGTTTCAGAGTTGCAGCAAAATTTGCTCGATTTATTGAAACAACAATTTAAATTACGCATGCAAAAAGGCACCGAACAAATGGCGAAAACCCATGTGTTTGCGCAAGTCCGCCATGATATTGCACGAATTAAGACTATTCTTAGAGAGAAGGAATTAAACCATGAGTGAGCAAAAAAGCATGTCACGTATACTGGAAGGCATCGTTACCAGTGACAAAATGAATAAAAGTATTGTTGTGTTGATAGAACGACGTGTGAAACATCCGCAGTATTTAAAAATTATTAAACGTTCTACCAAAATACATGCACACGATGAGAATAATGAAGCGAAAGAAGGTGATCGTGTTGTGATTCAGGAAACTCGTCCTATTTCTAAAACAAAACGTTGGAAATTAGTTGAGATAAAAGAAAGGGCAAAATAATGATTCAAGTACAAACTGTTGTCAATGTAGCAGATAACAGCGGCGCAAGAAAAGTCATGTGCATTAAAGTATTGGGTGGTTCTAAACGCCGCTATGCAAGTATTGGTGACATTATTAAAGTCAGCGTAAAAGAAGCAATTCCTCGTGGCAAAGTAAAAAAAGGTGAAGTGTTAAGTGCATTGGTAGTTCGTACTAAAAAAGGCGTTCGAAGAGCAGATGGTTCAGTCATTCGTTTTGATTCAAACGCAGTAATTTTGCTGACCAATCAATTGCAGCCAATTGGCACACGCGTTTTTGGTCCTTTGACTCGTGAATTGCGTACGACAAATTTTATGAAAATTGTTTCATTAGCACCTGAGGTTTTATAACAATGGCAATGAATAAAATAAAAACTGGTGACATGGTAATTGTGATTACCGGTAAAGATAAAGGTCGACAAGGCAAAGTCGTGAAAAAACTAGGCGATCGTGTTTTAGTGGAAGGCGTTAACATGGTTAAAAAACATGTGCGTCCTAATCCGCATCAGAATCAACAAGGCGGTATTTTAGATCGTGAAGCTTCTATTCATGTTTCAAATATTGCTTTGTATAATCCAACTGCAAAAAAAGCAGATCGCATTGGATTTAAAACAGTAGGCGAAAAAGATCAGCGAAAAAAGGTACGTTATTTTAAATCAAATGATGAAGTGATTGATATTAAATAATCTTGAAAATGATTTAAGGTGTAAACATGTCAACATTGAAAGGCTATTATAAAAAAACTATTGTGCCTAAATTACAAAAAGAATTAGGCTGTAAGACAGTGATGGCAGTGCCGCGTATTTTAAAAATCACGCTCAACATGGGTGTAGGCGAAGCGGCAGCAGATAAAAAATTTATTGATGCCGCTGTAGAAGATTTAACTCGTATTAGTGGACAAAAACCAATGATTACTAATGCGAAAACATCTATTGCGGGTTTTAAAATTCGTGAAGGATGGCCCATCGGATGCAAAGTGACTTTGCGTGATGAAAGGATGTATGAATTTTTAGAACGTTTAATTCACATTGCTATTCCGCGTATCCGGGATTTTCACGGATTTAATAAAAAATCTTTTGATGGGCGTGGCAATTATACATTAGGCATCAAAGAACAAATCGTTTTTCCAGAAATTGAATACGATAAAATTGATGCGGTTCGCGGTTTAGATATTACGATTACAACTAATGCTAAAACAGATCAGAAAGCAGAAAGCTTGCTTCGAGCTTTTGGCTTCCCATTAAAGAACTGAGGTAATAATAAATGGCTAAAACAAGTTCAAAAGAACGCAATAAAAAACGGATTAAACTTTCTCAGTCAGCAGAAAAGAGAAAAAAGCGAAATGCTTTGAAAGAAGCGATTCGTATCGGTTCATTTGAAGAAAAAGAAAAAGCAGTTATTGCTTTACAGAAAATGAAACGTGATACCAGCCCTATTCGTATTCGTACGCGATGCAATATGTGTGGGCGTCCGCGGGCTGTTTATAGAAAATTTGGTTTATGCCGAATGTGTTTAAGAAATGCAATGGTTGCAGGTGATGTGCCAGGACTCAAAAAGTCTAGCTGGTAACTGTAGGGGCAGACCTATGTGTCTGTCCGATCATCAAAGATGAATTAATAAAAAAGAGATACAAAGAAATGACAATGCAAGATCCAATCGCTGATATGTTTATCCGTATTAAAAATGCGCAAGCGGTTTTTAAAAAAGATGTGCAAATGCCTTTATCTAAAATGAAACTTGCTATTGCACAAGTTTTGAAAGATGAAGGTTTTGTAGAAGATGTGACTGAAACCACAGAAGGTGATAAACCTGCGTTGATAATGACACTCAAATATTACATGGGTAAAGGCGTGATTGAGAGATTAACTCGCACTAGTCGACCTGGTTTACGTATTTATAAAAATAAAACTGATCTTCCAAAAGTGAAAGGCGGTTTAGGCGTTGCAATCGTTTCTACTTCGCAAGGTGTGATGTCAGACCGTAAAGCGCGATCACTAGGTGTCGGCGGCGAAGTGATTGGTTATGTGAGCTAGGAGAAAAAAATGGTCAGCAGACTGATTAGATATCCCATACAAATTCCTACGGGTGTTGAAATAAAAATAAGTGGTGCAGAATTAACAGTGAAAGGCAAATTAGGCACATTGCATCACATGATTCCTGCACAAGTTAAAATGAATCAGCAAGATAAAGCATTAACTTTTTCAGCGAATGAAAGTACAAAAGAAAGTGATATGCTCACTGCCACCACTTATGCGCTAGTAAAAAATATGGTGGAAGGTGTTTCACAAGGATTCAAAAAAGAGTTAGTGTTAATGGGTGTTGGTTATCGTGCACAAGCGCAAGGTAAAAAATTAAATTTAACCGTAGGTCTCTCGCATCCGGTTGTGATGGAAATGCCGGAGGGTGTTAAAGTTGCGACACCTTCGCAAACAGAAATAGAATTAACTGGCGCTGATAACCACATGATTTCACAAGTGGCTGCGAAAATCCGTGCTGTTCGACCTCCTGAACCTTATAAAGGTAAAGGTATTCGTTACAAAAATGAAGTCATTAAGCAGAAAGAGGTTAAGAAAAAATAATGATACATAAAAAACAAAAACGTCTTCGCCGTGCCCGCGGCATTCGTGCAAGAATAAAAGATTTATCTATGCCGCGTTTAACTGTGCACCGTACATTAAATCATATGTATGCACAAATTATTTCGCCGGAAGAAAACTGTGTTTTAGTATCTGCTTCTACAGTTGAAAAAGAATTAAAAAGTGAACTAAAAAATTTCGGCAACAAATCTGCTGCTGCATCTGTCGGTAAATTAATTGCGGAACGTGCGCTCAAAGCGGATATCAAAAAAGTCGCATTTGATCGCTCAGGTTTTAAATATCATGGACGTGTAAAAGCATTAGCAGAAGCTGCACGTGAACAAGGTTTAGAGTTTTAGGGAAAGATAACTATTCAGTGAAATGCTGAAGTACGGTGGACGTTCAATTTTGGTGAAAGGTTGAACAAAAAAAGAGGCGCAAAAGCGCAGGTTATAAATAATAAACGAGCATTTTAAGACTCTTTTTTTGTTTAAGATTGCTCAAAAATGAGCGCCCGCTGGAAAGCAGTAAATCAATGACAAGAGAAGGTAATTTCAATGGCAATGAAATCAACAGAAGAACAGAACGCAAAAGATCTTTATCAAGAAAAATTGGTCAGTGTTCGTCGTACAGCAAAAGTGGTGAAAGGCGGTCGTCAATTTGCTTTTTCCGCATTAATTGTATCAGGTGATGGTGCAGGCAAAATCGGCTACGGTTTAGGTAAAGCACGCGAAGTGCCTGATGCAATTACAAAAGCAACAGAAGCTGCGCGTCGCAATATGTCTTATATTGAATTAAAAGATAAAACATTACAGCATGAAGTTATTGCACGGCATGGTTCTGCTAAAATAATGATGATGCCTGCTTCAACAGGTACAGGTATTATTGCTGGAAATGCCATGCGCGCTATATTTGAAGTGATGGGTGTTGAAAATGTTTTAGCAAAATGCACAGGCTCAACCAATCCAGTGAATGTTGTTCAAGCCACATTAAAAGGTTTAAAAGAAATGTCAACGCCGGAAAAAGTTGCGAAAAAACGCGGTAAAACTGTTGAAGAAATCATGGGGTAGATTATGGCAGAAAAAAAATTAAAAGTGACATTAATTAAAAGTAAACATGGTCGCAAAGCAGGTCATCTTGAATGCATACAAGGTTTAGGTTTAAAGCGCATTCGTCAAACAGTTATATTAAAAGACACACCTGAAGTGCGAGGAATGATTGAAAAAATTTTTTATCTATTAAAAGTAGAAAATTCGTAAGGACAGGTCACGACCTGTTTCTGAAAAAAATAAATTTAAAGGCGAAGTAACATGCGATTAAATACAATTAAACCTGGTGCAGGCGCTAAAAAAACAGCAAAACGTTTAGGTCGCGGTATTGGCTCTGGATTAGGAAAAACCAGCGGTAAAGGTCACAAAGGTCAGAAAGCGCGTGCCGGCGGTTATCATAAAATAGGTTTTGAAGGCGGGCAAATGCCTCTGCATCGCCGTATTCCAAAATTTGGTTTTACTTCGCAAAAAGCAATGATTACTGATGAGATTCGTTTGTTTGAACTAGCAAAAGTAACAGAAGACGTCATCACATTGGATGCATTAAAAAAAGCGCATTTAATTTCTGACAAAATTCAGTTTGTGAAAATAATTTTATCCGGCGAATTAAAAAAAGCAATTAAAGTGAAAGGACTTAAAGTGACACAAGGCGCAAAAAAAGCAATTGAAGCGGCAGGCGGCAGTATAGAGTAGGAACAAGTTGAGACTTGTCCACATAAAAAATTGTAGGGGCAATTCATGAGTTGCCCACAATAAAAGGTGATGAATGGCACTCGGTAAAACAGGCGCAGGACTTTCACAAGGGGGTCTTTCTGAATTAAGAAAGCGACTGTTTGCTGTGTTGTTTGGTATTATTATTTTTAGATTGGGCGCTTATGTACCAGTGCCGGGATTAGATCCAGCACGCTTAGCTGATTTATTTAGTCATAATTCAGGTGGGTTGCTTGGTTTATTTAATATGTTTTCAGGCGGCGCATTAAGCCGCATGACGTTATTTGCTTTAGGTGTAATGCCTTACATTTCGGCTTCTATTATTATTCAAATGTTTGGTTCAGTGTCACCCAAACTGCAGGAATTAAAAAAAGAAGGCGAAGCAGGCAGACATAAGATTAATCAATACACACGTTATGGCACAGTATTTTTGTCAGCTATTCAGGCGATTGGTATTTCAAAATGGTTGGCAAGCAGTGGCATTGCGATTGATCCAAATTTTAGTTTTTATTTTATTGCAGTCATTACACTCACCACAGGTTCTATGCTATTGATGTGGATTGGTGAACAAATGACTGAGCGTGGTATAGGTAATGGTATTTCACTCATTATCTTTGCCAGCATTGTATCACGTTTACCGGCAGCGGTTGCGCAAGTGATGGATCAAGTCAAACAAGGACAAATGCAAATTATTTCTTTGTTGATTTTAGTTGCATTAGTATTAGCTGTCACAGGGTTTGTGGTTTTTATGGAACAAGCACAACGTCGCATTCCAATTAATTATGCGAAACGTGTGCAAGGCAGAAAAATGTATGCAGCGCAAAGTTCACATCTGCCTTTAAAATTAAATATGGCAGGTGTTATTCCGCCGATTTTTGCGCAAAGTATTATTTTATTTCCGGCGGCCATTGCAAAATTTTTTGGTACGGGACATTTTGGATTTTTAAATGAGTTGTCTTTAATTTTATCACCAGGGCAACCTGTTTATATGATTGTTTATGCGGTAGCGGTTATTTTCTTCAGCTTTTTTTATACTGCTTTAGTTTTTAACCCAAAAGAAACAGCAGATAATTTAAAAAAATCAGGCGCGTTTGTGCCGGGTATTCGACCAGGTGAACAAACAGCAATGTATATTGATAAAGTGATGACGCGTTTGACAGTAGTGGGATCGATTTATTTAGCATTAGTTTCATTACTGCCGCAATTTTTAATTTTAGCGTGGAACGTTCCATTTTATTTTGGCGGAACTTCTTTGCTGATTATTGTTGTTGTCATCATGGATTTTATTGCACAAGTGCAGGCGCATTTAATGAGTCACCAATACGAATCGATTATGAAAAAATCAAATGCACGCGGTTCAAGATTGGGATTGTTTTAGGAGAATAGAAATGAAAGTGAGAGCATCTGTTAAAAAAATTTGTCGACATTGCAAAATTATTCGACGCAAAGGTGTTGTTCGTGTGATATGCAAAGAGCCGCGTCATAAACAAAGACAGGGTTAGCTGTAGGGACAAGTCGTGATTTGTCCGTATTTGAAAATAAAAAATATTGGAGTAAAGAAAATATGCCACGTATAGCCGGTATTAACGTACCCGATCATAAACACATTAAAATTGGACTTTGTTCCATTTATGGAATTGGTTTAACTCGCGCCAGTAAAATTTGTGCGCAAGCAGGTGTTGACCCGCAAGCTAAAGCAAAAAATTTAAGCGAAACAGAATTAGATGTTATTCGTCAGATCATTGAAAAAACTTATCGAGTTGAAGGCGATTTAAGAAGAGAAGTCGCATTATCTATTAAACGCAAAATGGATTTAGGCTGTTATGAAGGCGTACGTCATCGTCGTGGATTGCCTGTTCGTGGGCAACGCACACGCACGAATGCGCGTACACGCAAAGGCAAACGTAAACAAGTAAAAGCTTAGTCTAGCAGAGTTGGAAAAAAGAAGGGTATAGACGGAAAGCAGGGGGAGAAGAGAAAAATTTTTGTAGGGACAAGTTGTGACTTGTCCTCAATTAAAAGAGGCAAAATTAAATGGCGGTTAAAAAACGCAAAGTAGTGACAGATGGCATTGCTTATATTAAAGCAACTTTTAACAATACCTTAATCAGTATCACTGATTTAACAGGCGATGTTTTATGTCAGAAATCTGCAGGCGGCTGCGGGTTTAAGGGCGCTCGCAAAAGTACACCTTTTGCAGCACAATTAGTTGCCGAAGAAATTGGTAATTTCGCAAAAGATAATTTCCAATTAAAGCGATTGACAGTGGTCGTAAAAGGACCGGGTGCTGCACGTGATTCAGCTATTCGTGCTTTATCAACTAAATTTGAAATTAAAAAATTAATTGACAGTACACCAGTGCCGCACAATGGTGTTCGTCCATGCAAAAAACGCCGTGTATAGGGGAGAAAAATTATGGCGAAATATATAGGTCCAAAATGTCGTTTATCTCGTCGCGAACAGACAGATTTGCAATTAAAAAGCGGCGTACGTGCTATTGATTCAAAATGCAAATTGGATCAAGCGCCGGGACAGCACGGACAAAAACGAGGACGTGTGACTGATTACGGCAGACAATTGCGCATGAAACAAATGATCCGCCGTTATTATGGTATGTTAGAAAGACAATTCAGAAATTATTTTGAATTAGCAGACAAACAAAAAGGTTCTACCGGTGAAAACCTTTTGAGATTATTAGAATCACGCTTGGATAACGTTGTTTATCGTATGGGTTTTGCATCAACACGTGCAGAAGCAAGACAATTAGTAAATCACAAAGGTGCAAAAGTTAATGGTAAGGTTGTGAATATTCCTTCTTACCGAGTTTCACCGGGCGATGTTATTGAACTTGCCGAAAAAAATAAAAAACAGTTGCGTGTAACAGCCGCATTAGAATTAGCCAAACAACGCGGTGAAACTTCTTGGCTGGAAGTTGATACGAAAAAAATGCAGGGTGTTTTTAAAGAATATCCAGAAATTAGTGAACTGCCTGCAGAATTTTCTGTCAACTTAGTTGTCGAATTATATTCAAAGTAGAGGCAATAATATGGATCTGCAAGACATTTATAAAACTTTTTTGGTACCTAAAAGTATTCATGTTCAACGAATAACACCATCACATTTTAAAGTGGTGTTAGAACCTTTTGAACGCGGATTTGGTTACACCTTGGGTAATGCACTACGTCGTATTTTATTATCATCTATGCCGGGTGCTGCTGTGGTTGAAGTGCAGATGGATAATGTGCTGCATGAATACAGCACGATTGAAGGCGTGCGTGAAGATGTACTCAACATTTTGCTGAACTTAAAAGGCTTGGCAATCAAATTACATGATCGTGAAGAAGTTGAATTAACTCTGCATAAAAAAGGCAAAGGTCCTGTACTTGTCAGCGATATTCAGTTAGAACACGATGTGGAAATTTTAAATCCAGATTACGTCATTGCTAACATCACTAAAGATGAAGGTGAAATCAGTATGCGTTTAACTGTACAGACAGGACGCGGTTATCAGCCAGTTACCATGCGTGAATCAGCATCTGATGAAACTAGGAAAGCAGGGACTTTGCAATTAGATGCTTCTTTTAGTCCTGTTAAACGCGTGACTTATCAAGTTGAAAATGCACGTGTTGAAAATAGAACAGACTTAGATAAATTAATTTTAGAAGTAGAAACAAACGGCACACTCGATCCGGAAGATGCGATTCGACGTGCAGCAACTATTTTGCAACATCAGCTTTCTGCTTTCGTTGAATTACGTGTGGAAGATGAAACAGAAGAAGAGCCTGAACAACCGCAAATTGATCCATTACTCTTGCGCCCCGTTGATGATTTAGAATTGACTGTTAGAGCGGCTAATTGTTTGAAAGCAGAAAACATCTATTATATTGGTGATTTAGTGCAGCGTGATGAAGCCAGCTTACTCAAAACACCTAATTTAGGTAAAAAATCTTTAAATGAAATTAAAGAAGTGTTGTTGCAGCGCGGATTAAGTTTAGGCATGGTCGTTAAACCTTGGCCGCCAATTGAATTAGAAGAAGACAAAGACGAATAATTGTTGTAGGGGCAGACCTATGTGTCTGCCCATGCTTAGGAAAAATTAAAAATAAAAGAGAAAAACAATGCATCATCGTAAAAGCGGAAAACATTTAAGCCGAACCAGTGCACATCGCAAAGCCATGTTCCAAAATTTAGCGATTGCATTAATTAAATATGAAGTCATTAAAACCACGCTGATTAAAGCTAAAGAAATGCGCCGTGTGGTTGAACCCTTAATTACTTTAGCAAAAACTGATAGCGTTGCTAACAGACGGCTTGCTTTTAATCGTCTTCGTGACAAAGCAGCTGTTGCAAAATTATTTAAAGAAATTGCACCTAAAAGCAAAGACAGGCAAGGCGGATACTTGCGCATTCTAAAATCTGGTTTTCGCTCAGGCGACAGCGCACCGATGGCTATCGTTGAATGGGTAGACCGTACGCCTGCTGAGTAGGGAAAAGGGAAAAGGGAAAAGCTTTATAGAGAGACTGCTGTTGATTTTTCTGTTTCTGTCTGTTCTGCGAGATGACGTTTTGTGTTAACCAATGGTTTCTAATTTTAATTTTTCAACTTTACCAATTCATGGATGGCTCTATGGCAACCTCTCCTAAAAAAACCGCCTTTCAATTTGAAAAACAAATGCAACGATTAAATCACCTTGTTTCGCAAATGGAACAAGGTGATTTACCTTTAGAAGATTCACTTAAATATTTTGAAGAAGGTATTTCCATTATCCGTCAATGTCAAAAAGTTTTGCAGGATGCAGAACAAAAAGTGAAAGTGTTGACTAGCTAGTGGAGAAAAAAGATAAAAGATAAAAGAGAAAAGAAAAAATGGAAAGAGGATTTTTATCCTTTCTTATTTAAGTGACTTTGTTCTAAAAGTTTTTTGATTTTAAATCTTTAATTACATTTACATTTCAATCAAAAATATTTTTTCTTTCTTTATTCGGCTTTGTCAAATTTATTTGAAATAAACATGAGTGCAGTTTTTCTAAAAAATTATCAAGACCGCATCAATCAAGTGCTGGAAAATTATTTTTCAGTCTGTCAAACACCTGCATCTCGTTTATTAGAAGCGATGCGCTACAGTGTTTTAGCGCCGCGTGCAAAACGTTTGCGTCCCGCGCTGGTGTATGCTGCGGGTAAAATGCTGGGTGCAGATTTAAATTTATTAGATGCGCCTGCCGCAGCAGTTGAAATGATTCACACTTATTCTTTAATTCACGATGATTTGCCCGCGATGGATAATGATGATTTGCGGCGCGGATATCCGACTTGCCATAAACAATTTGATGAAGCTACCGCTATTTTAGCTGGCGATACGCTGCAAATGTTAGCGTGTGATATTTTATCCGATGCGGAAAATGGTTTAACAGAGAATCAGCAATTAGCATGCATTCGATTGCTTGCCAAAGAATCAGGCATTTCAGGCATGGCGGCAGGGCAGATGATCGATTTATTATCTGAAAATAAAAAAATTAATTTAGAAGATTTAATTCAAATGCATCAATTAAAAACCGCTGCGATGATTAAAGCTTCACTTTGTTTGGGCGCCATTGCTGCTCACGCAGAAAAAAATATTTTTGAAATTCTTGATACCTTTGCGATGCACATGGGTTTAGCATTTCAGATACAAGATGATATTTTAGATATTGAAAGCAGCACAGAAATCTTAGGAAAAACAGCCGGCAAAGATACTGTGCAGCACAAAACTACTTTTCCTTTTTTAATAGGATTAGACGCCTCAAAAGAAAAAGCAAAACTGCTTTATCAAACTGCATTAGATACATTAAATCAATTACCGGGAGATACACAAGAATTAAAAGTGTTAGCGAAATTAATGGTGTTTAGAAAAAATTAATTTTTAATCATTACTTTTTTTGGTTTGAAAATTTTCATTTTCAAGTCAAGAATAAATCAACAATACGGAACTGTAATGAACAGCAGCACAGTTAGTGGAACATTCTCGGTGAGGCTGTTACTCTTGTTTCTTCTTCTATTCTTAGACAAGTTGAATCTTTTAAACAAGCATGTATGGAGATAAGAATCTCATGAGGATTCGTTATATCAGAAAGTTTGAATTTTTCTTTGAGATTCCCGTAAGTAATAGTGACTGCTGTTCGTTGTTTCTTTGCCGTCCGAGTAAAGAAATCTTTTGTTTTCGCAGTAAGTAAATAAGCGATAGTTAACCAAAATAGCGACAAACGTTTTTCTGTAGAAGATGCGTTATAAATTAGTTGTGCTGTTTTTGTTTGTGGAGCGAATTCATCGGCTAATAAGAGACTTGATTTGCAATAAAATTTTAATTGGTTTTCCCATTCTTCTGAGAGGGAATCTTCTTCTAAAATGCTTTCTTCATCATGAGAGCTTTCTTCTTCATCCACACTTTCCTTTTCTTCGTCGCCGCTTTCTTTTTTTTCATATATACTTTTAAAAATTTTAATGACCGTTGCATGGTCTTTTTCTACTATTTCCGAATATAATATTCTTATTAAAATAATAGATAAAATTTTAGTTTCATATAAATATTTTAAATAATTTTGGGTGATATATAATTTAATTCGATCGCGAAAATCTTCTGCAGTTAATTGCGCCAGGTAAGAAAATTGACGAACGGGAGAAAGCCATTGCATTAAATGGAATGTGTGTGCTGTTGCTTCTTTCATTTTTTCAGCAAAAAAGCCAACCCTTAATGCTTCTTTTGATGTATCGTGTGACCACAACGATGAATATAGAAGTTGTGATGATTCGTTCATATCTTTCAGATTTAACACTTTTAAATTTTCGATACGAGGAATCTCTCCCAAAAGAGATTTGATTTGTGCAAAATCTTCCGCAGTTATTTCTATCCCAGAAGCTGTAAGCAACTGCAATGCTTCAAAAAAAATAGGATGTTCATAATATTGGTTAACTAAAGTAAACTGTTCTCCAATTAATTTTGTATTAAATTTTTTTGTTTGCGAAGCTAATAAATAAGCCATGCTTAAACGAAATAATAACCAGCGTTTTTCTATAGAAGTTTCTTCGTTAATGATGTTTATTATCCCTGAACTTTTTAATAAGCTAGCCAGTTTTATGCCTTCTGAAAGATATTTCTCTAACAATGATTTTTCTTGTAGGCTGTCTTTATCAGGGCATGGACACAGGATTCTCATTAAGACGGCAGAAAAAATACCGCTTTCCGCTAATAGAGATAACTCAGTATACTTAAGACAGGCTTCTAATTGTGAACTAAACACAAAACTATCTAAGTGCATCAATGAAACGAGTTGATATTCAAGCGTTAAATAAAATTTTCCAATATCTTGATCATCTATTTGCTGCATATAAGGTAAAAATCGCTGATAAGTCTTATAAAGACGTAAATAGTCTCGCAGAGAAGTTTTATTTGGATTAAGAAAGATTTCAGCGTGATGAGTAAACGAGGATTCGAATGTTTTTCCATGTTCTGTTTTATCTTCTGCGGATGTGCTTCCAATCGCTTTGCAAACATCCGTCAGTGAACTGAGTTCTGTTTCATGGTAACCATGGAAAATACAAGTAATATCCAGTGTTGCGCTTTCTGTGATAAGATGAAAATGATAAAAGTATTGTGTTTTGAGATCAAAATTGACAACATTATCTTCGCCGTATTTTTCTTTTAATGTTTGAAAAATAATTTCCGCTTCTTCTTTTGTTATTTCAATACGCAAATCAACATCAGAAGGCATAAATTCAATGTGTCTTTCTGGGATGATTCCTGCTTTCATTAATTCGGATAATTGCTTGCGCTGTTCAGCGCTGCCGAATAATTTAACAGGCACGGTATGTTCTAATTTTTCTTCGAGAAATAATTTTAATTCTCTCGCTTTTTCAAGCATAGTAGAATAAAAAAATTCAAATGCTTCATTTTCTGCGGACTTTTCTTCTTTAGTTTTAACTCCTTCTCTCATTTCCACCGCTTCTTCTAGCTTTTCTTCTTTTGGCACACCTTCTCTTTTTTTTCTTCGACTCTTTTTTTTCTTTTTAGGTTCCAGCGATTCTGATGCTTCTTTTTGTTTTTTAGCAGCTTCATATAAAAAATCATCAATTTCTTCGAGATCTTTCGAATCAAATGATAAAGATGGATTATTTCCATAAAATCTTTCGGAAAAAATCTGAAAGCCGTTGGCGACTACTGTAAGTCTTTCTGTTCGTGATAGAGAAAAAAAATCTTTCCTATTGGTATTGGATAGGTAAACCCAATTTAAACGAAATAATACCCAACGTTTTTCTGGTGTATTTGACCCTTGAATTTTTTTTAATACTTTATTGAATAAAGCAGCTAAATGTTCTCCTTCGGCGTAACAGGTATTTTCTTCTATAGAAAATATTTCAGAGGACGGCATTGTTGACCGTATCATCAGGCTGCTTAAAAAAACAGGAAGAAGCCGGGCAGCGCTGAGTAAATTTAAATAACCTTGTTCAACCGTATGTCTCACGAGCAAATTAAAATTTTCTCGGCCTAATAAACAAGGGATTGCTTTTTTTAGATCAAGTCTGCTAATAGCTAATTCATGTTTATACACTTGTTCAAACTTAACTTGTTTTTTCCATTGTAAAAAGGATTTTTTTAAGAAAGTATCGCGATAATGTCGTATTGCTCGCCGGTTTTCGTCGCGTATTTTTTCTTTAAGCGTTTGCGCTACTCGTTTCTCTGCTAACTTTTTTGCTTGTGCTTGTTCTTTGCATCTTTGTTTTTTTGCTTCTTCTTCTTTAAGCTCATCTTCTATTTGTGCAACTGCTCTCATAGAAGTTTCTCTTTCAAGTTCTAACCGCTTCTCGTCAAGGAAATCTCTTAAACGGCAATAAGTCATTCCTAACGGTTTGCCGCCGTCATCTTCAGATAATTCAGATTTAGCTTCTGTAGGCAATGAACGTTGAAACTCGGTTAATGTATGCCTAATGACTCTTAAAAAATCTTGTGCCTGCGGATTATCTTTTAAAACGTTAAGAATCTCTGTAAATTCTAAAAATTTAATTAGATTTTCAGGAATACATAGAAATCTTGTACACATAAGCAGAGTTTTTAGGAAAGTAATTTTCTCTTCCTCAGAAATATTTTTAACATCTTTAAATAGGAGATATATTTTTCTTCTATTCGGGGACATCTTGGATAACTGTGTAAGACAACTTTTTTTGAGCGCCCTGAGGTTTCCGATTCTAGAGGGAATTATCTTTTCTAACAATTCTTTATAGCGATTGATATGTAACGAAATAAATTGTTCAAAAAATGTAAAAAAACTTTCATAAGGATTTTTTTTAGGCTCTTCTTCGTATTCATAATAATATGCAAAACGCATGCTCATGGTGAGTATACAGCTAGTTAAAAGCTCAATTTTTTTTAAAATCAAATCAGCTAAAATGTTTCCGGTATTATCTAGTTTTATGATTTTCTGAAAGTCCATTTCAGATAATAACTTAACTGCATGATAAGGCGGCATGTCTTCTAATAAAGATAGATGCTCTTCGCGTCGAATTTTTTCATCAAGTGTTTCAAGAGTGATTGGAGCAGAGCGCATAAATTATCTTCTTAGGTAGTGGTTAAGAAAAAATTTTTAGACGTTACTTTTTAAGCGTGATTAAGTTTAAATATTATCAGACAAAGCTTAACAAAATCTTAAACACTGGAATTAATTTTTAATTTTTTGAATTTGAAATTCGGGTAGCTCACTTGTTTTAGTTTTTTTAAAAAATTTTATCTTGCTTAATAAACCCTTAATCTTTCTTTGCTATACTGGAAAAGATTTAACAAAGTCTCGTTTAAATCTTAACGGCGTCAGTTTTTAAATTTTAATTTAACCATCAATATTGAACTTAAAAAATGAGGAGAAAAATATGTCACGTGAATCTAAACCAGAACTATCACTAGAAGAGTTATTCAGAAACTATGGTTTCCTTGATCCAAGTGAAAATTTTGAATCGGCACTTGCAAAACTGCAAGCTAGAACTGTTCAGTATGTTGTGCGTCCCTCCAGCTCTGTACCTGGGCAAGTAACTGCCACTTGGCTAGAAGGCGATGTTCCGAAAAATTGTCGTTTAAATGCAGACAATTTTAATACTTTACCTGCATGTGTTGGTGTGCCTACAGAAGTTCTCTGTAAAAGCAAAGAAGATATAATAGTTGAAATGTATAAGTACCCTAGGATGATTCATCCTACTGTATGTCATCGTCTTACTCGTTTATTTACCGAAAAAAATGTGGTTTTTGCAATGGATCGAGAACAGGCAAACAGAAAACTCTCAGGATGTAGGGGCATTATTATTCGCCAATCGAGTATGGGCGCAGGTATTTTAGCCGTCTCTTATTGTCCATCAAAGGGGGCGATGACCCAACACTATCTCTTGCACACAGAGACTTTTCAAGGCCCGCTATTTGGGTATCAAGGTGATTTTTCAGAAGCATCATTAAGAGAGGCGATAGTAAGAATCTGTGCTTTGGAGTTTCTTTTGAAACCTAGTGAAGATGAGAGAGGAGTTGCTGTCGCAGCTGATTTTGTATCTATGGCAGGTGGCGGTGGAGGCGGAGGAGGAGTTGCTGTCGGAGCTGATGAATCAGTGGCAGGCGGAGGCGGAGGAGGAGTTGCT
>Ga0208373_1002520_pt1 | contig 20084 bp, 13 predicted proteins | sample RifOxyC2_FD_184036 | JGI IMG/M metagenome (GOLD analysis project Ga0208373, IMG submission 184036) | Soil microbial communities from Rifle, Colorado - Rifle Oxygen_injection C2 (SPAdes) | ecosystem: Environmental > Terrestrial > Deep subsurface > Rock core/Sediment | place: Rifle, Colorado... | reverse complement strand
TTCCGTTATTGGCCAATGCGCCTGCAACTACAAGCTTAATTTTACCGCCGCCGGCTCCGCCTAAGGCCCGTCCGCTTCCAACACCGCCGCCTGAACCTAATTGCGCGGGACTGAACATGCTTCCGTACGACATGCCGCCATAACCAACTGCATCCGAAGGACTTGCTCTTCCGGTACCGCCGACACCGCCATACCCCGCGCCGCCAGCATTAGAAGCGGCTGTGCCTCCGCCGGGCCCTTCACCGTTTAAATATGTAACACCGTCGCCGCCGTGGTAGCCCTTGCCGTTCACATTTATCCGGCCGCCGGAATTTATAGTAAGGTTGCCGTTGACTGTAATGTCAAAGTCCGGGTCTGCTGCCGAATGCGTCACTTCGCCACCTGCGTTGATTGCCATATTAGCTGCTATCATAGGCGAATTAACGCATAGGACAGCTGACTGGTTTATGTTTATATTGTTATTTATATTGAATATCCCAGCCTCTACATACAATGTGGCCCCATTTGAAAGATTTACATTATTTATAGCGACTGTGCCGGAACCACAGAATATTCCGCTATTGTCAAGAATCAGAGCGGTTGTATCAAGCGTTGAAGACGAAATCAGCAGGGCCCGTTTATCTGCCGCTACACCGTCAAACCGGCCGGCAAGATATGTAGTTTCACCCAATTTATCATTATTATTAACATAGACATCACCATACACCTGTGAGCCGCTCTTTTTGTATATTGTGCCCGCGCCGCCTCTTTTCTGTGTCCCGAGAACGCTTATTCCTGACACGCCCTCGCCATAGGCTATCATATTTCCGGCATAGCTGTTTGCCTGATAATACAGGGCTATCCTTCCGCCGCTGCCGCCACAGCCATATTCGCTTCCCCCTATACCGCCATTGGAAGCAATATTCCCATTCCCTATAAGCTCGTTTGTTTCAATAAAGATACTTCCGCCGCTCCCGCCGCCGCCTGTTCCGCCATCATTTGGATAACCTCTTGAGCCGTTAGCGCTGATAGTTCCGTTGTTAGTTATCGCGCCGCCCGAAATCAACCGTATTTTGCCGCCGCCGGATCCACCTAAGGCCCTGCCGCTGCCAACACCGCCTCCGGAACCCAGGCTGTCGGGATTGGTTATATCGCCGTATTGACTGCCGCCAGAACCGATTGTGTCCCAGGTCGCGTAAACCCCGGTTCCGCCAGAACCGCCATAGCCGCCGCTGCCGGCATAGTATGCGGCTGTCCCGCCGCCAGGGCCTTCCCCATTTGAAAATATAACACCGTCGCCGCCGCGATAGCCTGCGCCGTCCGCGTTGATTTTTCCTGTTAGGCTTATTGTAACTGATGAGCATATTAGTTCAAGCCAGCCGCTGACAGCTGTGCCGTTATAAGGCTCAACTTTAAGTGTACCGTCAATTTGCATTGATTTCGCGTAGGTGTGAGTTCCGCTTGAAATGTAGGTTTCGCCGACAGGTATGATAAGATAGTTTGTGGTATCGGTAATTACAGAGAAGCCGCTTTGCGGGAAAATCACCTGAAAGAATAATATCGTGGAAAATAAAAAAAACCCGTAAAGCTTTTTCGCGCGCTTTACAGGATAAACCATTGCTTTGAGTTTCTTAAGGGAACTTGCCAACGCCTTGCACCCCACGCTTTTATCCCCCATCTATCGCTCTTTATTTACAGCATCATCAGCATATCAATTTCTGCTCAAAAACACAAAACAACATTAGAATTTCAGGCCGAGGCTTAAACGATGGGAGCCGGAGGTTGCTTCAACGAAGAAGGGCCAGGAGAAGGAATAGTCCGCGGATATGTCAAATTTGCTTTTTTCTATCCTGTAAATATAGGAGCCGCCAAGTGAAACCTCGTTTTTATTGCCGCCAAGCCTGGCGCCCAGAGTTCGTTTGTTGAAAAACGCCTCACCGCCCAGATAGGCGTTGTATTCGTTGTTGCGCGAAGCTATGTCCATGGAAACGAGGAAATCTATATCCTCAGGCCCGAAGAAATAAGAAACCCCTCCCCTTAATTCCATGGGCACCGGGTCGTTTATATAATATCCCACATCCGGCTGAGTCAGATTTTTGGCGCAAAGTCCCGCGCCAAACCCCTGGCCCATGTCTCTGTAAAAACCCAGGTCCATAGTCACCGCGGATCTTGAGGTCCCGTTTGCAAAGACGCTGTCGTCTACCGTGCGTATATCGGTAGTAACGGCGCGGCCGAGGTATTTAAGGTTAAACCCCGAAGAAAAATATTTAAAATCGTACGCGTAGGTCAGGAAAAGAGTGCTTTCCTGATAAAGGCCGGCGGTATCAAACCGCGCGTAGCCCAGGCCGGCTATCCCGTATTTTGAAAGAGGCAGCAGATATGAGGCGTAGGACATGCTGATATCAACTTCGCTCAGGCTAAGATAAGGTTTTGAATAGGTAAATATGGCCGCCGCCTGTTCAATATCGGTTACTGCCGCAGGATTATACCAGGCGCTTGAAATATCGCCGCTCACCGAAGTAAACGCGCCGCCCATGCCGGCGGGCCTCGCGAGATAACCCGGGTCTTTAAAAGCCGCTTCCAGCCTGAGGGGATTTAACGCCATAGCAGTCAGAACCATGAACAAACAGGCGCCAAAAGCGAACTTAACGCGCCTGGAGCCGGCATTAATTGAGTTGATGTATTTAATGATATTCATATTATTTAACCACCAGAATTGTTCCGCTTACCACCTCGCCGGTAGTTTTTATCTGGTAAATATATATTCCGCTCTCAACTATATTCCCGTTTTCATCCTCGCCCTTCCATATAGATATGCTGTCGGTTAAGGTGCGCACCTTAGCTCCGGTAATGTCAAAAATATTGACAGGATACTCGCTGGTGCCAAACTGAACGAAATCATTTTTGCCTATAGAACCGCAGGGCGTAATTATGCGTTCTTTGGGCCGGTAATCAGAAGGAGACAGTACTTTGGTCGGGAATACCGCGTAACGGGAAAGATGCATGACTGAAACAGTCACGGTTTTTTTGTCCGTATCCACCTTGCCGCCGAGGAGCCTCCATTCAAAACCGTCCCACCAGTAGGCGCGCATCATCTTTTCTTCTTTGCCGGAGGAATCTTCGGAGCCGTCGCGGTCAAGGTCGGTGTACAAAAGCGTCATCGTGACGGGCTTATTGAACACCGTTCCCTCGGGCCCGAAATCATACGCGGTTGAAGGAAGCAGTGTGGTGGCCGGATAGTTCCCCTTTTCGGAATCCTCGCGGACAGCCTGGGTTACGGTTAAGTCAACCGGCTTTGAAAGCGCGCCGGCCGGCACCGTAATGCTTGTCTGTCCGTCATCCGGATTGCCGTCGTCAACAAAAAGCGTTCCCGAGGCGAAATTGTTTGATGTCGTGGTTCTGTTCACAACTATTGTCTTTGTGGAAGAGGCTGTGGTATAACCGTAGAAGTTTTCCGCGAGCCACGAATATTCAATAGCGCAGTTTTCGGCCGCCGCGGCGTTTAGATCGTAAGAATATACAGCCGAGCTCAAAATAGGCAGTTCAATTATCTGCGCGGCGCCGGAATTCTTTGAATAGATAAATTTAACGGAAAGCACGCTGCTTTCTGCGTCCTCTATTTTAGCCTCGCAAAGAAGCCTGTTGCCTATCATGCCGATCTTCGCGGGAGGCTCTACCTGAACCGTTATTACGGGCGGCGTTTTATCCATAGTAGCCGTTGTGACGGTGCTGTGAGTTCTAATATCATTGCCGTCAACAGGATAGTGGTCCTCGGCTCCGGAGCCGTTTTGGTCTTTCACCGTGAGCGTTACACCGGTAGTCCCCTCCTGCCCCCAGGGAACGCCCACCGCTACAAAGAAATAATACGAAGTTCCGGAGTTTAAAGTGCCGCTATTGGAAACAGCCGTATTTTCATTTGAATCATGAGCCCCATTGGCATTGGCATCGCTGACGATCCATGAATTCCATCCGATTCCAGAAATGGTGCTGACAGAAAGAGTAAAACTGTCGGCGGCTTTGCCGGCATTATAGATTGTATAGGCGTAATACGCCGTGGTTCCCGGAGCTATAGTTTTATCGGCCGGGAGAGAGCCCAAGCCTATGGCATAACCGGAGGTTATACTCACCACAAAATCGCTTGTAATAGTGTCGTCGTCAACGGCCGTGGGCCAGGAATCGTTCGCGCCGCTTCCGTTATTGTCTTTTGCCGTGAGGCGAATAACGGTTGATGTCCCGCCCTGGATACTGGAAGTCAGGGTTACCGCCGCAAGGAAATAAAAGGTGCTCTCGGGCAGAAGCCCCGAGGTATCAGAACAAAGGACATCATCAATGGTGTAAGTGCCGCTCTTATCTTTATCCCAGTAAAGCTTTGTGGCAAGAATTGACCCGGAAGTGATATCGGTTGAAACAACTATGCTGTCGGCGGAGTTACCGCTGTTTTTTAAACTGAAAGGAACATAATAAGTAATGGCCTCGGTCGCGGCTATGTTCTGGGGCTCGGAAACCCAGGCCGCGGCGTAGGTTGTGGAAACAAAGACGGTGACCGCGTTTGTTGTCATAGATGCCGCGGACTGGTCATAGCACATCAAAGTGTCGCCGAAAACATCGGCCGTATTTGCCACGCCGTTGTCTCCGCCTGAATAGATCCAGGATCTCGCCGGAGCGTGAAGCCCATAGGAAAATTTTACATCGTCTATATGAATAGTGCCGCTTGAGTCGTTGCCGGAGTCAAACTCAGAGATAAGGTTTAACTCCTTAAAGTGACTCGCGTCAAATAATCTGTTCTGCCTTTTAAACGCGTCTATTGGAATAATTACGCTCTGCCATACGGAAGTGCCTGTGGTTAAATAGTCCGTCAACCGTACTTTCGCGATATTCGCGGATGTGTCCTGCAGTTGAACCATGACATTGCAGCCCGGATTGGCTGAATACATATGGAAAGAAACGGCATTGTATGTAGATACATCCACATTCATCCCAGCTACTCCGCCGCCGCCCCATAAGCCCGAGGAGTTAACTCCCCACCAGTCAATCCTTAACGAACTGCCGGAAGCGGGGCCGTAGTAAAGCGTGCTGTCGTAGCTGCCGGATCCTAAAGTATCACCGCCCCAAGTAACGCCCCCCCAGTTTGTGGGGTTGGAGGCGCTGTCAAAATCGGCAGCCGTCTCTTCCACGGCACAAACCCGGGAGGCGCTAAGTGAAAGCAAAGCGATGGTAATTAGAATCCTAAATAGCTTCATTAAACAATATTTATGTATCCTTATTTAACTTTTAAGACATAGTTAACCGTCAGCCCGGAGGTTGAGGCGGCAATTGAGTCATCTTTCCAGCGGATCTTTGTGGCTGCGGCGCTATATGCGCCCTGCCACGCGCTTCCGACATAGTATTCAACGCTGTCCGCGCTGTCTACGCCGGGATCAGCGTTTAAGTAAGTATTAAACGGCAGAACCTCGGTTATGTAAACATTCGTCGCGGCAGTGTTTCCGGCATTTCCGTAAGTAAGCGTGACTGTCACGGTATCGCCGGGTTTCGCTATCGCGGTGCTGGAACTTTTCACCAGTGTCATCTGAACGACCGAGGCCGTCACGGAGAAATCATCCGTGAGAGTATCGTCGTCGGCAACGGTAGGCCATGAGTCATTGGCTCCGGAACCGCCGTTGTCGCGGGCAGTTATTCTAACGGTTGTGCTTGATCCCGCTACAGCGCCCGACGGAACGCTTACCTTAACAAGGAAATAGTGCGTGCTGTCCGGCAGAAGGCCGATGGAATCCCAGTGATCCACATCTCCGCCCGTAAATGTTCCGCTCTTATCCTTATCCCAGAAAATTGTGGTGGGCCAGTTCTGGTTACCGTTAATTGAAGATGTAGTAAATACAATTTTATCGGCTGAGTTTCCGTCATTTCTTATCTGGTAGGCAAGATAAATATCCGAGCCGTTTGCCGTGCTCTGGTCGGAGGGCACCGCCGCGAAAGCGGACGCAAAACCAGTGGATATTTTTACATTTACCTCATTTGATGTCATGCTGGATGTCGCCTGGTCAAACCAGAGTATCGTGTCGCCCGCAATATCAGCGGTATCCGCAACGCCTTTATCAGCTCCAGAGTAAACTCTTGAATTAGACGGCGCGTTTTTTGCCGCTGAAACGCTTATATCGTCAAGATAAATAACTCCGCTGGCGTCGCTTCCGTTGTCATAATCTGCTATCCAGTTGAACCCGATGATATGGGTAAGGTCAAGCGTTGAATTCGCCCTTTTAAAAGCCTCAAAAGGAACCGTAACGCACTGCCATGCCGAAGTTCCGGTTAAAAGGTAATCCTGAAGGTTGAGAGTCGCCTGCACGCTCGTGCTGTCTTTGAGTTGAACCTGTATATCGCAGTTTGGGTTCGCGGAATAAATGAAAAATGACATAGAGTGATAACTTGTCACATCCACATCCACATTAGCGATACCTCCGCCCGACCACTGTCCGGCGCCAATGCTCCACTGAATCCTGAACGAACTGTCAGAACCCGGAGAATGCTTTGTAGTAGAATCCGTCTGGCCGTCAATGGCCCAGGATGACCCTCCCACCCCTGCTCCGTTGAAATCATTTACAAGCGTTTCTACCGCCTGCAGTCTGCCTGCGAGTATAAATACCCCCAGCAGTAAAACCAAAGCAATTTTTGCGTACTTCATGCTACCCTCCCTTTTGTCGTGCCCTCGTAAAACTCGGGCTTACTCTTTGAGTTGTTCAAGCTGTTGACGCTTGAACACTCCCCATATGGGAAACCTAAGGTTTCCCCTTCTGGCGCCCGCGCAAGGCGGGCTGTCACCCCTTCCTAAGCGGTTGACACCTTATTTTGTCGCGTCCGCCTTTTGCGGACTTATTTTCGTTTCACTCAAATTCGGAATGACGGCTTTACGAAACGCGCAGCAAGCTGCGCAGCTACAAAACCACTTTACTGTGGGATTGCCGCGCTCCTTTCAGTCGCTCGCAACGACGGCAACGAAACTACAAGATTGCTTCTCTCACTGCGGGAGATCGCAAGAACAGGGCCTTTTTAAGGTTTTTTCAATTGACTCAACTTATCACTTACAACTTACAACTTAAAACTACCTTATTCGTATCTTGTAAGAAACACTCAAGCCGGAGGCACCTGCTGCGATAAAGCTGTCTTTAAACCGTATTTTCGTAGCTGCCTCACTATGTCCGCCCTGCCAGGCGGAACCCACGAAATATTCAACGCTGTCGGCAGAACCATTGGCGGCGGCTTCAGGTACATAGCAGTTGAAAGGGATAGCATCGGTAAGATATGTATTTGTCGCTTCCATATCGCCGCTATTGGCATAATTTAGAGTCACCGTCACATCGCTGCCGGGCATCGCTATCGCGGCGCTTGTGCTCTTAACTACGGTTACATTGACCTTTCCTATAATGATATTATCCACATAGTAGGTTCCGTTGGAATGAAGCGCGGTCGGCACTATGCCGGCTTTAAACTCTGTGACATTCCACGCGGTAGTTCCCTGCGGCAGAGGCCAGTACATTGTTGTCCAGGTATTAGTGGAAACAGCGTACCTGTCAACGCTTTCCCCCTCCGATTTCGCGCCGTACCACAGCGTAAAGCGCATAGGAACGAGCACATCGGAAGTCATTACATCAGCTTTTAGAGTATTGTAGTTTGACCAGGAATAGTTTTTTCCGGTGATTTGAAGCTCCGCGTAGCCTGCCGAGAACTGCCACTGAAAATATCCGGCTCCGGAGTTTGCCGAGTCGGTGGATTTATTGTGAGAGAGAAATTCGGGGCTGTCTGCATTGAAAGAAACAACATCCCCGTTGCCGCTCCAGCCCATGGGCTGGGATTCAAAATAATCCCAGTATTGAGTCGTTCCGTTCTGCATGACAAGGCGCAGGTTGTCAAAATAATAGGTGCATTCGTTCGCGCCGAGGCCGTCCATCACAAAATCCAGCAACGCTACGGGCGTGGCTCCCGGGCTTACATCCCATACAATATCGGTCCATGTGCCGTTGGGCACATTGCTGTATGTGACAGCCTGAATAAGGCCGCCGGTATTGTTTTTCATCTCAAATTTAAGAGACGATGTTGCGTCCACGAAATCAGCCTTTATATCGGCTCTCACGCGAACGACATTCTGCCAATCCTCCACGGGAAAAGATTTGGACCTGATTATCATGTAATTTTCTACGGTTCCGACGGAGGTGGCTTTAACCACATTGCGGCTGTCCTGGCTGGCCCAGGAAACAAGCATAGGCCGGTTGCCCCAGGTAGGGCCGAACCAGGTGCGGTTATTAAAATCGTCAAGTGTCAGGGAAGCGGAAAAAACAGCGGCAGGTAACAAGAGAAAAAAGGCCGTCAAAAGGCGTTTTATCATAGGCTGCAATTTTGATGAGTGGATAGTATCCCCCTGCTCCATGAATATGCCCACATTCTATTTTATTGGCCTGTCTTTGTCAAGGAAAACAGTCAACAGTTTTAAGCTATAAGTAATAAGTTTTAAGTTGGGGCTGGAAAAAAAATAGCCTGAAAAGGGGATTCTAAATAACTAAGGAAACAATGAGAGACAGCGGAAATCACTGTTTGTTGGGTATTGTTTTGCGTTTCCAGACAAAATATATGGCGGGATATACTACCAGTTCCATTAAAAATGAGGTGAATATGCCGCCTATCAGCGGAGCCGCTATTCTTTTCATTACATCGGCTCCTATCTCATGAGTCTGGGCCCACATGATGGGAAGAAGGCCCGCGAACAAGACTGCGGCCGTCATCAGCTTCGGCCTGATTCTTTTTACCGCCCCGTGGTGAATAGCTGCCTTGAGGTCTTCAACGCTGTTTAACCTGCCTTTTTTCTTCATATCGTCGTACGAGAGATCCAGATAGAGCAGCATAAATATTCCGGTCTCGGCGTCAACGCCCAAAAGGGCGATAATGCCGGACCAGACTCCTATGGATAGATTATAATCCAGCAAAACCAGTATCCAGACAGCGCCTATAAGAGAAAAAGGCACAGCCGAGAGTATAATAAATGTCTTAACATAAGATTTTGTGCTTAGATAAAGCAGAATAAATATTATGACCAGTGTAAAAGGCACCACTATTTTCATCCGCTGCTTTACCCGCTCCATAAACTCAAACTGGCCGCTGAACTCAATAAAATATCCCGCGGGCAGTTTAATATTCTTTCCTATCGCCTCTTTTGCGTCGTCCACATAACGCCCGAGGTCGCGCCCGGCGACATCCACATAGACATAACCCGTGAGCTTTCCGTTTTCGTCCCTTATCATGCCGGGGCCGGATTCAATTTTTAGCTCCGCCAGCTGGGAAAGCGGTATCTGAGCGCCCGCGGGGGTAGGAATATACATCCGTTCAATTTTCCCTACATCGTTTCTAAGTTCTCTTGGATAGCGAACATTTACCGGATACCTCTCCCTGCCCTCTACCGTCTGGGTAATATTCTCCCCGCCGATAGCCGCCATAATGTTCATGCCGACCTCTTCAACGGAAAGCCCGTAGCGGGAAATATTTTCCCTCTTGAGGTTGAAATTAATAAAATAACCGCCGCTGGTACGCTCCGCGAAAGCGCTTCTGGTGCCTTCAACCTTTACGAGCAGGGATTCAATGTCTTTGCCAATGCTTTCTATCACCGAAAGTTTGTCGCCGTATATTTTAATCCCGATAGGGGTTCTGACGCCGGTTGTAAGCATGTCTATCCTGCCTTTAATAGGCATAGTCCAGGCGTTTACAACACCGGGCAGTTTAAGTTTCAAGTCCATCTCGGAGACCAGTTCGTCCCAGGTTATCCTCTCGGGCCAGAGAAAGTTAAGAGGCGCTTTTATAAAGCCGGGCAGGAAGCTGTGCCACCTGTCTTTATGGCGCCACTGATTCTGCGGCTTAAGAAGAACTGTTGTCTCCATCATGGAAAGAGGGGCGGGGTCGGTGGAAGTCTCGGCCCTGCCGGCTTTCCCAAAAACGCTTACCACCTCGGGAAAAGACTTCAACAGTTTATCCTGCACCGTAAGGATATCCCCGGCCTGAGCAATGGAAATGCCCGGCAGAGTGGTCGGCATGTAAAGAATAGAACCCTCGTTGAGAGGCGGCATAAACTCCCTGCCTAAAATATAAAAGGCAGGTATTGTAAGAGCAAACGCTATTACCGCCCCCGCGATTACTTTATAGGGCCGTTTGAGCACGGCGTCAACCACCGGGCCGTATATTTTAAAAAGAAACTTTGATATAGGATGTTTTTCCTCGGAATGAATTTTGCCGACAAGAAAAGTATTGGCGATACCGGCAAGCCACCGCGGTTTAAAATTGTAGTTATCCAGACGGGTAAAAAGCATCCTGACAGCCGGATCAAGGGTTATCGCGAGAATCGCCGCGAAAAACATGGCGAAATTTTTTGTGAAAGCCAGCGGTTTAAAAAGCCTGCCTTCCATTCCCTCAAGAGAGAAAATAGGAATAAAAGCCACGGCTATAACAATAAGAGAAAAGAACGACGGCCTGGCCACTTCCTTTATGGCATTGAGAAGCACCGTATGATAATCGCCTTTTTTTCCTTCGTCCTGCCAGCGCGCCAGCTCTTTATGAGCGTTTTCAACCACGACTATGGCGGCATCCACCATAGCCCCCACGGCAATCGCTATGCCGCCAAGGGACATGACATTTGAGGTCAGTTTCATATAGTGCATCGGTATAAAAGCGAAAAGCACGGCGATTGGAAGCGTAATGATGGGTATAACAGCGGAAGGAAAATGCAGAAGAAAAATCAAAATCACCAGAGAAACCACAAGCATTTCTTCAATAAGCTTCTTTTTGAGCGTTTCAACGGCCCTGTTGATAAGTTCCGAGCGGTCATAAACCGCTACAAGTTTTACGCCTTCCGGCAGTTGGACGCTGGAAATCTTTTCTTTTACCGCTTTTATGGTATTTAGAGCGTTCTCGCCGTGGCGCATCACGACAATTCCGCCGACAGCCTCGCCGTCGCCGTTTAGTTCGGCAAGGCCTCTTCTTATTTCGGGCCCCGTCTCAACTTTCGCGACATTCTTTATCGTTACGGGAACTCCGTTAGAAACCCTAAGGACAGCCTGCTCAATATCGGATATTTTCGCGGCGTAGCCTTTAACAGTAAGCATATACTCGGTGCCGGAAAGCTCTAAAACCCTCGCGCCGGTCTCAAGGTTTGCCCCCCTGACGGCGTTGACAACCGACGAAAGCGGAATTTTATACTGCTGCAAAGCGTTAGGATCAACGACAACCTGGTATTGTTTTACGAAACCGCCGATGGAGGCCACCTCGGAGACGCCTTTCACCGACTGGAGGGCGTATTTAAGATGCCAGTCCTGAAAACCTCTTAACTCCTCCAGAGAAAGTTTCCCGGACTCATCCACGAGCGCGTACTGATAGACCCAGCCCACTCCCGTGGCATCAGGCCCGAGCTCAATATTCGCCTCTTTGGGCAGCTGCTGAGTGACTTTTGAAAGGTATTCCATAACCCGTGAACGCGCCCAGTAAATATCGGTGCCGTCTTCAAAAATCAGATATATGTAGGAAAAGCCGTAATCCGAAAAAGCCCGGATATCCTTGACTTTAGGAGCTCCGAGCAAGGCGGATACTATCGGGTAAGTTACCTGGTCTTCAATAACCTGAGGGGGCCTGTCCCATTTCGCGTAGACAATAACCTGGGTATCGGAAAGGTCGGGTATGGCGTCTAAAGGAATATTTTTGATTGACCAGAGGGCCCAGACCGTCATAAAAGCAACGCCGAAAAACACAAATATTTTGTTCTTAGCCGACCAGTCAACAATTTTTTCTATCATACAATTTTGCCCTTTAAGCGATTTGACTTTACAGAAATTGCTTCGTCTGGGACCGGATTCCCGCCTGCAATACCGTGAATGACAGACTTCTTTATGTCGTCATACCCCTTCCCAGCAAAAGAGATCCTTCTCTCCCTTCGGGAGATCAGGATGACGGCACTTTTCTGTCCTCCCAGACAGAACATTTCTGGGATGACAGCTTGCTGGTTCCATGACTGAACTCTATCGCAAAATCCGGGGTTAGCCTAATGTTTATGCTCAGACGCGCCGCCGCCCTCTCCCGAAGATCCCCTGAGCTGGCTTTCGGAATCAAGCATAAAGTTTCCGTTTGTCACAACCAGATCACCGTCTTTTAAGCCTGATTTAATCTCTATATATTCGTCTCCGGAAAAGCCGGTTTGAACATCGCGCGGCTCGTACTCTCCGTTTCCGAAGTCTATATATACGACCTTACGCAGCCCCGTATCTATAACCGCTGACTTAGGCACCGCAAGCTGTTCTCCTCCGGAGGTTTTTACCTCAATATTAACAAACATCTCAAGCTTGAGCATACCGGAGGCGTTATTAATCAGTATCCTTGCCCTGGCAGAACGCGTCTCGGGGTTAAGCGACGGTTCAATAAACATCACTTTTCCTTTGAACTTCACGGAAGGGAAAGTATCGGTAACCGCGGTGACATCAATACCCGGCTTAACAGCCTGCAGGTCGTTCTCGTAGACATCCGCGAAAAGCCACGCGTTTTTAGAGGGATAGAGCAGAGCCTTGTCGGGCGTATTCTGTTTTTTAAGCTCTTTAATGTCATTATCGGTGTACCCAAACAGAGAGAGCCTGAACTTTGACGCTTCAAGAATACCGCTTTGCCCGCTCCCGCCCTCCGGTACGGCTGGAAAGTTTTTTCTGCTGAGAATATACTCCTGCTGGGAGAGATACAGTTCGTTGTCGTAGGCCACCCGCGCCGGCAGCCGTACCGTCTTTGAAACCTTCATAACCCGCGCCGTCTCGCTTTTAAGGCCCAGAAGCCTGCCGGTACTCGGCTCAACGGCTATTCTGTTACCCTCTTTTTTATATACGGCTACAAGGTCCATATTGCATATCGGGCATTGGCCCGGGCCCTTTTCTTTAATCTGGGGATGCATGGGACAGGTCCAGTACGCTATCTGTCTGCCATCAGCTCCGGCCGCGGGCTCGTCCGCGCTCTTCATATCATGAGCTTCCCCGTGAGCGTCATGGGCTGAGACAACCCCCAGTTTTTTTTCAAACTCCGCGGAACAGTCCGGACAGCAAAGGAAATATGTTTTGCCCTTGTAATCCACGGCTTTCGTTTCAGCGCTTACATTAAAAACATTGTTCGTAACCGGGCATATGGCCTGAAGGCCTATTTCAGACGACCTGGCGGGGCGTAATTCATAACCTGAATGGCTTGAACAGGAACTTAAGACAGCGGCGGCAGAAAACAGGAGCGAAACAAGCAATAATCGTTTCATTTAATATCCCCTCCGGCTATGAGCTCAAGCTCGGCGTAATACATGCGGCTCTCGGCGGAAAGCCTGTAGAATTCCGCGCTGGCGTCCAGATATTTTTTCTGAATATCCAGCAGATACTGAAAATCCACCTTGCCGGCGCGGTAACCCGACTCGGAGATTTCAACCGCTTGCTTCGTTGAAGGCAATATTTCAGCGCGGTAAATCCCCTGCAGCTTCAAATCCGTTTTGTATTTTAAATACATTTTATTTAAGGATAACCTGACAGAATTTATCTCGGCGCGCAGTTCCGCCTCGGAATACTCCGAGCGCGCCGCTGTGGATTTTACTTCCGAAATCCTGCTCCAAAAATAAAGCGGCAGGCGCATTGAGGCCATATACGAATTATTGTCGGAAACATCGCTTATCCTTGCTTCGGCCATTATGTCCGGCAGCCACTCCATTTTGGAAAGCTTTGTGTCAGCGAGGCTTCCGCGAAGCATTTGCCTGCTGGCGTCAACGGAATAATTTCCGCTTAAAACCTTATTCTCAAGCCGCGCGTATTCTATCTCAACGGCCGGCGGCTCAATGCTTTCGGGAGGCCCCAGCGGTTCAGTGGGATTTTTAGACATATATGTGTTAAGCTCGGAGCGCGCGATATCGGCCTCGTACTGAGCTTCCGTAAGCATCGCCTGCATCCTGCCCAGTTCGGCAGAGGCGGAAAGCACATCAGCCTCCGTCACCTTGCCAACCATGTATTTTGATTTAGCTATGCCGAGGAACCTGCTTACCAGGGCAATATTTTCGTTAAATATCTCAATTTTTCTGTGCGCGAGCCAATAACCCCAGAAAGTTTTCTTAATATTTGTATCCAATTCCAGCTGTTTGTGTCTGTATCGGCTGTTTAAGGCCCGCGCCATACTGGAAACCGCGCTTCTTTTAAAAGAAAGCTTTCCCGGGAAAGAAAGTTCCTGGGCTATGTATATCCTGCCGTTATCCTTCATGTAATCATAACCAAACAGCGGAGCGGCCCAGGCGGTCTCGGCATTGACGGCGTAATTCGCGGCGAGATAGGCCTTTTGCGCCATTTTAATTTCAGGATTTGATTGTCTTGCGGAGATAATGATGGTTTGAAGGGTCACGGTTTCCTGCGAGCAAACCGCAAAAGGAAAGGCTGCCAGAGCCACGGCAATGAGAAAAGTTTTTTTCATGTTCTCCCCGTTTCAGCAAAAGGGCGTTTAGACAAACAACTTCTGGAACTTTCTTATTTCAGCGGCAGGATCGTCCGCCGCGACTACAGCCGATATCGCGCACAAAGCGTCGGCCCCGGCCTCAACGACTTCCCGCGCGTTTGTGAGGTTTATGCCGCCGATAGCCACGACCGGAACCTTAACTAAATTTTTGACTTTTCTGATAAGCTCGGCTCCGGCAGGTTTTCCGGCATCAGGTTTTGTCGCGGTTGAAAATATCGGAGAAAGCCCGATATAGTCAGCTCCAAGCTTTTCAGCCAGAACCGCTTCAGCTTCGCTGTGAACGGTAAGGCCGATAATCCTGCCTTTGCCGAGAATTTCCCTGGCTTTTTCAAAGGGCATATCGCTCTGCCCTATATGAACTCCGTCGGCCTTAACCGCCAAAGCTATATCTATCCTGTCATTAATAATTAAAGGTATATTCCCGCAGAGCTTTCTGAGCTCCAGAGCTTCCGTATACAGGCTCCCGGTATCGGCGCTTTTGTTTCTGTATTGCACGGCCGCGGCTCCGCATTCCGCTGCCACAGCAGCGTCTTTTAATATTCCGGCTTTTGAAAGGCCAGAATCAGTGATAAAATAATACCCCTTCATCAGCCCTCAACCTTACGCATTTTCTCTACTGAATCCGCGCCGAGAGTAAAAATAGCGTCAAACATTTTATCTTTAAATGTTCCGGGGCCTCCCGCGCTCGTTACGGCGATCTCGGCGGCTATCTCATAACAGCAAAGCCCGGCCGCGGCGGCCTTTACAAGGTCTTTTTCAACTGCGGCGAAAGTGCCTATTACCGAAGTAGCCATACAGCCCGTTCCAACGACATGCGACATCATTTCATTGCCGTTGCGCACTCTTAAAACCCGGGAACCGTCGGAAACAACATCCTCTTTACCGGTAATAACAACGACGCACTTTCTTTCCATAGCCAGGAATTTTGCCACCTCAGCGGGGTCTTTGGATATCTCGGTGGAATCAACGCCTTTGGTATTAACGGACTCACCGGCTATCCTGGCGACCTCCGAGGCATTGCCTTTTATAATATCTACGCGCGTCTCGTTTAACAGCTCAAAACATTTATCGTCCCGGAGCTTTGTGGCTCCTGCTCCGCAGACATCCAAAACCACCGGTATGCCCTTTTTGTTGGCGCTTTTAGCGGCTATTTTCATTGATTCAATAAAATCCACCGTGAGAGTGCCTATATTGAGCACCAGCGCCGAGGCGATAGAAGCCATTTCAGCCGCTTCCTGAGGAGCATGCGCCATCACCGGAGAGGCGCCAAAGACTTTAACGACATTGGCGCAATCATAAATCGTCACCCAGTTGGTAAGATGGTGAACTACCGGCTTTTGTGACCTGACCTTCTGTAAAATAGAGTAAATCTCAGTGCCTGTCATAATCAATTATCCTTTCCTTAGTTTTTAGTAATCACAAAAATTACATTTAAAGCGAACAAATTCGGAAGCAAGTTAATTTTATTTCTCGCGCCGAGATAATGCGACTCCAGTATCTTAATTCCCTTTTTGGAACAGTACCACTCAAAATCCTTAACGCTTAAAAACCTGAGGTTTGGAGTATCGTTCCAGCGGTACGGCAGGGAATTCGTTATTGGAGCCATACCCCTGAAAAAAAGCATAAACCGCGCTCCAATATGCGCGAAATTAGGGAATCCAATTATTACTTTTTTTCCGGCTCTCAGGGCCTCGTTGATTACATAATCAATCTTTTTTATTTCCTGAAGGCTCTGGTTTAAAATGACATAATCAAAGGATTTGTCCGGGTAGCCGGAAAGCCCGGAATCTATGTCAGAATGAAAAACACTCAAACCCTTTTCCACGCACTGATAAATGGCGTTTTCGTCTAACTCAATCCCCTGGGCATCCGCGTTCTTTTCTTTGACAAGATAGCTCAGCAGCTCTCCGTTTCCGCAGCCAAGGTCTAAAACCCTGGAATCAGGCTCAATGATTGATGCTATTACCCTGTAGTCAAGCTGTACCGATTCTTTCATTTTTTATCTGCTCCTATTTTACCGAAGATACTTTTTCAAGGAAATGCTTTATCAGCCTGCTTTCGTCCTCAACCTCAAGCAGAAACGCGTCGTGTCCGTAAGTTGAGTTAATATCGCAGTATGTCACATCGGCGCGCCTCATCCTGAGGATCCTTACCAGCTCGTTGGACTGGTACGACGGGTAGAGCCAGTCCGATTTAAACGAGATCACAAGAAACCTGGTATCTATTTTTTTTCCGGAAGGAATGATTTTGTCGCCCGAAACATCAAAATAATCCATGGCCTTAGTGATATAGAGATAAGTATTGGCGTCAAACCTCTTCACGAAAGTATCGCCGCGGTAGCGCAGGTAGCCTTCCACCTCAAAATCGGTCTTAAAGGTGAAAGAATAGTTATCTTCTTTTAGTTTTCTGGAAAACTTGTCTTCCATTGAACGATCGGACATATATGTTATATGCCCAATCATGCGGGCCACAGCCAGGCCCCTTTCAGGCTGCGCTTTCCCGTAATAATCTCCGCCGTTCCAGGCAGGATCGGCCATGACAGCCTGGCGCCCCACCTCGTCAAAAGCTATCTGCTGGGGCGAATGTTTCATTGTAGTGGCTATTGGTATGGCGCTTTTTACCATCTCGGGGTAGTTGGCAACCCACTGGAGCACCTGCATGCCCCCCATGGAGCCGCCGGCGACGCACAAAAGTTTTTTGATTCCGAGATGATCAATAAGCTTTTTCTGCGCGCGGACCATATCCGATATAGTAATAATCGGAAAATCCAGGCCGTAGGGCCTTCCGGTCGCGGGGTTTAATGAAGAGGGGCCAGTGCTTCCCTTGCAGCCGCCAAGAACATTAGAGCAGATAACAAAATATTTGTCGGTGTCAAAAGCTTTTCCGGGGCCTATCATATCATTCCACCAGCCAGGCTTTTCCTCGTCCTGATGATAGCCGGCGGCATGAGCGTCGCCCGAAAACGCGTGTAGGGCCAGAATCGCGTTTGTTTTTTCCTCGTTTAAAACTCCGTAGGTTTCGTAGGCCAGCGTAATGGGGCCGAGTTTAAGGCCCGATTCAAGAATAAGCTCGTCGGGGCTCTGCGCGAATGTGAAATATTCAGGTTTAACTATGCCGAGGCTTTCTTTGTTTGACTGTAGCATTTCAACTCCTTAAAAGAATGTTATTCCCGAAAAAAGCCAGGTCGTCAGGTACCTTTCGCCCGAATCGGGAAGAAGCGCCAGTATCACTTTGCCCTTCATATCGGGCCTTTTTGCTATTTCAATGGCGGCCCAAACAGCAGCCCCTGAAGAAATACCGGCGAATATCCCGTCTTCAAGGGAAAGCCGCCTGGCGGTAACACCTGCATCCTCGCTTGATACCGGCACTATCTCGTCAAGAATCGCGGTATTTAGAACTTTGGGGACAAATCCCGCGCCTATGCCCTGTATTTTGTGCGACCCGGGCTTGCCGCCCGAGAGAACCGGCGAATCCTTTGGCTCAACTCCTACTATTCTGATAGACGGCTTCTTTTCCTTCAATACTTCGCCGATCCCCGTTATGGTTCCGCCGGTTCCGATCCCCGCCACAAAACAGTCAATATTGCCGCCGGTATCGTTCCATATTTCAACGGCTGTTGTTTTCCTGTGAATCTCGGGGTTAGCCGGATTATTGAACTGCTGTGGCATGAAACTCTTTGGAGTTGACCTGGTTATTTCTTCGGCCTTTTCAATGGCGCCTTTCATCCCCATGGCGCCGGGAGTCAGCACCAGCTCCGCGCCGAAAATCTTCAGCAGCTGCCTGCGTTCAATGGACATGGTGTCTGGCATGGTAAGTATTAATTTATAGCCTTTTGCCGCGCAGACAAAAGCCAGTGCTATACCTGTATTGCCGCTGGTGGGTTCTACAACAACCGATCCCTTTTCAAGCAGGCCTTTACTTTCCGCGTCTTCTATCATCGCGATGCCTATCCTGTCTTTTACGCTTGACATAGGATTAAACGATTCAACCTTTACCAGTATGTCGGCGTTGAGGCCGCTCGTTATCCTGTTAAGCCTGACTATCGGGGTATTGCCGACAGTTTTTGTTATATCATCATATATTTTGGTCATGGAAATCCCCTTAGGCTTTCGCGAGAGCCTGGTCAAAATCGGCGATGATATCGTCAATATGCTCAAGCCCGATAGAAAGCCTGATAAAATCCGCGGTTACGCCGGTGGCCAGCTGTTCCTCTGCGGAAAGCTGCTGGTGGGTCGTAGTGGCAGGATGAATCGCCAGGGTCTTGGCATCGCCGATATTAGCCAGGTGAGAAACAAGCTCAAGAGAATCTATGAACTTCTTGCCTGCCGCGGCCCCGCCTTTAATGCCAAATCCGATTATAGCGCCGGCGCCTTTTGAAAGATACTTGTCGGCTTTCTTTTTCTCCGGGCTTGAATCAAGTCCCGGATAGTTAACCCAGGCCACCTTGGGATGATTTTGAAGATGCCTGGCCACAGCGAGCGCGTTCTCTGAATGTCTCGGAAGCCTTAGGTGCAGTGTCTCAACTCCCTGAAGAAGCAGAAAGGCGTTAAAAGGAGAGATCGCCGGCCCCAGGTCCCTCAGCAGGCTCAGCCTTGCCTTCGTGATATAGGCTATATTACCAAAAGGCTTCAGGGCCTCAACAAATTTAAGGCCGTGATAACCCGGATCAGGATCGGTTATTAACGGGAACTTGCCGTTGGTCCAGTCAAATTTGCCGGAGTCAACTATAATTCCGCCGAGCGAAGTGCCGTGGCCGCCCAAAAATTTGGTGGCTGAATATACAATAATATCCACACCATATTCAAAAGGCCTTAACAGGTACGGCGAAACCGTATTATCAAGCACGAAAGGAAGGCCGTTGTCATGGGCAATTTTTGAAATAGCTTCCAGATCCGCCACATCAAGCTTGGGGTTGCCAACCGACTCGGCGTAAACCGCCTTTGTTTTCGGAGTTATGGCTTTCTTTAACGCGTCCAGGTCTCCGGATTTAACGAATTTCACGGTGATGCCGAACCTTTTAAAGGTGTTGTGAAACAGGGTATAGGTGCCTCCGTAAAGATTGTCCGCGGAGACTATCTCGTCGCCGGCCTGCGCGATATTGAGCAATGCCAGTGAAATAGCGGACTGGCCGCTGGCCACAGCGAGAGCTCCTATGCCCCCATCCAAAAGAGCAATTCTTTTTTCAAGCACATCGGTAGTCGGGTTCATAAGCCGCGTATAGATATTCCCGAACTCTTTTAACCCGAAAAGCGCGGCCGCGTGCTCCGAGCTTTTGAACTTGTATGATGTCGTCTGGTAAATGGGCACGGCGCGCGAACCCGTTACGGGGTCGGCTTCCTGTCCGCCATGGAGCGCCAGTGTTTCAGGCCTTAACTTTGAATCAATTTTTGTCATATTAGTTTCCTCCGGATTTCATATTAAAAAGCAAATTTTATATATTATACATTATTAAATTATATTCTTCACTACACATTCGCGTCAAATCCTCCAGATTATGGCTCTCAAGGGTCTTTTGTATCACATTAGAGAGTTCGGCCCAAACCGTGTTTGAAACTCTCTGCGAACTTTTGCCATCG
>Ga0208373_1002519_pt1 | contig 20093 bp, 6 predicted proteins | sample RifOxyC2_FD_184036 | JGI IMG/M metagenome (GOLD analysis project Ga0208373, IMG submission 184036) | Soil microbial communities from Rifle, Colorado - Rifle Oxygen_injection C2 (SPAdes) | ecosystem: Environmental > Terrestrial > Deep subsurface > Rock core/Sediment | place: Rifle, Colorado... | reverse complement strand
GGGCTGGAACTAAATAGGTTGAAATTTCCCCCCAATATTGCCGATACATATATGGCAAGGAGGAAATCTCCATGAGCGGATTACCTAGAGTAACGCGGATATTTGTAGCTGGTCCACAGGGCATACGTCCTTTTCAACTTGGCAACAAGCTTGAAAAGATGGGCATGACCCAAAGATTGAGGGGTGGGCCAAGACTCTATACGGCAGAAATGCCCATGTGGAGAAAGCTGCTTGATCATCCAAGGTTCAGTTTATTTAATGTCGGTTGGCGCAGCCTAGCTGTCGGCATCATGTCGGCCTTGTTTCTGGGCTGGATGCCGGGGATCCTGCCTCTACTGGGGCTTTCATCCCTGATCGAAGCACGTGCCGGCCGAAAAAGCGTCAAAATTGATGTGCAAGCGTAAATAGGAGGAAAAATCATGGTAGATGGAATTTGTTGGTCGAAAGGAATACAAGGTGTCACCTATACTGGACCGGACGGCAGAAAATTCTGTGCGATCGAAGATCCCACCGCTAAAGAAAGCAAAGCCTATCCGCTGGAAGACACTTGCTCTCTTCCTCCTCAACCAGAACAAATTCCGATCGAAACCGGCCCCACCCTGGCCGCCCTGCGCCCAGCGCCCGCTAAAGCGGCCGCCACACCAAAAAAAGAGGCCGTTGCCGCCAAAGCCGATGATTGCGGTTGGATGCAAGCCCTGTTGGTCGGCTGCCCGACCGGCGGCGCAGTTGCCTGTTCACCGACCATCGATTATGAAGCCTGCCCCAATGGTGTTGACCCGGTTGTCTACGGCGCCCCGACGGTCAGCAAGACAGTCGTTGACCAGAATGTCGCGGTCAAAGTCACCGCCTCCCAGGAGACGCTGGCCGACTGCAGCGGCGAATTCAATCCCGATTTGGAAGTGTCCTTTGTCGCCAATGACGGCACGCGGGTCGAAGCCTTGTACAATGAAGAAACCGGCGTCTATGAAGCGGAAATGGTTTTTACCACCGCCGGGGACAAACAAATATTTATTGAAGTCCGCGACCCCGGCCAAGCAAACGGCAAAACTATTAAGGGTTATAGCGGCGCTTCTATTTATGTAAAATCAGCCGATATCACGATTGGTGTTGATTGCGGCGAGCCAAGCGCCCCACAGTACATTATTGGCCAACCGAGCGAAATAACTGAAGCGGCTTTAGCCGGCGGAGTAACCGTTACCTGGCAATCTGAATCCCCCATGCTCAATTGCGATGGCTCGACTAGCGCCATTAAATTGGTCGCCCACTTTGGCGATGGCGACGTCGAAATTGTGCCTGATGAAAATGGGCGGGTCAAACTGGTCAAAACCTTGACGACCGCCAACTTCCCGAACAGCGAAATCAGCTGCGACCTGGTCTATGTTGATCCGGCCGACGGCCAAGAAAAAGTAAAATATGGCTATACTAAACTCTATCCGCCGACAGTCATCGCAGGGATCGACCCCGTTGGCGCCTGTGAGTACAGTTCCAACCCCCAAATTATTGGCGAGCTGGAAGTCTCTCCGGAGGCCGCCCAGCTAATTGTCGGGCAAGAAGTTACTATCGCCATACCCAAAACAGCCGTTTTACAATGCGACGGCTTATCCGGGGCTGACCAGGACAACACTCTGGTTGTCCAGTTCCTGGTGCAAAACGAAATTATCACTGCCAGCCAGGATGAAGATTACTATTATGTGACCACCACCTATGCGGAGGCTGGCGATAAAACCGTGACCCTGTTAGTCAATGACGCCAACCCTGACCTGCCGCAAACCCCCAGTCAACAGACAAAATCGATCGGTTTTTATGTCAAGGCAGACGAAGTCGCCACCAGCTGCGGCAAACCGACCTATCCTGATTACATCCTGCCGACGCCGGAATCGGTGGCTGAAGCCGACCTGCCAGGCGGTGTAGCTGTAACCTGGAACCCGGAATCACCGATCACCAATTGTGACGGCACGACTGCCGGACTTAGCCTGATAGCTCATTTTGCCGACGGCGATGTTGTTTATTCGCCGGATGCGGAAGGCAAATTCGCCATTACTAAAACCTTGACTTCTAAACTGACCAGCCCGGTCAAATGCGATGTTATTTATCTTGACGCGCTTAGCGGCGAGACAAAGGTAATTCCCAACGCCATTACACTCTATAGTCCAGCCTACACTACTATCTCAGATATTGAACCGACAGCTTGTGAATTGGTCAACGATATTCCGGCCGCCGGCAGTTTAAGCGTTGCCTCGCCCAACATCAACCCAGCCAACCAGATTGTGGTTGGAGAAGAGATGACCTTTACCCTTTCCCAGGTAGCCGATTGTGACCTGGGGGAAGCCGACCTGGAAGTAACATTATTTTACGGCGATCAGACCTACCCGATGGCCGCTGATGGCAGCGGTAATTATTCTGCCTCCGTCCTGGCGACACTGGCGGGACCGCCGGTGATTGCCGAGGTGCTGGACAAAACCCGGGGGACCAAGACCCAGCGGCAGCTTTGGGATTTACCCTCGGTAATTTCCTCCCAGGTCGCCGCCTGTCAGACCAATCCCAATCCGCAAATTACCGGTGTCCCGCAAATTGACGATGCCGATGGCCAGGCCCAACTGGGAGAAGTAATCACAGTGACCATGGGAGCAGCCAATTTCAAAAACTGCGCCGGAGAAACCTCTCCGGAACTGCAAGTCTCTTTTTACGCCGAAGACGGGGCAAGCTTAGTTGAAATCCCGGCGGTACTTGACGAGGCGACCCAAAGCTATTCCGCCCAATTTGCCTTTGCTTCGACCGGGGCTAAGAAAATTTATGCCCGGGTGACTGATCCTGCTCAACCCGAAAGCGTGATGGTGGAAAGCTACAGCGGGGCCGATATTTACATCGTACCTGAAGAGGTTGTTGGCCCGACCGCCTGTGAAGTGGCCCAGGATCTGCCTTCAGCCGGGGCACTTTCAGCCGATGTCAGCCAAGCCATTGCCGGTGAGCCAATAACTTTTACCTTGACCAATGTCAAGGATTGCAACTTTGCAGAGGACCAGACGGCCGATGTGACAGTCACATTGTTCTTTGGCAATTCATCGATGGTCATGGCCAATGATGGTTCGGGCAATTACACGGCGGTTGTTGAAGCCGGGACCTGGGGCATGCCGGTGATGGCCGAAATTTACGACAATGAAAGAGGAACTTATGTGATGCGGGAATTCTGGGGGCCGTTAACCGTTCTGCCAGCCCAGATTGAGACCTGTGATGTCAATCCGCAACCGATTGTCTTTAATGTGGTTGGGCCAAACCCGTCGGGCAATTATGATATTGATTCCGGCCTGCCGGTTACCTGGGAAATCAACGCCGAGAATTGTGACGGCACTCCCAATGTGGCGGCGGTCTGTCATTTTGGCCCTATTGGCGACGTTTATGCCGAAGCTGATGCCAACGGGACGATTATTGTCAGCACACCCTTGACGCAGCAGCTTTCCGGTAAAGTCCCTTGCGACCTGATCGGGGCTAACGGTGAAGTGTCTGTCAATGCCGTCATGCTTGATCTCCCCTGGTACACCACTGGAGAGCCGATCGCCAACCTGCTGGCCTATCCCAACAGCGGGCCAGCCCCGTTAGTGGTAACGCTTGATGCCAGCACCAGCCATCCAACCGCACCGGGAGCGACTATTGTGCAATACGAATGGGATTTAGGTGATGGGACACCGCCCTTTACAACCAATGAACCGACTATCTTCCATGAATTCAATTGCGGTGACGGGACCTGCACGCTGCATCCGACTGTCAGGGTCTATGACAGCTATGGCAACGTCAGCATAGCCAATGTGACTATTTCCACCTGGAAGCAATAACCTTTTTGTCGTCGGTATTTAAGAAGCGCTCTGGCCACGCCAGGGCGCTTTCTTTATAAGAAAACTGCGACTAAAGTCGCGGTTTCTTATCTTTCTAATAACTTAGTAAATAAAGTGAAATTATTTTTTTAAATGTTCGAAATAAAAGCACAAAGAGATTGGAGGAAATAATAATGTCTTCTAGATTTGGTGATGCCCTGCGAATACATTCGGGAACCCACAACCATCGATTTACAACTGCTGCCCATGCACTTACTAGTCCTCCTGCCATGCAAATTCTTGGATCCCCAAATATTAATTTAGCTTCTGGAAAACGACTATATGCCCTGGCAGACAAAGCCTTGGCCGACTTAAAAGCAACTCATCCGGCTGAATTAGGGAGATTGGTTGACTTGCAATCAGAAGGGATCACCCCTGACAAGGAAGCGCTACCCGGAACAAAAGAAAGAGAGCTGGCTAACCTGCAGGCAATATTGCGAGTAGCCGCACTTCAGGGGAACCGCCTACCGGAAGGATCAGTTTCATTCCTGGACCATGCTGATTACTTTGTCCCTACTCCACACACCCCACCGCTCACAAGCGCCTCCGCGACCTTTACCGGTTCCGACGGAAAACCGTTGATAGCTACTCATCCCTGGCAAGATTTCCAGTTTCTGATGCGCTCACCGGAAGATATTTTATCCCTGGCCGAAGAAGGTGTGGCGGAATTAACCAGCAATACTAAAAAGCCAAATTTAGGGACTGTTTCGCTTGGCTTGCCAATTGCCGGCACAGCCTCCAGGGCCCTGGAGTTTGCTTCCGCCCATCCGGAGCTGGTTGAAAGAATTCGCTTATTAGGCGGGCTTGATGGCTTGAAAGAAGGCGAACTTCCGCCAAGATATCTTTATCCTGTTCAGACTAATGCGGGAATCAAAACCCTGGTTGGCATCATGCTGGAAAATGCGGCCCGCCTAGGGCGAGAATTAGGCGTAATTATTCCCAGCATTCTAATGATGAACAATTCTAATGCCCATCAAGTTATCCATCGATTATTCGGGCAAGAATTGGCTCACTGGTCACCGGAAGAATTAGACAGCTCAATTATTTTTACCCAATCTGTGGCCGGCAGGTATTATTTCTCTGACCTGGCTGATATTACCGGCCAATATTTCCCGACCGGACATTCCGATTTTCCCCATCTGATGGCGACTTACCGTCTATATAATTTCCTGCATGATCAAGGGATAAAATATTTATATTTTGGCAACGCGGATGAAATTTTCTGGAATATTGATCCGGTCATGCTGGCAATTGCTAAACGCTTGATCGGCCAGGGATATGCCGGACTGACGGTTGTTGTGCCGAATTCAAACAACCAGCCGGCCGGCGGGGCGGTTAAAAACAGCCAGGATCCCAATGACCAATATTTACTGGAAAACCCGCGTATGCCGGCCAGCATGGTCTCTGGCGGGCGATATCCGCTTACTTTAAACACAACTTTTTATATTTACTCAATTGAGCGTCTGATGCAAATCACCGAAAATTTATTGACTATCACACCGGGACTGGAGGTCAAACCGGTCAAAGGACGCCGCGGCGGAATTGAGCTCTCTTTTTCAATGGAGGGCTGGGCGGGATGTGAGTTTTCTGATCCCCATCATAAGCCGACTGGCTATCGTTCAGCCTTTGCTCTTTTTCCCAGGGCCTTTGTGTTTACCGGCGTGAAATCATTACTCCAATCGCACTCTGATGCTATTCCGCCTGAATTTGCCGGGCTGCCTGGTCTTGAACATATGACTTATGAAATGTACCAGAGGCATGGGGCCAATACCTATTCGGAAATTATTCGCCGCCTGGTCGCTGGTGACAGGGCAACGGCAGAGGCCCTGTTTGCCAGTGGATACAGTTATTATTTGCCTTAAGAAAATGAATTGATAGACTGAAATTTGGGTGCTTTTTTGACGATATATAGTTGGAAAGGAGAAAGCAGCCCAATGAACGTTATTTCACGCGGAATCAGCGGCCTTAAGACATTGGTGCGAACACGGGTTTCACCACGCATGACTACGCTGTACGCAAAAGCCGGGTTTGCTGACCGCGATCTACTGACCAACGACCTACAAGCCCTTAGCTTTCCCGACCACAACTATGCGCTAAATCTGTTAACCAGCCAAGGCATTATTAAATCACGCTTCCGCACAGAATTATCCTCGCTGGCCGACATCGAATCATACATGCTCTCTGGCCACATATCTTCAACCAGGCTCGACAACCTCGGTTTGCCGGGATTAGTGGGGACAAGCTACTTGGATCATGATTCTTCTGAAGTTGTCCGCAAAGTTGCTTTTGGGATTAATCGCGGAATCGAGCATGTGGGTGAGTCATATTTATTTAAAAAAGGGATCGAAACCCTTCCTTTCGCAGTGGGAATCGCCGGAGCAATCGCCATTGGCATGACCCTCTCTGGCGCTTGGGGACTGGCAATTCTCGGAGGAGCATCCGCGATCAGTTACGCCGCCATCAAGAGCACTGACATTTTTCCCACCACCGGCTTTTATAGTTTCTTTGGCAAATTGGCCAGAGGCATTTCAACCAAAGCTGCCCCATTGGTTTTTGGCGCTGACGGGATATTCATCGGCCACTCCCTATTCGAATCAAACTTGCACGTCCCCAGCTTGTGCGAGCGCCTGGGAATGACCGGAACAATCGCCGCCGGGGCGGCAATTCTTGGGACTATGGTCTACTTCGTTGTCAAAAACATCGTAAAAATGAATCGTTCCTACGGACAACATATTACACCGGGAAAAAGGCTGATGATGGGCTTTCTGATCGGCAACACAGCCCTCTCTACTGCCGGAGAAATACACTACATCGGGACACGGACCCTTTTGCTCGGTGCTGCCAGCAGCTACTTATTCATGAACACTCTGGCTGCCCTGCCTCTTGGTGTGGCTCTTTGGCCGTTAGGTATTCCCTTAGCTGGATTGTTACTTGGCGGGTGGTTGCGATCCCGCGCACAAACAACCTTTCCCTCAGCAGAAGTCGCGAAAGCTTCGGATAGTACCAAGATTTACACCCCCTACTTGGGTTTTCTGTACGGTTTGGGTGGCGCGGCTGTTGCTTCTGCTGGAGCACTGGCCTTGGGCTGGGGGGCTGCCGGCCTGATTCCGGTTATCGCTTATAGCACACTCTATGGCTCACTTGGCACCCTCTTTTTAAGTGAACTTCATGGCTCATTCCACACGATTAACACCAGCTTTGGGGCGTTGGTCGGCATGCAAACTTCCGCCATTGACCCCATCGGCCTAATGGAGCAACAAAGACGAGCTCGTGCAGCCAATATTTTTCTTATCAACCCACATACTGGCGGCCCCGAAGGGCCAGCTGAACACACTTTGGGGTTATACTTTACCGTTAAACTAAATAAGTCACCGGGAGCATTTTTCGTCTGTATGTTTGACAGAATTCTTTCAGAAGTAGACAAGAAAAAGAAAACTTTTAACAACCTTGATATTCAGGTCGCGGAAAGGGACTTTATCGCCTGGCTGCAACAGGATCAGCGCGAAGATTTTGCCAGGCTGGCTGGTGGCTTAGACGACGATTTTTTTGCCCTCCCACTAAATGAGCGATATCTTCGCCTGGCCACCAATCTGGAAGCACTGGCCAACAGGATAGACGGAGAGGCCGAGCAAAAGATCCGTGATTTAATAGACAAAAAAGCAGCCTGGTTTGACAAACTTACCGAAGTCGCAGAATATCGCCGGGCCGCATTTCAAGAGATGTCCAATGCCGCCGAAGAACTCCGGGCTAAAGCAGCCGAATTGCGAAGGATGGAAGCCAGGGGCTATGTTGCTGAAGATTATTTAGAACAAGAATGGAATTATTATCTAGGCTGTCACGACCCAGAAACAGTCGATATTGTTCCAATTACCAGAAAATCCATCTACGGGGACGAACGCGAGGTCAGGAAGGTTGAGAACGTCGGCGCTGTACCTAAACTTGCTGGCACATCAATTTACATGGCTCTCTGGAAGGAAACTCCAGATGCCCCCACCTTTGTGGAAGATCTGATCCCCGGCACATGGACTAGGGTCAAAAATCCCAATTTCAGTTATGTTGAATATTTCCGCCGGCCATTTTTGGATGAAGCCAAACAACAACCCAACCCTCGAGCGGCCAAATATCTTTGGGTCCCCACAACAACCGTCTTGAGTGATTTACAAAGAGAGAATTTTGACAAGCTTTCTAATTCACAGTATGTCGCCAGCGTAGAAAACAAACCCGATCCGGAACATGAAATTGGCTTTGTCCCCGGCCGAGAAAGCGTCACCATCAAGGCTTATGGACACACAGTGGAAGTTACTGATTACTTTTTGGCGCCAATTGAAGAACCGCGAAAAGTGCCGACCGTAAAAAGCGTTAATTATCGGGCTGGCCAAAAAAAGGACAACCTCCCCCCTGGATATATGCTGGCAACACAAACTCCCATTCCAGCAGAAGTGGCCAGAGTCTATGGTCCGATAACCTTTACTATCCCTCATTTTGATTATGCAGTTATGATGGACAAGAATGACATCGAAGTTAAGACCACCGTTTTGCTCCCGGCGCTGCTCGACCGGGAAAAAGCAAATACATTTATCAATTTGCTTTTCCGCTATCCGGTTGAAGAGATAAATGGCCGGGTTAGAATAGTCAATCCTCATCCAGAAAAAGAGCTTGATCTCAGCCAGGGCATCCAGGTAGTTGAATCCAATGTTGAATTATCTTACGTAGATGATCAACAGGTTGAACACCTGATCCCCTACAAACCAGACCGGGGAGCCGTCCATGTTGGCATCGATGATTATGTCCGCTGGGTCCTTTTAAGAGAAGCTTATGTGGAAACTGATGCCAGGGGAAATATTACCCTTTTTCAACTCCGGTATAACAAGGGTATAGAGTTAAAAGATTTGGCCTTCCTTGGCGACAAACAGGCAGTAGTCTGGGCTGAACTACGCAAACAGAATATTATCGATCCAAACGGTGGAGTGATTTCTGGTTCCTTGGCGGGCCGGACCTTGAATATTGACCCGGACAGCCAAACAAAAGTTGCTCAGCTTCTGGCCGAAAGGGCTGGATTCAAAGTACTCACATTGCCCCCCTCCCTCCATCCGGGGTATTTCCCTCAACTGGAAGTCGGCCCTAATGCTAAATTAAAACTTTCAGTAAACAATTTTACGCTGCAGCCGCAACGAGAAGGGGATATGAGCTGGGCTTGGATTAGATACCAGGATGGAACCAGTAGCTTTAGTCGAATTCCCGATGGTCGCCGGCCCAATCTGTTCAACAAGGATTTAAGGGGGCATCACCATGGTTAGAACCGTTAAACCACGGCTTCCCATTGGTACCTCTACTGGGCGGATGCCCGGTTATTATAACGTTGCTTTTGCCAATGGTCGTCGAACAATTGAGTTGAGCGGTCAACACATCGCTGTTGGACGGCATATTCCCGTAGCTCGCGGTTGGGATCGCTTACTACCGGAAGGAAGCCGAGTTCTTCACGTTAATCCATCAGGCAATATTGGAATTGTTGACGGTCGGTTTATCCCGGTGGTTCGACCGGCTGACGCCGCAGCTAATTTCCGCGGCCAGATGATCGGAGGAGTAGTCCGGTATGACGCCAGTGGGAATGTTGTCGGAGAAATGCAAGCCATCCCCTTGGGCAACTATCAAGTTATTGATCGAGCAGAACACGTTGAAGCGGTAATCGAAATGCGTCCGGTTGTTGGCGACGGGGGGAAAATTTCGCGGCTGGAAGTTATTGAGCGTTTACCGGAAGCGGCTACCCCTTTGACAGTTGATCAATCAAAGTTTGTCTATAATTTAAGCGACCGGGCTGTACGCAAAATTCAAGCAGAGATCATTGATCTGCGCTGGATCGAAGACGTTAAAGTCAAAGCTGATTGTATCGAGGTCTATTTCCGGACCCCCGATCAGACAGCAACTGAGCCTTGCCGAATGATCACCATCAATGGGGACGAGCTGCGCGACAATTATGGCAAAACATTACTGGCCAATCCCGGCGCCCACATGGGATCAGTTGATCAGATATTCCAGAGTGATGATTTTTATACTCAAGAAACAGCCCGCTTTAAACCAACCATCGATATATTTGACGGCGGGCATAAACTGGTCCTGCATAAGGTCAAAAGATACACGGTAGACCTGCCGGCCGAAGTGAAACTGGAAGCAGCATCGGGAGAGACATTGCGTGTTTTCCCCACTGCTGCCGATGCAGCAGCCGAAATCGAAGTTGCAACCCCGCAGGGTGAAAGAACAACCCGCTGGGTTCCCCTGACTTTAAAAGAAAGACTGGATGAAAGAACAGTCATGAGTTTACTTGATTATGGTTTTTCTAAAGTCGTTAAAGGAGCCATCAAATCAGCTATCGGTCCGCAACAGAGACCAGGGGAACCGGATAACATTTCTGCCGACTACCCGCGTGATATATATTTTTACGGGCTTACTTGCTTTGCCATGCTGCGACAACTGGACAATTGGGGACAAAATTTTGCTATTAACCGAAACAAAGCCATCCGGGCTTTTCGTGGTATTGAAAGCGGGCGGACCCATACTGAAAGATGGGACCTGGTTTTTGATGAATTTGTCGATTTTATGGAGACCAACTGTCCTTTTTATCAAAAAATGGCCAGCTTTGGCGGCGAACTGACAGCCGTCGGTGTCTCAGAAGATACCCAGAAGGAAATTGCCACCTGGCTGCGCGGTATTCGTATGTGGGTAGTCAAAGAAATGGTCGCCATCATGTCTAACGAAAAAGAATGGGGACGATACGAAACCCAAAATGCTAAACGCTATAACTATAGCGAAGTCTTATTTGTCCTCTCCGCTTTAATGGCTAAATGCGACATTATTGAAGGCCGTGTCCTGGGGACCAAGCCAAAATTGATGAAGTGGAGCGAAATGTCGGAAATTTTTGCCGGCCGCACCTGGTACAAATGGGCCATCGCTAAAGTTGTCGAGCTTGCCGCCATCCCGGCCTATCTCTTGAGCTTTGGGCACGTTCTCTTTTTCCCGGTAGACCTGAACTATTTTATCTTAGCCTGGCTTTTGCGAACCGCTGCTTCTGGCATGACCTACACAACCCAGCTGGTCTCATTGGGCAAAAGTTTTCTAACCGGTTTTTGGGTCAATCCCAGGATCGAGCTGTCATTTTTAGCCGGCTACCTTCGGGCGTCTGTCAGGCAATGGCTTGATCGGCCCCAATACGGAACCTTTATGGCCACCGTCGGTGGAACTGGCGCGGTTATCCCTTCAGAATACTTTTCCTTATTACGCAGCGGCTCATATTTGATCCGTGCTTCATTGGCAGTTACCAGCACTTTTCTTTTAATGGGTGGCTTGGCCAGTTGGCTCCTCTTTCCGCTGGGAGCGGTAGGCCTAGTTAGCGGCTTATCCTTGCTCAGAAATGGCTACAACGCCAATAACCGGGGACGGTTAATGCCGCTGGGCCGCCAGGGCTTATGGCAAAGAGTCAAACGACCACTCATGGTTGCTGCTGGAGTAGCCGCTGCAGCCATCGGGGGGACGGCTTTGGCCCTTGGTCTTCCCGTATTGTTAACCAATTATTTGAGCATTGCCGTGATTGTCAACTTATCATTTGGCGCCTATTTGATGTCCCTGCTCTCCAGCACCGTCAAGCAAATGAAAAAGGCTATCCAAGAAAAAGCAGATCCGGTAGCACAAAAACAGCTCGAAAAGAATAAATTCCTGGCCGCTGAATTACAGCCCCTTGCTAATGTTGCCCCTTCAACTTTTTCAACCAGCGCAAAAACAGGCCAAACCATCATCACCGTTTTGCAATCTCAAAAGTTTCTTGATGGTCTTGCAGTTACCGACGCTATCGATACAATCGGCGATGTCAGCGCCTTGAGGGAGGCTTTCAAGGGAAACTGGTATTTAAGCCATCTGCCAGATAAAACGGTTGAGCGAATTTTTGAAGTATTGAAACACTATCGCGGCCGCCGCCAAGCAATCTTGGATGACTTGGTTGCTTTTGGCTATGTTACTGTCACTGGGACTGAAACCAAAAACGGAAGAACAGAAACCACTTATGCAGTTACCGGCCTGGTCAAGGCCGGTGCCAATCAACTTTATAACACCCTACTTCAATACCAGGGCAATGATCGGACATTGGCAACTTTGGCAAAACAAAAAAGAGGTGGCGAGCTTGTCCAGCGGACCTGGAACATGCTTTGGGACCGCTTGCCAATCAGCCTGGAACTACAGGATGAAGAACACCCTGAAGATGAAAACAATCGGCAAAATTTAGTCTTAAGGTACAGAAAAATGGCCCAAGAAATATTGGCTGTCAGGGATCGCAATAATCCTGTTGGCCCCCATTTGATGATTCCTGATCTACTCTCAAGACATGCGGAATTAAGAGACATGCTCCGGCAGATAGAGGTTATTGATGCCAGCAACAACATCCATCAGGGAGCAGAGCACCCCTATCGTGTATTTTCCCATTATTTATTAGAGCTGCTCTACACTGCCGAGTTGACCATTGTCAATCAGGCCGGACGTCGACTTCAGGCAAATAATGCTGACCAAGAAGCCATTGCCGCGCTCCGACATATCGTCTCCCAAACCAGGGAATTTGTCGTGGTCCATACCGCCTCAATACTCTATCGCCGTTATAGACTAAGCCATTGATTTTTGCCCTCAAATAAACTGAAATTATTGCCCATTTTTGTCGATAAATAGATGGCTAGAAAGGGGCAATAATAATATGAGCGATGGATGGCTGGAATCTGTTGGCAATGTCGCCGCACAAGCCTGGAAATACGTTAAAGAAAACGTAACCGGAGAGCCGGCGGAGCCTTACCAGACAAAGAAAAGAGCCCAGGTTACGGAAACAGCCCCTGATTTTTTTGGTGTCACCCTCTGCGAACCTCCCTGCGCCACCGGCGCCACATTAACCAATTTTCCCGGCGAACAGGCAACAGCACAAACAATTGCCGAAGTGTTTAATACCTGCCTGGCTGATCAAGATTTCTATCGAGCAAATTTTGTTGTCAAAGATAAGGAACAGATCCTGGCTGATGGCTGCTCTGATCCTCTACTCGATCTTTCCGGTTATAGCATGACTCGGGCGGCCAAAAGAGAAACCATTGCTTCTTTCTTTTACAATGTTTGGTCAGCGGGAATTTTTCAACCAGAAAAAGAACAGGCAACTGAACAGGTCCGTATCCTCGAACAGCAAATGACCTTCCGCCAAGTCCGGGACGTCAGATTGCAAAGCAAACTAACTCTGGCCTCCTTATATCTCGTCACCGCCCAATATGACAAGGCTGTCGCCATGGCCGAAGAGATCATTAACTTCCCCCTCTCTGTCACTTCGCGCCGCCCACTTTATGCCGATGAAGCGGTCTTTTTAGCCGGCGATGTCAAAAAGATCCAGGCTATGCAAAGCGGCGACATCGAACCGATGCAACGGGCCATGGATTTCCTAGCTGAAAATTATAAACGACTGGGCAGCGGAGAGGTCGGTTACCTGCGGCGCTACAGTTACGAAATGTTCAAAACCTGTGTTGATGGCGAAGAGCAATTTGGGGTCCGTTTGGATGGCTGTTCCGAAGAAGAAATGGCCCGTTACGAATTGGATGCCACCATCACCTATAATGCCTATGCGCCCTTCTTTGCCGACAACTTCATTGCCATCAAAACCCTATTACAATCGGCCAAACATAAAGCCATCAATGGCGATTTAGATGCAGCCAGACAAGGCTACCAGGATACACTCGATTTGATCAACGGCATTGAAAACCCTGATTATATTTACGAATATCATCCCGACCTGGCAGCTCGTTTTGGGCAAGCGGATTCCGGCACTACTTCTTCATTAGCCAATCTTTTGCGCAGTGACGAACAGTGCGACCCGAAACACTTCCGTATCTATCAGGCCAAAGCCTATGAGGGTTTGGCAAATATCACTCTGACCGAAGCCGGTGAGGCGCCAGATAAAACAAAAGCCAAAAATTTGAAGATTGCTGATTTCTTGATGGGGAAGGCCCTTCAGTTGATGGAATCTATCAAGGAAACCGGAAATTACGATTTTTATAAAGGGGCTATGTTTGAAGAACGGCAAACCTATTACGCTGTCTTGGCTGACCGAGCAGATATCAAACTTAACATCTGCTATCTGAAACACGACGAAGCTGCCTGCCAGGCAGCAGAACAATATGCCCTTGAAGTTGCCAATTATTACCAAACCAGGCAAGTGGTGGAAAAGGATCCGGAGGCAGCCTTCGACATCAGCTACCTCAAAGCTTTGTTGGTCTTGGGAGAAACCAGCGCCCTCAATAACCAACACCAAACCGCGATCGCAACCTTTCAAAAAGTTCAGTCCGGCATCGCGATAAGACAACAACTTCAAGGGGAAGAACTGCCTCCATTTTATTCTTACCTGCTCGGAAAATCACTCATCAAAGAAGCTGCCCTCATCGCCCAGCCCAGACAGGGAGAGACAATTAACAGCCCCGCCATCATGGAAAGACTGACAGCGGCGGAAACTGCATTAAGAAGCACTATCCCCACCTGGGAAAAAACGGCCGGCGGCAAATCCTTCTTGCCGGTCATCGACCGCTTGCTGGCCGAAAAACTGACTATCGAGGGAGAAACCTATCTGGCGCAAGCTTACGAAGAAGAAGACTTGCTGTTAAGAGAAGCCTTGAAAACCAAGGCAGAGTTGGCCTTGCAGGATATCCCACAGAAACATGCCGACCTCTATGCCCGCGCTCGCATCCGCCAGGCGGAGATCATGCTTAGCCAGCCATTTGATCCAGTTTTGCAAGATCCGCAAATTGTTGCCCAGCAAATTTTGGCCAACTTGCAGCAGGCCCAGGAACTATTGGCGCAAAAGCCCGGCAGCACCGAATATTATACGGTCAGCGCCAATTTCCTGAAGGCTAAAACCCTGGCCAACCTGGCCGAATATCACCGCTCCGTCAATGAAAACGACCCGGCTATACAACCATTGGTGACCAGCGCTTATGGTCTTTTTGTGACAATTCCCAGCGGGTTTGGTTACCTGACCGATGCTGCTGCCGTAGAAAGCAATTCATTGATTGCTGGCTACCAGCATATTTTCACGGTCGGGACGGCCGACCTGGCAGCGCTTGACCAGGCTATGAAAGGCCGCGATACTTATTTGGCCTCCCGGGCCGCCCTCACCAAAGGGGAACTTTTACTCCAGTTAGCCGGCCAACCAAGGATTGATTTAACTCTGGCCCAGGAATACCGAAGCGAGGCTTACGGCATGTTCATTGAAGCCGAAGCCACCTTCCCAGCCGGTGATTATATGCAAGCCAAGGCAACTATTTTAAAGGCTTCGCTGATGGCCGACCCGAACATTGAAACACGGACAGATGAAATGATTGCAACAGCTATGGCCTTGCCATCAGCCCAGGCCGCCATGGAACATGGCGGCTACCTCTGGCAGCAAGCCGGCTTCTCTATGGGAGAAATTAATCTGGCACTGGCCGACCTGGTCCCCAATAAAAACGATTCAGATAATTTCCTGGCCAATGCTTATGCCTACCTGGACAGCCAGGAGCTCCCGGGAGATTTGGGAGCCAGGGCAGCGGTCTTGCGCGGTTCGATTATTGTCCGCCAGCCCAAGAAGTTTTCTCCCGAAGATATGTTGGCGGCGGCTGAAGAAATTAATTCGATCGGGAGCCTGTTTCTCGCCAATTCATACTATGACTCCCTAGCCGGGATGGTCAGAGGAGAATTGCTTCTGGGCGTAGCAGACACAACCAACGATCGGGAGCTGCTGGCGCAAGCCGCTGTACTCCTGGCCATGCCGGTCGCCGACGAATATGAATACCTACACCATCGCTCACTTCTGCTTCAAGGATCGGTCCGCACCCGGTTGGCTGGCCAGGTCACAAAAGCCGATCTGGCGCCGGTTGAAATCGCCCTGGCCTATTTCCAACAGGCCGGCAAAGACCAGTACGCCATTGCCATGGCCTACACCACCCTGGGAGAGCTCTCATTACGCGCGGCTGATAATCCCCGCTATCAGTTAGAAGCCCTGGCTCTCTTTAAACAGGCTAAACAATCGTTTACTGCGGCCAGGGACATTAGCCAGGAAAACGAAGGGTTAACTGATTTATATGTTAAAACCATGGTCCAGGAAGCGGCCTTCATTGCCAGAAAACCAAAACTCTATACGGAAAAGATATTACGCGAACAGCTGGCTATTCTTGATGGCAGCCAGAGATTGGAAGACGGGTCAACACTGCCGATGTATTTGCAGCCACCTTTTGTTAGAAGTACCGGCGACTACATCCCGCAGTTGTCCCTGCTAACCCAGGGCGATATTTATCTGGCCCTGGCGGAATTAACACAAAGCGACGATTATTACAAACGGGCCCAAGCCGCCTACGCGGCTGTTGGCCGAGATCAATTGGTCCTGCATGCCAGAGCTATGCTTGGCAAAGCATCGGCTCAATTAGCCATGAACGAACATATTGTCCTGAAAAAAGGCAGAATTATTGCTATCGACAAAGTTTGGCAGCAAATATTTTCTGACAGCCAGGCGGCTCAACAGGATATTGCCATGCTCCAGGCTGCCGGCTATGAATCAGACGATTTGGCAGTCCAAGCTGGCTTACAGTTGTTGACGTTAAGAATGGCTGATGAAGCCCAAAGAAAGATGCTTCGACCAGATGACTTCACCGTTTTGGCCGCCACGGCAAAACGGGCTAAAGATCCTGTCAGGACAATTTCTCAATTTGAAATTGAGTTGAAACGAGCCGCCTACCTGGCCGCTCGCCGGGATTACGTCGCCCTTGGCCAGGCGCTGTTTGGGGATGAACAGACAGGAACGGCTGGCATTTTTGCCGATTATCCACACATCAAATTGGTGGGAACAAAATACGCTTGGGATACCAGTTACATGGAAGCAGAAATGCATTTCCTGGCAGCCTTGTATAGCATCTCAGTCAAGCCAGTCAACGAGGCCGATAAGGCACGACTCTTTAAGCAAGCGCAAACTTATGCAGGACTTGCACATGATGATTGTAATAGGTCCTCGTCAAGATACTATCGCGATTTTATGCCTGAGCTAATCGATGATACTCTCGGCCTTCCCAAACCAGAGGATAACCCATGAGCGAAACAGAAAGAATAGGCGCCGCTAGACCGGCACCCGCAAGAACGGTCCTGCCAACAAGACCGGCTGAACATGCTGCGGCATCACCAGTCCTGCTGGCTCAAGCGGGGGGAATCGAACCAAGAGGGAGTGGAGAAAGAAGAGTTGACTTGACCACATCACCAACCCTTTTCCCTTCACCAAGTCCCGAACAGACACCGGCTGGTTTTATTGAACAATCAAAAACTGAAAAAGAAAAGGCCTATAAATTTGCCTTCGTAAATGATGTCCCAATCACTGAAGCTTGGCATGCTCACGGCTCTGCCGGAGCAGCGGTTGGCGGTTATTTACGCTTTGGCGAAAGAGCTAGCGGAGTTCGTGAATTATCTGAGATGGAACAATCAAAATTATTTGAACAACTCGCCATCTATTGGCTCACCAGTGGCAATTTAGGGGCAGAAAGCTCAATTAGCCAATTAATTGAATATACCGATAGAACCGTCAGAGTATATAACCGTGGAAATCAACCCAACCTTCGTTACGAAATTCCCTATGACAGCTTATATACTCTCCACCCTGTCAAACATGCCTCCCCTTTCTGGCTGACAAAGATTACTTACATCTTGCTCTCTCGCCTGCAAAAAGGGGTTGAGCTGGCGGCGAACCTGGAAACCCTGAAAAAGTTTTTCCAGGAAATTGTCGGCCGGCTGCCCGAATCAGCTAGGCCCACCATAAATTTTGCCCAGACCGACCTAAAAATACTCAAACACGAGCTGGCGACAGTTTTGCTTGATTATTACAAGAGCACCACGGAACCACCTGTTGACCATCTCCTGCTCGGGGAGTTGGAACTATTCCTTTCTGATACGGCTGAACTGAAAACAGATAAACTTTTCCATCTGAACGCGGCCAAAAGCCATCTGGCATTTGTCGCTAACCCCAACCCGGCCAACCAGCGGGCTCTCCAGACCCAAATCGTGGAACGGATTAAATATCGCAAAGGCGGTTACGATCCTCTAACCAAAGATCCGGAAATGATCCAGCAGGAAGTCTCCCGCTCCCAGGGGAACGCCCTTCGCCTGTTGGCCGCCATTAAAATAAAAGAGATCGACTTTTCCCCCACAAAAAAGGCTACATTACTGGTTGAAACCATCGGCCTGCTCTTGAAAGCACAGGAACAACTTACCGGCTTGGAAAGATTAGCCGTCAGGAAAATGCTGGGAGAAGCTTTGCTGGAGCTGGCCGGCGAAGAAGCAGATAAAATGCCGGAGATTGTCCGCCTTTTCAACGAAAAGGGGATAACAATTTTTAGAGAGGTTGGACTGACTGAAACGACCAAGTCAACAAAACTGCTCGACGCCGTGATCGGCTGGACGGAAAAGATCAGGGACGAAATTATCGCCTGGGACCAGGCCTATCTGGAAAAGACCCGCAAAAGCCCGGAAGAAAGGCCGCTGTGGCTGATAGAAATTGCTGACCTGGGAGATTACGCGACCAAAAGCGCAATAATCAGAGGGAAAGACCTAGATTCCGATATTATCGAAAAATACCGGTTAGCTCTAGATACCCTGACCGATCCGGATAAACTGATGAAAAAAGGGATAGAACTGGCGACATGCTACCTCCAGTTAAAAGGAAAAAACGTCACTGACATTCCCGCCAGAGAGCTGGTCAATCGATTTTTTTCCAAGGCCCTGAGATTAATCAGCGATCCCACCGGCCGGGAAGCTTTAACCATTAAATTCTGGCAAGCCAAATTGGCTACAGCCGATGCCGAGAAAAACCTTGCCGTTCTGGTGCAGGCGCGAGGCATCCTGGACGAAGTTATCGCGTCAGGCAAATTGGCAGACGTCGATGCCTTTGAGGCGCAAAAAGTGTTAGCCGAAAACATGATCAGGCAGGGGCTGATTATCAGGGAAACCAGAAGCGGCGATTATAAAATATTTATCCTTCAGGCTCTTGAGTTGCTTAACTCTCTTTTAGGAAAAACGTTTTCTGACGAAGAAAAAGTTAAATTTAGTTATTCAATTGCCTCGGCCACCGTCTGGCAGGCAAAAGCCCTCTATATTCTTGACCCAAATCAGCACGCGGCAACAGCCGTCGAACTGCTTCGACAAGCAATTGAGAGCAACAAATTAAAAGGGAAGGAAAAATCATCAGCCATACAAGCCTTGGGCGAGATTATGATTTTCCAGGCCAATTTTAGCGAGGCGGAAAGACTGCTGCAAGACGCCGTCTCGGTGGACAGCCAGAACCATTATGCCCAGGCCTCCTTGGCCGACGTCCTTGTCTGGACCGATCGTTATGACGAAGCCCTCTTTCTGTACAGAAAATTGCTGGAGATTGCTGATTTAGACAGTTCATTAATGATTCGCGCTGAGCTTGGACAGCTGGAAGCGATCTGCCGCCGGGAAGACGATTACACTCTTCTGGCAACAGACAAGCAATCACAGGAGCTGCTGGTCAGGGCTTTTAAGAGCCGTGAATCATTCCTGATTAAACGAGCCATCGACTTTATAATTGAAGCGCATGAAGCCAACCCGGAATGGCAAGCCAGCACTATCCAAATAGTAAATTATCTGTTGGGCCTGGAGGGAGATGGCCAACTGGCCAAAATAGTTGACCTTCCCACCCCATATACCCAACTAATCAGGACTTATGTCGACCCGCGTGACCTGTTTACCCCTAATGAGCGGGGAATTTTGGTCGTTAAAGCGGCCAAGAGCTACCTGGCGCAAATAGATCCAGACAAACAGTGGGTTGGCTTGGCTGCCGAAACGCTGGAACGGGATGAATTGGCCGAGGGGATCATAAGACCAAATACTGTCGCGGCCCAGCAATTACTGCTGGCCAAAGGGGCGCTGGCTTTAAAACAGGATGCCGATCATCAAACCGCGCTGGAAACAGCCGCCACGGTCATGGGCCAAGATCCACCCGCCTGGATCTACGGACAGGCCTTTTTGTTGAAACTTGAGGCGCTGCAAGCCCAAAAAGATTATGACGCGATTATTGCCGCGGTCGAAACACCGCCGGCACAACTTTCTCCACGGGCCAATTTGCAAGCCAAATTATATCTGGTCGAAGCCTATATGCAGTTGAAGCGCTTTGACGACGCCCACAGTGTCGCC
>Ga0208373_1002518_pt1 | contig 20113 bp, 23 predicted proteins | sample RifOxyC2_FD_184036 | JGI IMG/M metagenome (GOLD analysis project Ga0208373, IMG submission 184036) | Soil microbial communities from Rifle, Colorado - Rifle Oxygen_injection C2 (SPAdes) | ecosystem: Environmental > Terrestrial > Deep subsurface > Rock core/Sediment | place: Rifle, Colorado... | reverse complement strand
CAGGCAGGAGGAGAGAGAACAGTAGCATCGCTTTTGGCAAAGTAGCCGTTGGTAATGAGCTTTTAGGGACTGCATTTTTTCCTGGAATGATGCCCTTCGCAGTTACAAAGAGGCAGGCAAGCTTCATAATGGTGAACTATTACGTGAAGTGTTACTCGCTAGCCAAGCGAAAGCTCGCATTTCATAAACCCCTCTTCCGCCTGAAAGCTAAATCTCCGCGAAGAGAGCATGTGCAGCATGACGTAGTTGTCAGGAAGAACGGTTGCAAATACCTTCTTAATGCCCCGCCTTCTGGCGATATCAAGCATGTAATCGGTAAACTTATTCCCTAAGCCAAGCCTCTGCCACGGGTCAGCAACTGCAACGGCAAACTCACCCGTGCCATTGTCGGCATCCGCTATCAGCCGTACAACCCCTGCCATCTTCCCCTCGACCTCTGCTATGATCGCTATCTCCCGGTCATAGTCTATCTGGGTGTACTTGATCAGGAACTCATGTGTGATAGCTTCTATAGTATGAAACAGCCTGAAGCGCTGCGTCTCTTTGGAGAAATGGGTAAGCATCTCAGCTTCAAGTGGCTCATCTTCTGGCCGTATGGGCCGAAGCATTGCGGTTCTTCCATCCTTGAGCACAATTGTCGTCTCAAGCCCTTTCGGATAGGGCATGATGACAAGATGGGAGTAGGGCGCAACCTCGACATCCCTCATCCTCTCATCAAGGATGACCTTCGCATCAACAATGACGCCTCCATGCTCATCAACCGCAAAGGGGTTCACGTCAATCTCCTTTACCTGCGGAAAATCAGCCAAAAGATATGCAAACTTATACAGCACAAATTTCAGGGCGTCAATGTCAATCCCTGGCATGTTGCGATACCCCTTCAGCAACTTGAAGATTGTGGTCTCCTCAATAAGCCTTTGGGCAAGCGCCATGTTCAATGGAGGAAGGCCAACGTTGACGTCCCTGAAAACCTCGACTGCCAAGCCGCCCATCCCAAACACAATCACCGGCCCAAACAGCGTATCCTTCTTGCACCCTATAAGGATTTCATACCTCTTTGCAACCATTCGCTCAATGAGCACCCCCTCAATCCTGGCGCCATGCGCCTTCTCAGAAACAGCCTTCATGATGGAATCATACGCCTGCTGCGCTTCCTCTGCTGACTGGATGGAAAGCACAACCCCTCCAACGTCGCTCTTATGGAGGATGTCAGGAGACAACACTTTCATCGCCAGCGGAAAGCCAACCTGCTCAGCGCTCTCCTTCACCTCCTCGCTGCGCCTGACAACGTGATAGCTAGCAACAGGCAGCGCATAATTGGAGAGGAACTGCCTTGCTTCAGCTTCATGCATCTGCGTCCTTCCCTGAGCATAGACCATCCTGACAAGCTCTTTGTTCTCCTCAGTTTTGGGGGTGAATGCATGAGGTATTGACCCTGGCGTCTGGTACAAGAGCTCAATGCCCTTGGTATAGCGCCACATCGCCATGAAGCATCTCACCGCGTTCTCAGGTGTCCGGTAGGCAGGAATGTTCCCCCTGACAAGTATGTTTCTTCCCTCAGCAACGGCATCCTCGCCCATCCATACACAAAGTAGTGTCTTTCCTTCAGGATTCTTCAGGGAGACCAACTCCTCTGCTACGCCTGTAGGGTCAGTCATGTCCTGCGGAGTCAGGATCACTATCACGCCGTCAACCTCGAGCTCATGCAGGCAGGCTCCAACTGCAGCCTTGTAGCGCTCAGGCGAAGCATCCCCTAAAATGTCCACAGGATTCCCATGGCTCCACGCTGGGGGAAGCGCAGCATCAAGTGCTAAACGGGTGGCATCGCTAAACCTTGCAAGCTCTCCGCCTCCTGCAATCAGGGCGTCAGTAGCAATCACACCAGGGCCGCCGGCATTCGTGACAATCGCTACTTTGTTTCCTTTCGGCCTGTCCTGCATTGATAATGATTTAGCAGTATCAAACAATTCGCCGATGCTTGCCACGCGGACAATCCCTGCCCGCTTGAAGGCTGCATCATACACTGCATCATCGCCTGTCAGGCTTCCTGTATGCGACTTTGCAGCTTTCGCTCCTGCCTCGCTTCGCCCAACCTTAAGGACAATAATTGGCTTTGTCTTTGAAAACGCTCTTGCAGCAGACAAAAACTTCCGCGCATCCTGCAGCGACTCCATGTAGAGGAGGATGCTCTGGGTATGCTGGTCTTTGCCAAAATAGTCAATGAGGTCATGGAACCCGACGTCAACCATTGTCCCAAGCGACACAAAGCCTGAGAACCCAACATTGTTCTTGCTCGCCCAGTCAAGGATTGCGGTGCCAAGCGCTCCGCTCTGTGAAATGAAAGCAATTTTTCCAGGCAGCAATGCCTGCCCTGCAAAGCTTGCATTCAACTTCAGGTGCGGCCTGACAAACCCAAGGCAATTTGGGCCAAGGATGCGCATCCCATACTCCTTTGCCTTGACGCCAACAAGCCCTGAAAGCGCTTTTCCTTCCTCGCCTGCCTCAGAGAATCCTGCAGAGATGACGACCGCAGCAGTGATTTTTGCTGCATGGCATTCATCAATGATGGCTGGAACTGTTGAGGCAGGAGTGGCAATGATAGCAAGCTCAACCTGCTCAGGAACACCAGCCACGCTAGGGTATGCCCTCATCTCAAAAACATGCTCATGCTTTGGATTGACGGGATAGACGACACCTGCATATCCGCTTCCTACAAGATTCTTCATCAGTGCGTGGCCTACAGTTCGTTCAGTTGAGCTTGCACCGATTACCGCAATGGATTTTGGGTTGAACAGCTTATCAAGAGAGTTAGTTGCCATTCGCCATACTCCCTACTTTCCAGAACTTGCAAAGTTTGCGCTCAAGCCTGTCAGCCCTTGCCTCATATTCATCAATCACCATGATAGCAGAATCCGTCTCCTCCTCTGAGAATAAATACGGCTTGCCCTCGATTCCTGCAACAAAGCTTGCCACGCACTTAGGCAGCATCTCAACGTTATAGCCCCCTTCAAGTGTAGCAAACAGCGGAACAGAGAATCTCTCCTTCAGAAGCTTTCCCATCCAGTGGAAGCTCTGCAGGCTTAAGCGCAGGTCAAGCAGGAGGTCATACTGGTGAGCATCAAACCCTGCCGAAACTGCTATCGCATCAGGCTTAAACTGCTCACACACAGGCAAAAACCGCTCAACTGCCAGCCTGAAGATGTCATCCCCTGCCTTTAGCGGCAAGGGAACATTCACGCTGTAGCCTTTGCCTTTTCCCTCACCTATTTGAGACTCATCCCCCCATCCTGGAAACGCAGGGTACTGGTGCAGTGAGAAATACATCACTGCATCAGTAGCATAGAAGAATTTTTCAGTCCCGTCTCCAAGATGGCCGTCAAAATCAAAGATAAGCACCCTCTTCCCCTCATTGACCAGTTTTTGTGCGGCGATCGCAACGTTATTGAACAGGCAGAATCCTGAAGCCCTGTCAGCATGGGCATGATGCCCAGGCGGCCTGCACAATGCTAATCCGCCCCGCTCAGACGCGGCAATGGTAGCGCCGACAGCCATGCATGCTGCTGCATAGCTTTTTTTCGAGGTCATGGTATCATGGTCAAGCGGCATTCCTGCGGCACACGCCTCCTTCACCTTCTGGATATACTCACTCGTATGCACCAGGGTAAGGAATCCCTCGCCGGAGGGAAAATCAGAAGCGTCTAGCTTTGGAAAGCAGTCAAACCGCTTCCTGCTCTCGGGGTGCATCCCCGTGTCATGCTCAAGGAAAATAGGGTGATAGATGATGTCCATGCCCTATCCCTCGCCTGCTGGCTATTAAAATGTTTAGAAAGCCGTAATACATCACTCTCCTGAAAAGACCCGTCGGGGGGGGGAAGGGGGTAGGATCGCGGGATAGCCATGAGTGGCAAGCCTTGAGGGATAAAAGTTGATAGGCTCGTGGGGTTGGCATCCCTCCAAAATCATCAGAAAAAAAAGGCATTAGCTATGCTTCCCATTGCCTCATCGGCCAACGGGTAACTACATCCTTTGTGTTGCAGAGCATAGCGCACTTGCTAATTCCGAGGGAGAACAAAAACAAAGAAAGAAAAGAAGAAAAAAGGTGAAGACAGAAAAGTGAAAATAAAAAAGGCTCTGGCTGCGCAGGGCATTTGTTGCAGCCATTGCCACGGGGTTGAGTGCTGGGCAGGCAATTGCCGCAGTGTAGCGCGCCGCTACCTGCGTGTATGAAGGATGGGCGGCAATGCAGTGCACGACGGAATTTTCAAGAGCAATTTCACCGCAAAATAAAGGATGAACAATGACAAAGTGTTCGGAAGCAAAATAAGCCGTTGGCAATGATTTTTTGGAATGCCTTTTTTAGGGAATGATGCCCTGCCACGGTATAGTCGGGGCAGGCAAGCTTTGAGGAATATCAGTAGGCAGGATCGTGGAAAGGGGGCATTCCTCCAGAAAATCATTAGAAAAAAAAGGCATTAGCCATGCCTCCCATCGCTTCCACAGCCAATGTGTAACTTCATCCCTTTCGTTGCAGGTCATCTTCTCATTGCAGATTCCGAAGGGGAAAAAAATGAAGAAAGAAAAGAAGAAAAAAAAGTGAAAAAAAAGATGTGATAACAAAAACGGCTCGGGCTGCGCTTGCTACAGTGCATGTGTTGCAGCCATCACCTTAGTATTGAGCGCTGCGCAGGTGAGTATTAAGGGGAAGTGCCCGATGCAGTGCACGACGGAATTTCAATGAGCAATTTCGCCGTAGGCAGCAGGAGAGAGAACAGTAGCGCCGCTTTTGGCAAAGTAGCCGTCGCCATTGATTTTTTGGATTGCCTTTTCGGGAATGATGCCCTTCGTAATTACAGAGAGGCAGGCAGGCTCTATAATGGTGGGATTCTTAGGGCTTCCAAAAATGTCTATCCCCCCTTTATCTGTGACTGTATGGCTTGTTGTGCCTAATACCTGCATGATACTTACATAATATCTATTAGTTGGATACATTTTTATAGTACTTAATACTTACATAATATCTACATGCACATACCTGAGAGGCTTCTGGAAGAGATAGAGCAGCGAATAGGTCTTATCGGAAAAGAGTTCAGCCTTGCAACAAGCGACGTTCTTGACATTCTGAAGAGAAGGGCAGAAGACAACGCCCACAATACCATCCCGATTTCAATCTTTGCTAACGGCAGCCTGTCCGCCCTTGAGGCCATAGTCAAGTACCTTAAAGAAGAGCAGCGTCTTGACTATCGCACCATAGCTGAACTCTTGGGGCGTAACTATGGGCCAATAGCCATAACCTGCCGCAACGCAAAGAGAAAACACCCTGAAAGGCTCAACACCGGGGCTGAAGAGAAGGTTCCGCTCTCAATATTCAGAAATGTTAAGCTAAGCATCCTCGAATCTCTTGCCACCTACCTCAAAGATTCCCTCCATCTCAATTACCACCAGATAGCGCTTGCCCTTAACCGCGACGACAGGACCATCTGGACAGTGTGCAGCAGGGCAAGGAAAAAAGAGGTGAGGGCATGACACGACACCTCCTGAATGCCAGCGCTGTGCTGGTCATGCTCTTCCTCCTTGCTGCTATCGCTGCATCAGCAATAGAGCCTTCAGCACCAACTGGCATCAGTGTCGTCAGGAATGAATCGCCAAATCCAACAGTAGGGGGGCTGCTCAACACCTCAGGCGGAACCATAGCAACAGTGTCCCTCAACGTGACAACCCAGAATTACCGCTGGAAAGGATACGTTGGAAACATAACAGGCACGCTTGCATTGCAGGACTCATCCCTGAGCTCCCTCTTCTCATGGGACATAGTGACAACCACAGGAGAAATCTATGCAACGCGCAACAGCTCCCTTCCAGATTGGGAAAGCATTGATTGTGTAACCGACGGCATCCTCAGTACTGAAGAGGATGCCCTCAACATCACTACAACAGAAGTTGATTCCATCAACCAGACCTTTGGCCTCTACCTGCACGACGCGTTTTATATCGGATCCATTGCAATGGACCAGGACAGCTGCAGGTCTGTTGCCCTCAACGTCAACGGAACGATCCAGGCCTCTGACTTCCAGGAAGTCCTGCTGACTGATGGAGTAATCCTCATTTATGCTGCGCTCATAGAGAACACGACATACGGCTTTGACCAGAACCTCTACGACTTCCAGGTAATCCTGCCTGAAAACGCCCTGCTTGGGGGAGAGGAGAGCACCGCCTATTACTTCTACGTGGAGCTGGTATGACTGCTGAACTAAAAAAAAAGAGACTGCAGGCGAATTTCGCCATCGCCATAGTCGTGGCATTTCTTCTGCTCCTTGGTATCGCCTTTGCCGCGGTCCCCGAAGGCCCGCAAACCATCACTGTCCTCAACTCAACGGCAAAAACCCCAGCCTCCGCGGCGAGTGTTGATGCCATCGGCGGCAACATAACCTCGCTTAACATTGACGGAACATCCTCAACACAGACCTGGCAGGGGTATGTCGGAAACATTTCAGGGACATTGACCCTCGACGACAGCGCAGGATTCACCCTCTACAACTGGACCCTTGCCAATCCCGAGGGCGAGATATATGCAAGCAACTCAAGCCAGATAGATTTCTCTGACGGCAACGTCGAATGCTACAACTACACCAGGACAGGCGGAGGCTATCTTGACCTTGCAGCGTATGAAGCATCATTAGGCCTTGCAGGCGACGACGTTGACGGCATCAACGAGACCTTTATACTAGGCGAGACGTACAGCCCCTTCTATGTCGGTGAAGCTCTCATCAACAAGGCCTGCCCTGAAGTTCAGCTCTTCAACGCAGCGGGCGAGAAGAATCCAGATGACTTCCAGGAGGTTCTGCTCTACGACACTGCGGCAAACGCCATAATCTTCACCGCATTGATTGAGGAAGGAGGGACGTTAGGCTACAACACCCAGAGATGGGACTTTCAGATGATAGTTGCTGAAAATGGCAGAAGCGGCGATAGGGACCCTACCACCTATTATTTTTTTGTGGAGCTTGAGTAAGAAAGTAACAATTCACCTTCCTGAAACGCAATCGGGATAGCCATGAGTGGCAAGCTTTGAGGGATAAGAGTAGATAGGCTCGTTTTGGGTTGGCATTCCCAACAAGCTCATTCAAAAAAAAGGCATTAGCACTTCTCCCATCGCTTCAACAGTCAATGTGTATCTTCCTCACTTTTGTTTCAGGTCATCATTTCATTGCACTTTCCGACGAGGGAAAAAATGAAGAAAGAAAAGTGAAAACAAAAACGGCTCGGGCTTCGCTGGCGGTAGGGCATTTGTTGCAGCCATCGCCTCAGTATTGAGCGCAGGTGGGCCATCGCCTCAGTGTAGTGCGCTACTGTCTGCGGGTATGAAGGATGGGCAGCTATGCAGTGCACGACGGAATTTTCAAGAGCAATTTCGCCGCAGTCAGGAGGAGAAACAAGGTCAAAGCCTTCGGAAGCAAAATAAGCCATCAGTAATGCCTTTTTAGGGATTGTTGCCTGCCAGTATAGCAAAGTGCCCATTAAGAAGTTCAAATATCACAGCACCTTGCTATATAACTACCCCCATTATCTATAAACTTTAGTCTGACTGACATTGAAGCAATGCCAAATTCTAGTGAATCTCTTCTCACATCGCAAGCGCCAGCACAAGAACAAATATCCCAAACACCAGCACTATGAAGGGCGCCCACACAAAAAAGCCGATAGCTGAAAGCATGAGATACCCAAAGCTTGATACCAACAGCGAGACAGCAAGTAGCGCAAAGAACGCGCCAATCGAATCCATCCTTGAGCCAGCATAATACAGCCCTTCAAGGAACAGGAACAGCAAGCTCCCAAAAATCACCAGCACAGCAACAATCCAGTCAAGAAACGACAGTATCACATACAGATAGAAAACAGCAATGGAAATAAACGAGCCTGCTGCAACCTGCAGCATCCGTGAGCCAAACGATGCCCGCTTCATGGCTGCTCCTTTGGAGTCTCCCTTATTTAATGCTTTCATATCTGTGGCAGTAGTAACAATAGCCAAAGATTATAATTGTATGCTTAATGTATGATATCTAATGGATGTAGATAAGACTAACTATGGACATATTACCCTTAGTAATCATATTGTATGACAAATAAAATACAAAAGACATATAAACAAAGGACAAAAGGGCAGTGAACACAAGAGGATAAATAAGAACCCGAAACCTTTTTATATACAACCCCTAAAATAATACACATAGCATACAATTAACTTACATTAGAATGGCAAAAGACATACAGATTCTTAATGTACGCCTGCCAAAGGAGATAGTGGAATGGATTGATTCTCTTGTTGATGCGCAGATATACTCGAGCAGGTCTGAAGTGGTGCGTGATTTCATCAGGAACTATGTGAGGAGCAGGCGATAGCAATGGTAAACAGCATCGTCTCAGTCAGGATTCCAAAGAGCCTCCTCGAAGAGTTTCGCAGCTCCTCGAAAGGCGATCATTTCATGGACATCAGCGAAGCGGTGCGCTCAGTCATCAGGGACAACTGGGCAAAGCATAGGGACCCTGCGGCGTTTGAACTGCAGAAGCTTCGAAAAGACATAGCAGACAATCTTGCAGCAAAGCAGCAGGAGAAAGTCATCGCCGAGCTTGAAAAGCTTAGGGAATCCCTCATAGGAAGCAATGGCAACACCTAGACAGCAGTTCTGGATTGTGCACCGCGGAATCATCCTGTGCATTGCGCTTCTCATAGCTCTTGCTCCTCTTGCCTTTGCCGGGCAGGCTGCAGGAAACGATGATGGGAGCAACGCTGGCGCAGGGAATCAGGAAGGCAGTGGAGATCCAGAAAACGCAAGCACTGCGCCAGACCATGAAAGTGATGCAGATGATTCGCCATCTGATGACCCCTCTGATGATTCTGGCGCTGCACAGCCAGGCGATGATGACGGAGCACCTGGCGACGGCGATGATGCTGGCGGGACCATGCCGCCAGAAGATAACAATGCTCCTGGGGAGTATGATGATGGCACGGATGACAGCGATAATGGCGATAGCACGCCGCCGCCGGGGGAGGTTGATGACGATTCAGATGATGATCCTGCCGATAACAGCACAACAACAAACCCAGGAAACACCAACAGTACAATTCCCCCTGAGCAGGATAAAGGCTATCAGGAAAACCAGGAAGAGACAGGCCAGCCCATTGCCTGCTCAAAGCGCTGCGACGACGATGACCCTTGCACCGTAGACTATTGCGATGGAGCAAAGTGCTATTACTTCCCTAAAAGCAATTGCGCAGAATTAGAGGAGCCATCACCAGAGATCCCTGTAGAAAAGCCTCTGCCAACTGGCCCGCAGCCTATAGCGCCAGGCAACTTCAGGTATGCTCTCATCTCAGAGTTCGACGGCCCAGTCTTCTCTATCCAGACCAACAAGATTGCCTACCGCGCAGGAGAAGACATCTTGACGCTCATCAATGCACCCGACGATGCGGAAGTCGAACTTTCCTTCACCTATAACGGCATAAGCCAATACATCAAAATACCAAAAGAGAAGAGCTTCCCGATGGACTTCCTCCTCCCTGTCCCACGGAACATTCAGGAGGGGCTCTACATCGTCCGTGCTGCCATGCTCTTTGAAGGAGAGGTTACAAGAGCTGCAACCACCTTTAGGATAACCTCTGACGGTACGCTGATTCCCATAGCAACGACTCCCATCACTGACAATTCTATCCTTGATGAGCGGGGAGAGATATTTGAGGAGAAGCCTGTCGAAAAGCCAAAGCAGGACATCCTGCATGTGCCTCCAGTGGAAGCGCGTGCTGCCCTGCATGAATCAGTGCGTGTGGAATCTGGCGCAGGGCAGGAGCCGGAAGTCGAGGTCATCGGGCAGATAGAGGTAGGAAAGCCAGTCAGATGGAAAAAGCGCATCGTGCTCGAGGGTCCGGGAGCAGAACCGTTAAACCTTATGGCCAATCTCCCAAAGTCTGCCAAAGCCCTGAAAGTGAAAGAGATCAGCGCCCAGCCCCAAGCCAAAGCAACCGGCGCTGGCATTGCAGCAGCTCCCTCATCCCAAGCAGAGGAGAAGAAAGAATACATCATGGAGTTCGAGACAGAACCTCCCAGACTTGAGGAGAAGCAGCCTGTAGAGAAGGACGGCACATGGAGGAAGAAAGTCATCATCTCAAGCGACCCTGAATACGAAGGCATCTTTGAGTACACCAACGTCCTCAGCCACGCAGGCATTGAGGAAGCAAACCAAGAAAACATCAGCCTCTACTGGATGCTTGATGGAGAAAGCGTTGACGCCACAGACAACCCTGACCTCCATCTTGAGTTTACCGATACCAATGGCAATGGCAGAATCGACAGGCTCTCATGGATAACGCCTCACCTCTCTACCCAGGAATTTGAGGTAGTCATCCAGCTTTCGACAGGCACAAGCAGTGACGGAAAGATTGCAATCTCAACTATCAAGCCTGACGGCACCCATTACAGGCAGGGAAGCGGCATAGCCTTTCAGTTCCTCGTCAACTACAACAAGAGCACAACTCTCTCCTGCGACCTTTCTGTTGATGGTGCAGCCATCCAGAACATGATGGTGACTGACGGGCAGGAAAACATAACGACTGCAAACAAGACCTTCAGTGAGGGCCAGCATGCATGGAATGCTGCCTGCACCGACACGGGAGGCAACGTAGCAACTGGCCTTCAGAAACAATTCACCGTTGACCTCACCCCGCCGGCAGTAACCCTCCTCAACACTAACGCAGAGGTCAGCCTTGTTGATTCGATAGCCCTCTCTTTTGTTCCTAATGACAACTACGCTTCATTGCTTACCTGCGACCTCTACATCAACACCCTGCTTAACACATCATCACTGGCAGTATCGGATGAAGCCACAAAGAGCATAACCCTGGCTGGCCTTGAGAACGGCACCTACAGCTGGCGGGCTGAATGCAACGATACTGCAGGCAACAGGGGTGTCAGCGCAACTCAAACTTTCATCATTGACACCAAGCGCGATTTCTCAGTCTCGACAGACAAGGAGACCTACCAACTTGGCGAGGGAGGCATTTTCATCATCACTGCCCCGCTGGGAGGCACGGTCACTGTCGTCTTCACTTCACCCAAGAGCACCACCACAACAAGGACCTACACGGGGCCATACCCTGTCATTGACAACCTTGATTTCCTTGACTATCCGGGAATCTGGCAGGTTGCGGCATACCTCAACTATGCAGGAGCAGTCAGGCAGGTCAATGACACCTTTGAGGTTGCCTCCAACTTCGAGATATTTGTCAACGTGGACAGGAGCAAGGCTGTGCCAGCCGAAACAATCACCTTCGCAGCTTCAGCAAGTGGCGGCCTTGGTGACCTCACATACTCATGGGACTTTGGCGACCTCTCAGACGCTGCCTCAGGCAAGGTAGTTAGCCATAGCTATGCCAAGGTCGGCCAGTACCAGGCTACCCTTGCAGTCACGGACTCCAAAGGCAACAAGCTCACAAAGACCCAGGGCATCAGCATCGAAGAGCGCTATGCAATAGTCATCCAGGTGGCTGACCAGGAGACAGGAGCAGCTATTGTTGGGGCAACACTGCACCTTGTTGAAGGTGAGAAGCAGACCAACAGCGCAGGGCAGGCTTCCTACGACCTTTTTGTCGGAGACTACAGCGTTCTCATTGAGAAGGAAGGCTACCAACAGGCATTCACCTACATTGAAGTTGCGCAAGCAGCGACCTTCACCCTCCTGCTCAAGAAGGCTCCTTTGGCAGCAAACGCTATGGCAAGCACAAGGATTACTCCCTTGAAGCTAGCATCTCCTGATGCAGAGCAGCAGGAGGACCTGACAGCGCCAGCGCCAGCAGCGGAAGAGCAATTGGAAGGCAATGCCCTTGCCCTCGCCCACGATACCATTGCAATGGCAGAGCGCATAGAGGAGGCGATGAAATCCTACAACAGCCTTGAGCCTGATGCCAAGAAGATAGCAGAAGCCTTCAGCGTACGCCTTGAGCTTGAAAAAGCTGATTCCCTCATGGGAAGGATTGACCGTGACCTGCACAACCTCGAACAGAACAGGAGAGAGCTGACAGAAGGAGAGAAGCAGCGGGAGATAGACAAGCTCAACGGCGAGATAGCATTTGCATGGGAGAACCTCGTCACGGGAATCACCATAGCTGAGAAGCAGGATGCAGCCCTTCTTGCATCTGATGACAGCATCGAGGCCATTATTGATGACTACCTGGCAAATTCCAACCTCACCATAAAAGAAAAAGATAAAAAGAGGTATGTGCAGCAGGCAGAAGAGTTGCAGGCAGACTTTGCTGTCAGGACGCAAGTACTGCTTGCCACAGTGGAATACCTCAGCGGCAGACATGCTGACATAACTGCAGTCGTCCATGACCTTTCCTTCCCCCAGGATGCAGGGGCAGGCACTGCAGTTATCAGCATACCAAAAGACCTAGCTGAGCACGTAGATGGCATTGTATTTGCCAGCAATCCTATTATACTCAATCCAGACCCCGTTATCGGCGTCACAAAAGACGTCCCACAAATTGTCTACTATGTAAAAGGCCATCGGGACGTCAAGGTCATTGATGCATTCAGTACCGCATTCCTTGTCCTTCCGGACAGGATTTCATCAAAAAGAGGGAGCAACTCAAAAGTGACAGGCTTTGCAATTGTTAGCATATTTGGAAACCTCGATAACCCCATCCTTGTAGCGGAGATTGTTGCAGTCATCATCCTGCTTTCAGTATATCTCTGGATACAATTCGGGTTGACCGAGCACATCAGAAAGCTCATGCTCTTTAGGAATAGGGAGCTAAGAGAGCTTAAAGATTTCATAAAGGATGCGGAAATCTGCCTTGCAAATGATGAGTCAGGCAACGCAGGCGTCGTCTATGAGGACATCATGAAAGCCTACGCAAAGCTCTCTCCCCATCTCAAGAAAAAGGTGCATCCCCAGACTATCAGCCTCCACCAGAGGATACTCTATGCGCAGCTGAGCAACAGCCTTACCCTCGCCCTTGCCCACATCAAGGAGAAAGATCTCAGGGGAGCTGAGAAGCTCTACCACGATGTAACCCATTATTACAGGCAGCTTCCTAGAGACCTGAAGGAGAAAATCCATGAGCGGTGCATAGAGGTGCACCAGATATTGGCTGAGAAGGCTGCTGCGTAATCACCAGGGGATGGGCTTGCCACCTGTTTTCGGCACCATGATACTAATCCCCTGTCGTTTTTTGTACACAAAAATGCCTCAAGGACTATTAGCGCAGCGTCAGCTGTTTTGTTGCGGTTTTTTGGGGCACCAGGCCCAGGCAGCGTAATAGTTCACTCTCCTGAAAAGCTCATCGGGATAGGCATGTGCATTGGAGCTTAGAGGGATATGGGCCGTGGAGTGTTGGCATTCCCAACAAGCTCATTAGAAAAAAAGGTATTAGCCATGCCTCCCATCGCTTCCACTGCCAATGCGTAACTCCCTTCTTTTCTATTCAGGCAATCCTTTCATTGAACTTTCCGACGGGGGAAAAGAAAAACGAAGGAAGAAAAGAAGAAAAAAGGTGAAGAAAAAAAGGCTCGGGCTACGCTTGCTGGCAAGGGCATGTGTTGCAGCTATTACCACAATTCAGCGCGCTGCACCCGCGTGGTTGAAGGATGGGTGCCTGATGCAGAGCACGACGGAATTTCCATGAGCAACTTCACCGCAGGCAAAAGGAGAGAGAACAGTAGCGTCGCTTTTGGCAAGGTGGCCGTAGGTAATGCCCTTTTTTAGGGAATGCACTTTTTCCTGGATTGATGCCCTTCGCACGCTACAAAGAGGCAGGAATTTCATAAAGGTGAAGTACTACCATCCAACCCCAAGACTTAAATAGTCAAGGGTGCAGGAAACGTGTTGAGGTGGTACCATGGCTTGCTTTATTGTTCCTTCAACTTTGGCGCTGGTGACGACTTGTTTTCGGAAGAGGATTTCTCAGGAATGGCACATCAACTGGCTCAACACCCTGACATGGGGAGGGGCAGCAGGGCTTGCTATAGAGCACATCGCCCATCAGGAGATTGTGCCATGGTTTCCCTTCTTGTCAGCCGTGAGCAATCCAACTGATGCTCTGGCAATGCTCAAAGAGATGGCATCTGTGGGAATTCCTATGACTCTTGCTCTGGTTGCTGCATGGCTTGTCATGGTGGTTGTCTATGAACATGCCATCGCCGCAAAAAAAGCTGCACGTGTGGCGGCGAGATAGGAGGTGCCTGCCATGTGGCTGATAGTTTCAGGGATTGCAGCGGTAAATGCGACGGTGCTCCATATCCTGCTAAGGCAATACAGGCAGCGGCTCAGGCTTGGCCTTTTGGCTCTCATGCTCTGGGGAATGTTCATCATGGTGCTTGTTGATCATTCTGCAGCATTCATGGTTGGCGAACCGTTTATACAGGTGACAACAGGCGGGCTGATAGCTAGCGGAGCCGTGCTTGGCATGGTGATGCTCATCCTGGTTATAGGAATATGGCTTACTGTCATCCTCCTCTCGCCTCAGGGGAGATCGGGCAATGTGAACAGGGAAAAAATCATGCAGGAGTTGTGAGCAATCTCCAAAAACAGAGAGAAGTCGCTACGCTGATGAGCCCCTGCAAACCTTTTTATACGGGCATTTTGCAATAGCCTTGGATGAAAAAGGCTATATTCTTTGATTTGGATGGCACAATCGCTGACAGCATCCAGATTGGCATTGAGTGTGCCAATGATATCGCAAAAAAGTACGGCATTGACCATACCATAGACTTCTCAAGGCTGAGGGAGTCAAGCACAAGGAAGATAGTCAGGGAAGACCTCCAGCTGTCCCTTTTCCAGATAGCTAAATACCTTTCCAAGGGAAGGCGGCTCATGAGGGCAAAGGCTGGAGATATCAGGGTATTCCCAGGAATCAAAAGCGTTCTAAAGCGATTGGGCAGGCGCTATGAGATAGTTATCGTCACCTCAAACCTCAAGAAGACTGCTCAGTTGATACTTTCTAATGCAGGGATTGACATTGTCACGAAGGTCTATGCCGGCAGGGCTCTCTTTGGCAAGCACAAGATGATACGAAAGGCCTTGCGCAAGATGAGGCTCAGGCCAGCGGATGTCATCTATGTAGGTGATGAGGTGCGCGATGTTGAGGCGTGCAGGAAGGTGCATGTTCAGGTGATTGCCGTGTCGTGGGGATACAATTCACGCAAGGTGCTTGAGAAGGCAGAGCCTGACATCATTGTGGACAAGCCTTCCGCGCTTATCAGAGCAATCAGCTGTTTGGACAGGTGAATCAAACGTCATACTGCGCCGCGGGAGCGTGCTATGATTAATTTCTTGCTTTGGTAATACTGCACTCTCCTGAAAAGCTCCATCAGGAGGAAGGAGGCAGGCTCGTGGGGGGCGTGCATTCCCCCAAAGCATCATTAGAGAAAAGGCATTAGCCATGCCTCCCATCGCTTCCACAGCCAACGAATAACTTCATCCCTTTTGTTTCAGGCAATCCTCTCATTGCACTTTCCGACGGGGGAAAAGAAAAGTGAAGAAAAAGAAGTAAAAACAAAAAAGGCTCGGGCTGCCGCTTGCTGGCAATGGCATGTGTTGCAGCCATCGCCTCAGTATTGAGCGCTGCACCGTCGGGCATGGAGGATGGGCGCTGGCAGCAGTGCACGACGGAAATTTCATCATCAACATTTGCTGCAAAACAAGAATGAAAGAAAAACAAAGTGCTCGGATAAGAAAGAAGCCGTAGGCAATGAGCTTTTAGGGAATGCCCTTTTTAGGGAATAATGCCAAGCGCACGCTACAATTGAGGCAGGCAGATTCAACAAGCTGAAGTAGTACGTTGCGCAGCAAGGGAAAAGGAGCGAAGCAGCACACATCAGAACGCACTCGTTATCCTCTTTGCCCCCTCATTGATGGCAAGGACTGCTCCCAAGAACTTCTCAATCACATAGGCATTTGAGCGCGTATGGCCAGTAATCTCGGAGGTACTGAATGAGCCGCCAAAAATGGCTATCCATGGCAGAAGATTATCAGCCAAGTGTGAGTCAACTGGTGCGCCTGAATCTATCTCCCCTATCAGGGAAAGCGCTGCTTCCTTTCCCACAACCTCAGCCATCCTGCCCTTCTCACCAAGAGCATCTGAGCCCAGGCGCGTAGGGTTCAGCGGATGGATGTAATCCTCATCCTTTGAGAAAACAGCCCACAGTGTGATGCCTGAACCAGGGGATGCCGCATATGCATACGTCTCTTCAATGACAACGGGGCAGGAAAATACCTCTTTCAGCGTCTTCCTTGCGGAATCGGCCTGGCGCTCAGCAACCCTCCCCTTTGCCAGATGCGACGACGCATGAGAAACGCCTCTGATATGCAGAAGCCTTTGCTGCTCAAGCAATTCCTTTCGGAGATTTAGCTTGCGCAGGGTCATGATGGATTCTATCCCCATCTTGCCCTCAGTGAGGGGATATCTTGGAGCGACAGCAAGCTCAACCTTTCCCCCTCCCCTCGGGAAGTACCCTCTGGAGCATATCTTCATGCCAAATGATGCATAGCATTGCAATTGCGGCAGGACAACCTCTTTCAGATAGTCACAGGGCATCGCCCATCTCACCTCTGTCCCACCAATCAGGGTCATCTTCACTTTTTTCTGTGAAAAAGCAGCAGGAAGCAATAATGACTGCAAAAGCAGAGTGACTGAGCCTGCAGTCTCTATATCAATAGTGATATCTTTTCCCCTCAGGAGGCCAGGCACAAAGGTAATTTCACCTGAGCCTAAGTAAGCGTCAGTAGCCTTTGCACTGCACAATTCCTGCAGTGCCCTAATGCAGTGCAGGTGCTGGCTCTTCAGTCCTGGCTTTTCCCTTCCCTTGCGTATGTCGTGGGCAGTGAATCCCTTTCCTGTCAGCGCTGAGAGGGCTAGCGCTGTTCGGATGATTGCCCCTCCCCCTTCACCAAAATTTCCGTCTATCTCAATGAGTTCCTGTGCCATGGCTACCGCAATGATGCTCTTTTATTTCTCTCTTAAGGCATTGTGTGGATAAAAAATCCACACTAAAAATATTGCTATTGCTGGACCAATAATAATCCTCAAAAGTCCGAATTCATTCAAACGCACAAGACCCAAAAATGCAGTAATAATACTGCTTAATATAAATGCAGCAGCAAAATCCATCTTTTTAATATAAGCAAGAATCAATCCAACCAACATATTAACTGCCACTAATACAAACCAAATGATTATAACATAAAAGTAAAAGTGATCTAAATCCTTTTTTATGGCTTGAAAAATATTCGGAAGAATCCATGCTAGCAGTAAAATTCCAAGATTAATCCCAAGAATCGGGAGTATTAATTTTGGTTTGTACTCAAGCCCGTTGCGCTTATTCTCTGTTGTGGCAGAATTACCCCCTCTTTTGGTCCCCGATGGCTTACTTAGGATTGGCATAACATCACTGAGTCCAATGATTTACTGAGGCTTATAAAGTAGTGAATAAAAACAAAAAAACAACTAAATAATCTCACCAATATCAACCTCGTCAGACCCAACAACATCAATGTCATCGCCGGCATCTTCTGCAGGCTGCTCTTCATCAACTACGGCAGCATCGGGGTCAGCGACAACTGCATCCTGAGGCAATGAGCCGCCTGTGTCAGCAGGCTCAGCCTGCTGCTGTGCGCATCCTGCTAAAGTTGCTAAAGTGACAAGGAGCAAAAAAACTGCAATACCGGCTGTTTTCATGAGGCCACCTCCGTGGCAGAAACATCTTCTGAGCTTTCTTCATCTTCTGAATTCGCTTCATTTTCAACTGAGCTGTCATCTGTGCCTTTCCGCACTTCTATGCGCTCCTCAACCCTATCCTTGATTCTGGCATTGCCTGCCTCAATCCTCTGCTCAACGCGCTCCTTGATTTTATCTTCTCTTGCCTCAATTCGCTTCTCAATAGCCAGAGTATTGCCTGCGGCCTTTACCTTTAGCCGCTCCTTTGCTTTGGCCCGGAATTCAGCACGGAGCTCCTTGGCTTTTTCTTTTGTGATTTCATCGCTTGCTGCCTGCACACGGATGCGCTCAACGGCAGTTATAAGTCCTTGCGCATCTGCAGCAGTAATCCCCTTTTCAGAAAGCCTTTGCTTGATGTCTTTTAGCTTTTCCCTTGCTGCCTTCAGGTTGTGATATGCCCTGACCTTCTTCTCTTGCCGCATTTCTTTCAGGGCATCCTTCTTCTCGTCAACAGCCTGCCTGACACGCTCTCGTACTTTTGCCAGCTCTTCTTCAGTCAGGAGTGCGTGAGCCTTGTCCCTGAACTCCTGCGTAAGCCGCCTGATCTTTACAACAGCATCGGCAAACTCCTGCCCGGTAAGCTCCTGCTCTTTAATATCAGCAATAAGGGCGATGATTTGGTCTTTAATTGCAGAAAGCTCAGAGGTATCTTTTCCATTTTCCTCAAGGTATGCGATAACCTCTTCGCTTGCGATGCCTACAATCCTCAACTTGAATTTCAACTGGAGGTTCCTTGCGTACTGCCCTGTTCCGATGGTATCGTCAATTGCCTGTACCTCAGTCTCTTCTTCTGCAGTAAGTTCAGCCCCCTGGGCCAACTCCTCATCAGTCTCTATTTCCGCCTCGATTTCATCCTCAACATCTTCGGAAGAGACACTACTTTCATCATCATCAGTTTCTGCTACAGTTTCGGAATCTGCGGCATTTTCACCTATAGCTTCATCCGTGGCACTTTCCTCTGCAATGACTGCAAACGAACTTACCAGAAGGAGCAACAACAATAAGTAAAACAATACTGTTTTCATAGGAATCAACCTCCTTTTTTTACGGTTTCCAGCATCAGTTTCATCTGCCTGAATTTGAAGATGAGAAAGATGCTATAGACGACAATGAACAGGAATATCGCGATGACCAGAGGCTCTGCCCTGCCAGGAGCAAACTGCTCGCCTGAGATAGTCCCAGCGCTTCGAAGGATGATGTTGGCATAATACCCAAATGCAGCAAGAAGCGGCAAGCCAAGGACAAGCCCCTCGGTCCAGACCTGCTGCTCTATCCTTCGCGGGTCAATTCTGGTTGAGCCGATAATCTCATCCATCCGCACCAGATGCTCATGCGCTTTTGCCTGCATGATAGAGACCTTCTTATTAGAGGCCTTCTTATGGGAGCGCGCTGCTGCTCGTGAGTGAGCCTTTCTTGTGGCAGCGCTTTTTTTTGCTGTCCTTTTTTGGGGTGCCATCTTTTTTTCTCGGGGCAGAAGATATAAAAATCTTTTGTTATAGGGTAACACTTCACACTCCATGACACGATTTTTCTGATATCTCTCTTTAATCGGAGAGAAGCTTAAGGAAGAAGAAGGAGCATGCAGCGCACCATGCTCAAAACCAGAATAAAATTCATCCTGCTCAAAAAAGGGATGAAGTATCAGCAGGCTGGGCAAGTATTATAAAATCGTAGGGCGAATACCCACTGATTTATCTGTGGGATGAAGCCCGTCGTCTCCTTCTAGTGTTTGTACAAGAAACGGAAGCAGTAAACACGTTTAATATACTTTCTGTTCTTTCTGGCTCGTTAGAGCAATCAAGAACAAGTATCGAGGGGACAATTTTAGTTAGTCGTTTCGTGGGGGGGGCGTGTTTTTGTTTCTTTTTCTGAAAAAGAAGATTAGTGTTTTCTATCATCACTGGAAAATGGCCCGAAAACTTTATATAGTAGCTCAATTATATACATTTGTATTCATTTGAGGGGTTGATTATGGGACAAAAAAATGTGACATTAAGTCTTGATGAAGATACTTACGAAAAATATAAAGAATTTTGCAAGAAAAATGCAGTAGCATTATCAAGAAGCATAGAAGTATTTATGGAAGACAAAACAAAAAAAGGGGAAAAAATGAGCCAAGCACTTTTGTCTTTAGGTCAAGCATCGCAATGGGCAAGCGATTATTTAGATAGACCTGTAACCACTTCTAACATAAGTTATCTTATCCAATATGCAAAAATTAAAAAGTACCTTGATGGAGGAAAAAAAATAAAATTGAACCTCATACGGACTGCGTTCCTTGTCCGTAGATTCCTGTTTTGCCAACCTTTTCTTCTCTGATGCCTTCGGCATGAAGTGGATAAACCCCTT
>Ga0208373_1002516_pt1 | contig 20121 bp, 23 predicted proteins | sample RifOxyC2_FD_184036 | JGI IMG/M metagenome (GOLD analysis project Ga0208373, IMG submission 184036) | Soil microbial communities from Rifle, Colorado - Rifle Oxygen_injection C2 (SPAdes) | ecosystem: Environmental > Terrestrial > Deep subsurface > Rock core/Sediment | place: Rifle, Colorado... | reverse complement strand
TGATGAAAGAGCAATATTATCACTTGCACTGTAATTCATTACATTCATTATTGAATTATAAGTTATATTTTCAGGATAAACTATTTGCATTTGAGGATAAACTGAATCAACCGCAAATGTAATTGCAGTAGAATTTACATTTCCAGCACTGTCATTTGTGTAAAAGATAAATATATTACTTCCCTGTCCAACTATTTGTGATGTTGGAGTTGTATAGGTTGTGTTTCCTGTTCCGTTATAGAACCATCTAGAATCAATTGAACTTAAAGAATCGGTTGATGTAAACTCAACTGAAACATTATTTGTATTGTATGTCTGATTCAGTGGATTTGTAATTGTAAATGTTGGAGGACTCAAATCAATTGTAACTTCTCTTGTTTCACTATTATTAATATTACTTAAAGTATCTACTGCAGTCGCATTGAAATAATAAACTCCCTCGCTCAATGAAGTGTAATTGATAAAATAACTCAATGCTCCTGCCAAAGAGACACTCGTATTTACCAATCCTGTAATATTATACAAACTAATAGTTATATTCCCCGGAGAAACATCACTAATAGTTACATTTATTGCAATATTCTCTCTTGCGTAAATAGCACCATTAACCTCAGTTGGATCTGCAAAATTAACTCCCGGGATAATCGAATCAACAAAGAATGTAATCGAAGATGAATTAACATTATTTGCAGAGTCATTTCCATATATTATCCAAGTGTTACTTCCCTGATCAGAACTAAATTCAGTTATATTTACTCCACATCCAACTGAATAATTATTAACTCCACTATTATTGGTATACCAGCAACTTCCAACATTCAAATCAGAATAACTATAATTCAAATCAGATACTATATAATCATAAGTTACATTTGCAGGATAAGCCATCTGTATTTGAGGATAAACTGTATCTACGCTGAAAGTTACAGATGTTGAATTTAAGTTTCCTATACTATCATTACTATAAAATATGAATGTGTTACTTCCCTCATTTGCCAACTGAATTACAACATCAGCATAAGTTGTGTTTCCTGTTCCATTGAAGAACCACCTTGAATCAATTGAACTTAATGCATCTGAAGATGTGAAGTTAATAGTAATAGTCGCATTATTATAAATTGTATTAGTAGGATTTGTAACAGTTATCAAAGGAACAGAATTATCAATACTAACATTTCTAGTAGAAGTACTATTAGTTATCCCTCCAGTATTCATCGCAGTTGCATTGAAATAATAAATTCCATCACTTAATGAAGTGAAGTTAACGAAATAATTCAAAGCAGCATTTGCAGAAACGCTACTATTAACCAATCCAGTTGAGTTATAGAGATTAATAGTAATATTTGCAGGAGCAGAATCAGTCATAGTTATATTTACTGCAATATTATTTCTACTATATTTACTACCATCAGTTTCAGTTGGAGCCACAATTGTAATCACTGGAGGAAGAGATTGTGTTGTAAACAACCAAGTAGGCGAATTAGCAATGAGAGAACTATCATCAACTGTAACTCCCCACAAATAACTTGTCATAAAATTCAAACTACTCCAACTAAAACTAGCGCTTCCTCCACTCGCAACATTTGTTGAGGCACTGATAATTCTTGATGCAAATGCATTTGACGTATTTACGTAAACTGGATTATTTCTTGTAGTAGTAGATCCATCTCCAATTTGCCCTTGAGCATTGCTTCCCCAACACATTGCACTTCCGTTTGAGATTATTCCACAGCAAGAATAATAATCCCCTGGATCACAAGAAATATCAACAAATGTATTGGTTGTATTTACATAAACTGGATTTACAGATGTCGCACCCAACCCATTACCTAATTGTCCATTCGTTCCAGTACCCCAGCACATTGCTCGCCCGTCAGATAGTATTCCACACGTACTTACCTGCCCAACAGCAATCTGAACAAATCTATTTGTCGTGTTTACATAAACTGGATCAGCTCTTGTGGTTGTAGATCCGTCTCCTATTGCTCCATAATTTCCATAACCCCAGCACATTGCACTTCCGTTTGATATTATTCCACATGCGTGGAAATATCCTGCAGAAATAGATGTAAAGGTATTCGCAGTATTTACATAAATAGGACTTGTAGATGGATTTGCCGCTCCTGAATTTCCAAGCTGACCGTACCCATTACCTCCCCAGCACATTGCTGTACCATTTGAAAGTATTCCACATGACGCCAGCCCTCCTGCAGAAATGGAGGTAAATGTGTTTGCAGTATTAACATAAACTGGACTATCTTGCTGAGTTGTACCCGCATTACCTAATTGTCCAGAAGCTGCATAACCCCAGCACATAGCACTTCCGTTTGATATTATTCCACATGAATGTTTATAACCTGCAGATATTGCCGTAAACAAGTTTGCAGTATTCACTCTAACAGGATTTGGTCTATTAACACTATCAGTCCCATCTCCCAACTGTCCTTGATTATTATAACCCCAACACATTGCTGTACCATTTGAAAGTATTCCACATGAGAACCAAAGACCTGTAGATATTGCCTTGAATGTATTTGTGATATTTACATATACTGGATTACTTGAACTTGTACTTAACCCATTACCTAATTGTCCATAATTACCCATTCCCCAGCACATCGCAATACCATTCGCCAAAACACTACATGACTGTTGACTTCCAGTAGATATCTTACTAGTCTTATCCCAGAAAGTAACATTCAGAACATCTCCATCTGGATCACTAACCGAAACACTAAGAGTATATGGAGACAAAACCCCGCTCGCTCCATTTGAAGGAGAAATCAAAGTTGGTTGAGCAGGTGAATTGACTGGGTCAACAACATAATCAAATAAAACACTTGAATTTCCGTTTCCATAAATAAGCAAATCAAAGATATCTTGCGTTTCAGCCAAATTAGTCAACAAGATTCTATATTTCCCAAAATCTCCAACATTTCCAAAATCAGCAATTTCCAAATTACTGTCCTTTTCATAAACCTTTACTCCAACACTTGCATTTTCATCACTAACATTAGACATTACATAAATAGTAATATCTTTTGTGCTATCAAGAGGTCTTTCAAATCTAACTCTCAAATAATCCCCTGTTGGAATACTCATTGTAACGTTATCCAATGTCTTAACATAATCGTAAACATCTTCAATGATTATTCTATTAGAATCAAGATGCTCTGCCTTTGTAATAAGTATTATATTGAACGTCTGATTACTCAAATGAGGAGTAATCCATTCAACATAATCAATCTTACCATTATCATCTAAATCATAAGCATCAAAAGGAACATAACTATTTTCCTCAACCCAATAAACCTTTATCTTATCTTCCTGTCCCAAATTAACCAATTCAGAAACATTTGCAAAAGACAAAACATTCGTATAATTCAAATCTGGTCCAGAAATTGTAACTTTCTTCCCATAGCTTGTTTCCTCTTCAATAGAAATCGGAGCAGTTGTATAATATTCAATTGTGTAGTTTTGAGAAACATTCAAAACCAAACTTATTCCCTCATTTCCTTCAGTCAAGTTAATCTCTTCTAATGAATCCTCATCAGAAACAGTTTCATCAATTATAGAAACCTCTTCATTTATCAAAGCAGACTCATTAACAATTAAAGTTTCATTAGATATATCTAGTGAAACACTTTCATTCTGAACAGGTAATACCTCTGCTGTATTATTTTGTATACTTTCATTCAAAACAATTTCAGAATCTCCATTTCCTTTTTCTTTATCTTGCCCATTATCTTTTTCCTTGTCTTTATTATTGTCTTTTTCCTTATCTTCTTTAACAACATTTCCAGTTATTCCCCCACTAAACCAACTAGCCAACATTCTAAATATTCCCTTTGAATTAGAATCGCTTATTACATTTCCACTAATTCCAACGACTATCCCTGGATTGCTCTCTACCTTAACCTCTGCATCATTCACGGTAATATTTTCGGCTTCCTTTGGAAGATTAACAATTGCACTATCATTTCCCTCTAAAGAAACATCCGCAGTCCATTTAACCTTCTCTCCAAGAGTAATATTTCCGTGATTAACATCCACCTTTATTCCTCCAACAAGAATATTAAACTGATTACTCTCAACACTCTCATTTCCAGAATAAGCAATAACCTTTCCTTTTCTACTTCCCTTAAAGTCAACATCTGGAATAATAGTCAAAACACTTCCAACAATCTGCCCAGAAATATTGCTTGATACAAACTCATAACTCTCTGCATTTTCGAAATATCCATTCAAATCCAAATCATAACTCTCCCCCATTTGAATTCTTATACTTGGAATATTCTCAATAAATGCCAATCCACTAATACTTACATTAATTATTGTTTCATTCATCACAGTCAAATTAGCTTCTAAAACTACACTCTCGTTTGAAACAATGATACTTTTTTCCAAAACACTTTCACTTTCATTTCCCGTTATCAATAAAGCTTTCAAAACCCCATTCTCTGCAACTAAATTATATTTAGACAAATCTATATTGATTGTAATCTCATTGCTTGCACTCTCAACCGAATAATCTGTTGACACAACTGCCTTCCCACTCTCCAATTTCAAATCGACTTTATCATCCCCAATTAGCTCCCCATTATACTTCACACTTCCTGCTTCAATAGATGCACTCTGCCCATTCAAATCGTAACTAAAATCATTTCCTTTTCTAGCACTTCCAGAAACCATATTTCCTTGAGTTTCCTCTCCAAGAATAGCATTTCCAGTTATTCCTCCACTGGAATCACTACTCGAACTACTGCTTTCAGAACTTCCACTAGAACTCTCTGAATTGCCTGTGCTTTCAGAACTAGAACTCTCTCCTCCACTGGATTCACCACTACTCGAACTTGATTCACTATTTGCAAAACTTCCACTTGAACTCTCTGCACTTGAAGCACTATCTGTGCTCTCTGAGTTACTCGTGCTTTCAGAACTCTCTGTCTGTGGAGTAGAAGTTTCTACTAGTGTTGTTTGAACAGGTTCTGTTTGAACTGGCTGTTCAGGAATTGGATTTTCAACTAGTGTTTCAGCAGGAGTTGTTTCAACTGGCGTTTCAATTGGTTGTTCAATTGGAATTTGTTCAACTGCTGTTTCAGCAGAGGGTGTAGTTGGAGTTTCAGTTGGCTGCCCGATTATTACTTCAGAAGACCAATTCACAACAGATTCAGAAACCTCTGGAACTTCGGGAATCAACGTAGTAGAACCATTTGAACTTTCTTCAATTACAGAAACATTTTCATTCAAATTACTAGAAACACTAGAAACCAACAATAAATTAAAATCAACATCTGGATAAATCAATGAAGAATTAGAATTAACAAGCTCATTAACATTAATATCTATAGTTTGAGAACCCAGAGCAACATTCAAAACAGCAGAATTAATCAAGTTCTTTTGAACGCTAAAACTAAAATGCCCGCTAAGATTTTCTCCAGAATAATAATTTTGATTTACACTATCAGAATTTAATATAACGTTTCCAGTTATTCCTCCATTTAAAGCAAAAACCGCAAGTAGTACAACTGCTAAAATAGAAACGATAAGAAGAAGATTATAATTTTTTCCAATTCCTTTTCCCTTACTTTCCTCAGACTTTCCAACATACTTGCTCACTACTTTTCCATTGATCCTCTTATTTTCATAGACATACGGTCCATAAATTTTCCCCTTTTTCTTTGTATATCTATAGTGTGTCAATGTTCGTAGTACAACCTCTCTTTTACGAAATATAAAGGCAAAAATTACTATATAAGCGTTTCTATGTCGAACAGCCAAGTTCTACTACGCCTTAAAAATCAATAAAAACTCACAAAAAATCAAGTATGCCAATTTAAGATGTAGTAGAACTACAAAGAAGACAAAAATTAACTAATTCATTGTCTCTTCCAAACCCTTAAATCTTGGCTATTAATGAATTTCTTATAGCAATCAACAACCCCTCTCCTAGACAAATAATCTCTAACCTCTCCAATTATTGCAGAATTACTAACTAATTCGCTTGTAACCTCGTCCTCATATCTTCCAACAACCCTAAAACCAGGCCTAACTTTACGCGCAATATGATATGTAAAAGGAGTTCCTCCCAGTTTAAATCCTTGAAAAAAGACATCTGACCTAATTTTCCAAATTATCCCTCCAAGATGATTTTCATTAACATTTCCGTATGAACTTTTTCTTCTTGCCGACTCTCTTCCACAGCAGTCAAAATTAATCTCTCCATCATAAAGCACATTAACAGAATCTCCCTGATGAGTCTCGAAAAACATATTTTCAGGCTTAAACTCTATAAGTGGATAAATTTCCTGAAGAAATCTCAGTTTTGCCCCTCTGCCAAAAGGTTTGCTCCTTTGATACTGTATGGTGATTGGAGAGCCAGTTTCAAGAGAGATAAGCGTTTCTGAATTTTCATTCATTCTTAGACTATGTTTAATTCTTCTTATCTTACCAAAAACTCCTTCAATTATCTTAACCATTTCATTAGCTCTTCGTTGATTATCTTTGATATCTTCCATATTAAGCAATCTATACGTCAAAACATTGCCTGGATCAGCATTAGGAAAAACCCTTCTCAATGCTCTGCCAATATTAGCATAATTAACACTCGGAACATTATATGAGCTACCAAAACTAACACATAGCTCGTGCTTATTCTCATGAGAAAAATCCATTCCACTTTTTTTGAGAAAGGTAAACCACTCAACAGCACTTTCTAAACTTCCTGCAAAAACTCCATTAGTGAGAATATGAATTGGTAAATATCGTGAAGCCCCTGCAACAACCCCTACTACTTCCCTATTTTCTTCCCTCAAAGCTTCCCCATTTGTTAAAGTACAACCTGAAATTACTCCTGAGACAAGCCCATCATTAATTGCCTTTTCAACTGTTCTAGGATTAGGCAAACCTTTTTTATGTGGTCCACAGTTTGCAAGACAAGGAGCACAACTTAAATTACAATTTGGACCCATCTCAAGCTCGAGACTATACAAATCCTGTGAAAACAAAACAGCATGAATATACTCATTAGTTTTCATAAAAGAAGGCTCTCTAAATGCTCTCTGATGTGCACCCACAAGAGTTAACTTTTCAGTCATGTTTTGTATTTCAGAATTATCTCTCTGAAAAAGAATCAACTCTTCTTATTTCCCTTTTCTACCCCAAGCTCTTCCGCTTGGTCTTACTTTCATATTGTGACTCTTTGTTCTAAGTCCTCTTGATTTCTTGGCAGCACTTGTCAATCCTCTTGCAGCCCTATTGTGATTCTCTGGATTACATATCCAATTTATATCGCTATCACTTTTTATCTCTGGCTTTGAAGGGTCAACCATTATAACTTCATAGAAATAATGCTTTCCATCTTTTCCAAGAGGATATGAATTCAAAACCTCAAGATTTGGATACTTCTTCTCTGCTCTTCCTTCAGCGACCCATCTATAATTCATCTTCAAAATCAATGATTCATGCTGTTTCCTGCTCTTTCTACCATGAACGTGCCTTGGTCTGCTTCTTCCACCTCTCTGAACTCTTATTCTTACAACAACAAATCCTTTCTTAGCCTTATATCCAAGCATTCTAGCTTTAGCAATATTTAATGGCTTGTCAACGACAACTGCAGCCTCAGATGCTCTCCAAGAAATCATTCTTGTCTGATGAGCTTCTCTAGAAACATTTCTAAACGCCTTTCCTATATGATGATATGAACTAACTGCCATTTGTATTTCCTATTTCAATCCTTAACAAAAGTGCTTTTTAAACCTTTTTGCCAAGCTTTTTATATCCCTTATCCTAAAATACTTCATGGCAAAGGAAACATTTTACGTAACAACTGCAATTGACTATGTAAATGCGAAGCCCCATGTAGGGCATGCATTTGAGAAAACCTTAGCAGATGCTCTAGCAAGATATAAACGCCTACAAGGATTTGACGTTTTCTTCCTAACTGGAGTAGATGAAAATGCTCAAAAGAACGTTGAAGCAGCAGAAAAAGCAGGAGTAAATGTAAAAGAATTCATAGACAAAAACGCAAACCTATTTTTAGAGCTCTGCAAAAAACTTAATCTATCAAATGATGATTTCATAAGAACAACTGCAAAGCAACACACACTAGTTGTTCAAAAAATAGTTCAAAAGATGATAGATAAAAAAGATATCTACAAAGACACATATAAAGGACTATATTGCATAGGATGCGAAACATACTACACTGAAAAAGATTTAATAGATGGAAAATGCCCTGAGCACAACACCGTTCCAGAACTAAGAAAAGAAGAAGCCTATTTCTTCAAACTTTCAAAATATAAAAAAGAACTTCTTAAATTAATTCCAAAATATGTTGTTCCACATGCAAAAGCAAATGAGATAATATCTAGAATTAAAACTGATGACCTAAGTGATATTTGCATAAGTAGAAAGGGTGCAAAATGGGGAATTGATTTTCCAAATGATAAAAATTACAAAGTCTGGGTATGGATTGACGCACTTATAAATTACGTATCTGGTTTAAAGGACAAAGAAATTAAATTCTGGCCAGCAGATGTTCATGTAATTGGAAAAGGAATTAACTGGTTCCATTCGGTAATCTGGCCTTCAATACTTCTCTCAGCAGGATATGAACTTCCAAAAAAACTAATGGTCCACGGCTATCTGAACATTGAAGGAAAGAAAATGTCCAAATCAATTGGAAACACCATAGATCCTCTAGAACTTCTTGAAAAATATCCTTCGGACGTAGTAAGATACTCATTCCTAAGATGTTCTGTATTCCAGGACTCGGACTATTCAGAAGAACTAATAATAACTAGAAACAACAACGAACTAGCTGACAAACTCGGAAACTTAGTAAGCAGAGTCTCCACATTAGCAGAAAAATATGGCCTGGAAAAAGCAGAAGAGTTAGATTCCTCTGGAATGATAAACAAAGTCTCAACCCACATAGATAACTTTAAATTTGATAAGGCATTAAATGAAATATTCCAATTCATTGATGTCTGCAATATTTACATCCAAAACAAAAAGCCATGGGAAACCCATAATAAAAAAGTTCTTTTCCAATTATCTAGCGCAATAAAAGACATCGCTATCTTGCTTTCCCCATTCCTCCCAGAATCCTCAGAAAAAATCTCCAAGATTTTCAACTTCGATATTTCCCTTAAGTCCCTAGGCAAACCTCTAAAGATAAGCCCAATAAAGAAAGCAGATATCCTTTTCAAAAAGATAGATACAACTCCTGATGTATCTGCCCCTCAAGTTAAGCCATCAGCTAATATAAAACAAGAAAATAATAAAGTTAATAAACCAAAGCCCATTCAAGGAATAGTAAGCATGGAAAACATAAAATACGACGATTTTGCAAAGGTAGATTTGAGAGTCGGAACCATAAAGAAAGCAGAAGACATAGAGAGTGCAGACAAACTCTACAAATTAGAAGTAGAAATAGGCTCTGAAACAAGAACAATATGTGCAGGAATAAAACAACACTATAAAAAAGAAGACCTAAAGGGCAAACAAATAATTGTAGTCAGCAATCTAGAACCGAGAAAAATGAAGGGCATTGAATCCCAAGGAATGTTGTTAGCAGCAGTATCTGAAGACCACAGTAAAGTTGTCCTTCTTTGCCCAGATAAAAAAGTAGATTCTGGTTTGAAGGTTAGTTAAAATCAACTATTTATCCTTAACTTTTTTCCACATTTCTTTAAGTTCCTTAAGATTTTGTTTATTTGTCCATACTTTATATTCAGAAAGCCTTTGTTTTAGGATAGTTTTTTCTTCTTTAGTTAAATAACTAAAATCACTTGAAGTGTCTATTTCTTTTAAGTATTCTAAATTATCGAATTCTTCTAGCGTATTAAATTTGAAAAGAAATGGCTCTAATAAACCAAGCCCAACAATACTTTTACTGCCAAAATTCTTTAATTGTCCTGCGGTTATTAAAATTCCCTTTTGAAAATCGTAGTTACTCATCCACCTTACTTTTAAGAATTGAATAAATTCCTCTTCTTCATGAAACTTATCTAAATCTTCATGAACTGAATTTAAAGGAAAAAGTTTTTTTAAATTAGCTTTCCAACCCATCAAATAGTATAGATTTCAATTATTAAAAACCTATTCTATTTTAGTTTAAAGTAGTATAATTTTACCTAACACAATCTTTTTAAGTTAGAAAGTAATTAAAATTATATGAACATGAATCCTAGAACTACGCTAATATTAGGCTTCTTAATAGGATTTTTGGGCAATATTCTAGCAAGTGCATTTTGGATGTTTTGGGGAGAGAGTAAAATGACAAATATACAAGTTATTATAAGCATAGCAGTTATAGTTTTTGCAATCTGGTGTATTTTTATTGCATTTAAAGATTTAAAACAATTAAAACCCAAAGAACAACTATCTTCCCAATAAAATATCCATTATGGAAGTATCATCTTTGTATGCAATCCCAAGAATCTTTGCAGCAATTTGCTTGTAAGCCTTTGAACCCTTGCTTCTTGGATGAGTATGATACATGGCATCCTTCATAACAAGAGCAGCTTGAATATTCTTATCCTCTGGAATAACTCCTAAAATAGGCAATTCTAACATATCTCTAACATTTGCAAGAGGCATCTCAGTCTTATTTCCTCTAACTCTCGTAACAATAACTCCCTTTACTGTCTTACCCATTTCTTCAATAACTTTCGCAGTCTTCAATGCATCAGTAACTGCAGGAATTTCAGGATTTGTAACAATAATTAATTCGTCTGCACACTCAATTGCAGCAAGAGCTTCCTCTCCCAATCCAGCAGCAGAGTCAAATATAATGTAGTCTGCCATCTTCTTCAATCTCTTGGCAACATCCTTCAATTTTCCATTATCGATTCTCTTCAATTCCTTAACAGATAAAGAACTTGGAATAATCTTAGTTCCAGATTCATGCTCATATATTGCGTCAATTATTTTTGCTTTTCCAAGAAGAACATGATTCAAACTTATTGGAACTATTGGTGCTCCCAAATGTAATCCGACATTTGGAGTAGAAAGATTTGCGTCAACAACAATAACTTCTTTTCCAAAAGAATTCAAAGCTGCTCCTAAATTAATTGCAGTAGTAGTTTTACCAACCCCTCCTTTCCCTGATGTTATAGTTATTACCTTAGTCATCTTATCTCAAGCAAAAGGATTTATTTGAGGTAGCTTATAAACTTTTCTAACAACGTCGAATATTCTTTCAATTTGTCCAAATTGATATTAATTATCTGTCCCTTATATGTAACTCTCAAATTAACTCCCTTTCTAAACTCACTCTCCCTAACTTTTTCCAATCCCTCTATATCCCTAAACAACTCATAAATCTCCAAAGTCTGTGCAACAACAGGCTCATCAGCATATATCTTCTTCAACTGCACAAGTTTTGCCCTCGGTGCATCTGGAACAGGCTTCCACTTCTTCTGCTTCTTTGCCTTATCAATCAATAAATCCAAAGCAGAGTCAATCATATTTCTCCATCGAATAAGTAAATTAATAATTACATCGCAAGTCTTTGTATACTTAAGACTGACATACAAAAGATGGTCCGCACTAATTTTTTCTTTAATTATTTTTTCCATAAAATACTAATCTAAGGCTCCAAGTTAAAAACTAACGTCCGATTACTATAAATATCTTTCTAAACACGCCTAAAACCCATTTTAAAGCCCTATTCACACTATGGATAACTGAATTGACGCTTGTCAGTTATCCATTAGGGAATTGATTTGCTCAATTCCCTATAAAATAAACCCTTTTTACACTATTGAGCATATGCCTTTCCAACTCTAGGAACTCCAAAATGCCCTTTTTATCAATTTCGAACAATTTCAAGTCATCATCCAGCATGAAAACCTTCCCATTCTTGGAAAACTCAAATCCCACTTCCCTATGTTTCCTAGAAAGAAATATCAATCTCATTAATTTTTTCCTATTTTTAGCATCTAATCCTATACCTTTAGCATATTCCCTAAAGAACAACTCCAAATTTTTCCCAGAATCTTTATACATCTTCCCCTTTCCATAAATATACTCATATTTTAACACAGAAGAAATCAAATTCCCCACAGATTTCTGCAAACACTCCAATGCCCTAACCATTAACTTGGGCTCCTGTGCCACAGGCATAACTCTTGTCACAATATTTCGGGCAGCCATCCAATATTCCTCTGCCTTCATGTAATGTTCAACTATTTGTTTATTTACCATTTTTATTTTTCCTAAATATAACAATGGTGTCCTTATCTGTACCGTTTGATTCCCACGCTCTAATAAATACTTCTTTTTTTACAGACAAATAAGCCCCTGCATTTGCCATTCCAGGATTATGAACGTAAATATTTTCCTTATCATATCCTGTGACTGTAAGAAAATGTCCGTTAAATCCTTCTCTCTCTGCAATGATGCACCAATTAACCAAAACAATTGGGATAGAATTTTCTGTAACATAATTCAATAAATCTTTCAGGGACATATCTCTTTCCTCAACTTCAACACCTATTTTTTTAATCTCATCAGAGAGTTCCTTCAAAACAATTTTTGCTCTATCATTTGAATATTTTTTATAATAATCTATATCATTTTCTTCCTGACTAAAATTTGTTGTAGAAATCAATTTTGTCCGAAAACCCAATATTTTAGCAGCTCTTGCAATTCCAGCAGACCAAACCAATCCCGTATCTATTTGTCTTTCTTTGTCAGCTATTTTTTTAAAAGTATATCTCTCTCCCAAATATGCCAAAGCCATCCTCAAAGCCAAAGGCCCACAATCTGTATCTTTCTTTGACTTATAAAATGGAACATCAATTTTCATTTTATTAGAAGTAAATTTAACTTAATATAATTATCCTATTCACTCAACTGCACAATAGCTTCAGCAATACTGGAAAATCTCTGAGGCATTAGATTTTTCAGTCAGCGGAAACAATCAGCTCAATTTTACGATTGTTTCTGCAATATCTCCAGTCTCCTCTAAAACCTTTCTAACTTCCTTCTCGCTCTTTCCAGTTTTTTCCATAACCAACTTAACATCCTCATCCCTTATTCCTCCAGCCTCTTCCCTAACAGTTCCAGTTATCTGCCAATTCTCCTGTCCCTGCATCGTCATCTTCTGAACATTCGCAGGCTCAATAACTATCCTGTTCCCATCAGATTTTTCAATTATGACTCTATCAGCCTCAACTTCCTCCTGTTTTATTCCCATCTGCTTCATCATTCCCTTCAATTGCGATGGATTTATTCCTCCAAACATAAAACTATTTCTCAATAACGCTATTTATAGTTTTCTAATGTTACAGTAGTTAGGAAAGTGAAATAGTGAGCCACTTAGAGCTTAAACTATCATTATAAGCCTTAATGACTTCATTTTCGAAGAATAGCACTGCAAGAGCATTTTGCTCTTTTCTCCAGTTTTTTAACCTTGCTTTTAGTCGATTGTATTCGATATTTTCATGATATAATTGTTTACGCCTTTCATTTATCTGTGGCTTATATTTCAGATGATATGCTCTCTGAATTGATAAAACCTTAAATTTATTCTTTGAAAGATACTTTCTACACTGCTCTGCATTATAATCTGGATGTGCTTTTCTCCAATTTTTGGCACGAACAATATTATCTTGTTTCTTCGTAAACTCTGAAAGTTTGGGTTGTTTGTATTTCTTATTCTTATCAACTTCAATGACTTCTTTATCCTTGATTCTTTCTGTCTTGTTGAATTTGTTAAACTCAATAAGTTCTATCTTTTGCTGGGGAAAGAGCCTTCCGCACTTTGGACATTTAAACTTCTGTTTATATTCGAGCAATACAAGAGTATAACTGCAATTAGGGCATTTTGCCATTTTAATCTTAAGATGAGGAAGTATTAATATTTTCCGAATCAAAATTATTGCGATTCGACTAATCTATCATAATCTTCCAAACAAATTATCTTTATTTTAAATTCTTTAAATATTTCTTCCTTAAATTCAGTGAAGTCTCTATCATTTGATAAGATTGCTACTTCTTGTTTGTATAACTGACTACACTCAATTGCTTGGCATAATAATTTTAAATCGCTCTCCTCAGGAAGATAGTTTGGTCTTTGTAGCAATTTTCTTTGTTTATCTATTTCTTTTCCAATATTTCTTATTTTATCAATTGTTATTGTTTGTAGTCTGTCTGGATACTGTAAATAAAAGTTTTTGACTCTAGCCATTTGCAATGGATAGTTTTTAATAACTTTAGACATTTGGAGATCAATTCGCTTCTTCTCTATAAATTTTATAATTGATTTTTCAGCAGATTTTGACAAAGAAAGAATCCTAAATCTTGAAGTTAGTCCTAGTTTTTCTACACAAAATTTTCTTATCTCACTAAATAACACTTGATTATTTTTTAACTCTGATTCAATAATATCTGATATTACTATTTGACAAGATAAATTGTTATTTGTTAAAAAAGCAATTATATTAATTGATCTATCCAAATGATCTCGATTATATATTTTTGGTTCAACCAAAGCTAAAGTTCTATACATACAGATATTCGTGTCCAATAAAATAATACTTTCTTTGGCAATCAAATTACTCTTGTATTCCGTAAACGGATTCGAAAATTCCATACCTTATAGAGACTTCATTAATAAACTTAAAAATTATTCTAATTTCAAGCAATAACTTCTTTAACTCTATTTCTGAACAACTAGACTCTGAAAGTTGTAGTATCTCGCCCCACTTGTTTATGAATTCCTCCATTTTTTTTAATAAAACTCCTTTAACCACTGCATCCATTTCAGTATCAATTAAAATTTTTCTAAGTAAATTATCTATATAATCAAATGATGCCAAAATTGCTTCAGATTTATCCTCATCTAAATCATCTAAACCTTTTATCGTAGTTGATCTTGTTTCCAAAAGATTAAGTAAATCACTAATTTTATTTTTGATAAATAAATTCCATTCCTCTTGAGATTTACCCGAATTGAGATAAAAATTATTATAACAATATCGTTCTAAATAATTCGCAGATTGTATCTTGCCATCCTCTTCATATTCTTCAATAACGCTATTTATTACTTTTTTAATCTCAGCTATTCTTTCTTTATTTTCAGTCAAATAATCTAAACCTTTACTCATCAAAATTCGTTTATGCTTACTAAAATCAAAAACTTTTTCAGGAATATTTTCAATAAACTGATCAGTCTCCAACTGACTTAAAACATCTCTAGCCTCTTCAGAAAATGGACCATTCTGCCACTTACTAAATTTGAATGGAAGTAAGACCATTCCCTCTACAAATGAGAGAAAAAGCAATTTATGAATTTGTTTTGAACCAAATTCATTACTATAACTTAACAAAGCCATTAAAAAAGCCTTTTTATCATTAAACATAGGCAATGGTTCTTCCTTATAAAACTCTTCAAATGATATGTTGGATAACATAGTTTACCTAATTATCCTCCTTTTTATCATACTATAACCTAACAAAGGGTTATTCTTAACTCTTTCGTTTTGTGTTTGTTTCATGAGTTTATTTAAACATCCTATTTTTAAATATTGTGAAAAACATTGTCTTGCTAAAAATTTATATACTTCCTGAATCTTAATCTTTTGCTGATAAGGTTCATAAAGACCAAATCAACTGGTGGCAGGAACACAATTGTGTGCTATCTTTTTTGAGGGAGTGATGAACCCTCTTTGTTTTTATACCAACCATATAAATATCCCAAAAATAACTAAAACAATTGACCAAAATATTAAATTACGCCAATGCACACCCCATTTTTTATTGTAAAAAAATGGAGAGATAATATATACTGTTTTTGGGTGTGTTACACAAAATTTCAGTGCATCTAAAGTATGTGGATAATAAAAAAAGCCCTTAACTTTTTGCCAGAAACTAATGTCTTTGTTTTTGCCTTGTAGCTCCTGTACATCATTAGCCATAACTAGTTTGTAAAGTTCGGGATATTTCTTTAGATTCCTATTAACCTCAATCCATTTTTTCCTATCATCATTTATAATGGATGCAACTCCATGATCGACTTCTATTATTGGCAGGTTCATTGTCCAACTCCCAGAGGCACTCTTGCGAGAGCCTTTGTGTGTAATTTTGATATTGCTCCTTGTATTGCATGGAGATTATATGGACTGTATTCGAAACGTTGGGGTATTGAAACTGGATATAGAAATTTAGACCATGACTTCCAAGCAAGAACAACAACAAGGAATTATCATATTAGATTATTTTACTTCTTATTTTCAACTTGTTTGTATAACCTTTGGGTTTTGGTTAATATTGTTGTCAGTTTGACTATTTATGGCAGAGTTAAGGACAAACCCATTATTCCTGCAAAATTGTTTGCTATACTGCTTTCTAGGGTTCAGAAAGGCTGTTTTGATGATGGTGGATAAATTAAGCCTTTCCCCTAACCAGTAGATAATAAAATAATAATATTAAGAGAATCCCTACAACAAGCCCCCAATTCCTTTTTATCCATCTTTTTATTCTTATTAGCCTCATTTCTTCTCCCTCTTTGTTATATTTTTTATCCAATAAAGTAGGAAAATAGTTATCAAAATGTATATTACTTCCACCAAGATGATGTTTGAGGTCGATACTTCCTGAATTTGTCTTAGATAATAGGCTGTAGCCCCTCCTATTCCTATGAATGTTGATATTGCTATCATTGCTTGAGAAAGCATGTTTACTTCTTCTCTTTCCATTACTTAAATCAAAATTCTTCATCTTTTTAATACTTTCTTTGTTCATTTTAATTCACTTTCCTAACTACTGTGTCTTCCTTATTTCAATAGAAATTTATTTCTCAACTCGGTTAGAGTAAATCCTAAATATTTCCTATTTAATTCGTCCATGACATATCTAAAATCAATATCACATCCTACCCCCACATAAAGAACATTTTGATGTCTTCCAATTCCTTCTTTTCTTTTTGGTCTACCCTGTGCAAGGACATAAAATCTACTTTTAGGATGTCCAACAACAACTTGAGAAACGGCATCAAAACATCGAGAATTATCTCCTGGATGTAAAATTATATCCTCTTCCAATTTAACTCCCTCTAATTCAGAAGAACATAAACAGAAATCACGCTCAACCAATGGAATTTTCAGTCCATCTGCTCTTCGAATATCTCTCAAATTTTCAGCAAGATAAATAAAAGCTCCCAAATTCCCATGAGAATAAACTCCAACTGTCATAAAAATCAGCTAAAATTAACAGTTAAATACCTTTCTAAAACCTCCAAACAGAATTAACCAATAGGCCAGAAAATCTTTGCAGCAACAACGCAAACAATAATCAAAACAATAAATGCAACAACATGCATAGGGCTAAGCATAAATCTACTATTATATTCCTCATCGTATCTAACTAATCCACCCATTCCTCCAGGCATATGTATTTTGTTATCGCTTGCCATAATTATATTTGATAAATATACTATAAAAACTTAACTACAACCCAAAAAAAGAAAGACATTGAAAGAAGAATATTTATAAGTAAATAAGCCTATATTTTATAATGAAAAAGAAGTATCTCGATATTCTATACTGGCTATTTTTAACTCTAGGAATAATAGTCATTCTATCTGGAATTTATATAATCTTAAGGAATCTTGGAGTATAGACAATTTGGTTGATTAATTTTCCTTTTTTCCAAATTGTCTTATTAGAGAATTCAGGACTAAAGGTAATATAATTACCTGAATTCTGTATAATTTAAATGAATTCCAGAGTTTTGGAAGTCCTAAACCAACTAATAGTATTAATCATATATGGAATAGTCTTCTCAAGAGAAATAGCTCATCAAAGTCTAGATAAAATAAATACCCTTGTAACAATTGGAGGAATAATATTCTCTGTGCTTTTAATGTTTTTCACCTGGTTTTTAAAAACACAAAAGTCTATTGAATAAAAGCACGAAAACCTATCGATAACTATCAAAGTTTAAATACCTCCTAAATCTAAATAGAACATGAACAAAACAACTCTCTGGATTTCTATCATTGTCGTAATTATTATCATTGCAGGAGCAATATATTTCACAAGCAATAACTCGAACGCACCGACAACTCCAACTTCAGCTCAACAAAATCCCTCTTCATCAAATCCAACTGGAACAAACACTGAAAAAATTCAAATAAAATCATTTGCATTTTCTCCTGAATCACTTACAATAAAAGCTGGAACAAGCGTAGAATGGACTAATTTTGACTCTGCTTCCCATACCATCGTTGGAAACAATGGAATAGAAATAAATTCTCCTCAATTAAGTAAAGGTCAAACTTATACTACAACTTTCACCAACCTAGGGGAATATAATTACCACTGCTCAATTCATCCTTCAATGAAAGGCAAAATCATTGTTGAATAAATGACAAAATCTAAAAAAAGTTTAAACTGGAAAAACATTCTTTTTGTCTTCCTATCAGTCCTAGCAATTATTATTATTTTCTTTGTTCTAGATTATCTTGTTCACTCTCTAAGCAACGAATATGCCGTTCCAGACTACTATTTCAGAAATAAAATAATATTTGGAACCTTCTGGGCATTGATAATATACTATTTCATAAGAAAACTAACTATCCTACGAAGAAGCCTTATTCTCTCAGCTTTCATTTCAATAGTTCTTCAAACCAGATACTATTTGGAAGGCTATCCTCTAAAGTTTGTTCTTGAATTCCTTATCTTCCATTTCATAATGCTCCTAGTTGCCTCTCTAATAATTTTCAATTTGATGAAAAAGAAACTTAACGTATCTTCCTAATTTTATCCAATATCTCCCTCTTCTCAGCCCTGCTTCTAAAAGTCTGTCCAAATCTAACAAGAATCCAATTTATCTCTCCCCATAACCTTTTAGGAAACAACTCTTCCAAATCCTTCTCAACAATTTCCTGCTTATCACTCTTCGTCCAACCCATTTGCTTCGAGCAGAACGCAACGTGAGTGTCCACGCCAATCCTATCAAAACCATTCTCAGCAAGAAACACATTCGCTGTTTTTCTCCCAATTCCAGGAAGTTCAATGAGTTTCTCAAAATCATGAGGAACCTTAGAATTATACTCTCTAACCAATATCTTGGAAAGAGCAGATATATTTCTGCTCTTTGTTCTGTAAAAATTAACTCCTCTAATTATCTTTCCTACATCGCCCACTTTAGCCTTTGCCAATTTCTTAACACTATTATATTTCCTAAACAAATTATCTGCAATAGGTATCGTTATCCTATCTGTTGTCCTAGCGCTCATCAATGTAGCAATAAGAATCTTCCAATCTTCATTCCATCCATCTGCAGCCAACCTTAAATCCTTGGCAAGTTTCTTTATTTCATTCAATTGCCTAACTGCCTTGTTGCTGTCCATCAATATCCAAATCTCCTTTCATAATTGGGATGATCAAACCATTCAAGTATAACTGAGACTATTTCAACTTGACTTGGGGTAGTAACTGTATATAACAATCTCCATCCATCAGGCAAATCATATTTCCAAAGATTTCTAATTCCAAATCTTTTAATATAAATTTCAGGAATTAGTTTTTTTGGAACGGGAATAGCGCAAAAAGCATTCATTTCTATATCTCTTATTGCTCTTTTGATATATTTTTTTATTTCGTTATTCTCTGACAGCTCATTAAAATTTTTCTCAACTTTATCATCTGCAAATTTTACTTTAGAAGGTCTGATTATCCTCATTTAATACCTCTTTCTATTAGCAAACTTCTTGGCAATATCCGGACTCCAAATATATACCAACACCCCATTATTAGCAATCGCAATCTTATTTATGCTCTGTAAATAGTCAAGAATTACCAGATATGTCTGCCACATTACTTTCTTAGGTAATTTTTTCCATAATTCGGTCCGATTATATTCTCCCGAATTATCCTCTATAAATTTTTCTACCATTAATACAGTATCAAGAGTTGGAGCTCTTGCAAATATGCTTTTAGATTCATTTTCCATAATTTATCATATATCAATTGATATATAAATCTTTCCATCCTATCCAAACCAAATTCTCTTTACTTCTTCAGAATAAATAGAACTTGCACTTCTCATTCTTATTTGAAAATCCCTTTCTTCAATTGCTATAGATAACTGCATAGGATATAGCCC
>Ga0208373_1002514_pt1 | contig 20125 bp, 15 predicted proteins | sample RifOxyC2_FD_184036 | JGI IMG/M metagenome (GOLD analysis project Ga0208373, IMG submission 184036) | Soil microbial communities from Rifle, Colorado - Rifle Oxygen_injection C2 (SPAdes) | ecosystem: Environmental > Terrestrial > Deep subsurface > Rock core/Sediment | place: Rifle, Colorado... | reverse complement strand
TTGAGAAATGGCATCCAGTGCCGCACGTGAACGAGCATCTGTTTCAAGTTCTTTTGTTATTTGTTTTGCCATAAATAGAGTGTAGAGACCCCTGTTTTAAGTAAAATAATAGAACCTTTTTGTCGTATCAGCCAGAGTTTAACAAAGCTCCAAGATCTCTGCAAAAGGGAGATTTGCACATTTTAAAATTTTTTTAACATTGACCAGTCCGTTTCCTCATCAGAGAGTGTTTCTTTTTTGACTATTTTCCAAGGAGTAAACATACCGATGGGTTTGCCGTGTTTCATAATGAGATATTTTTTTTTGCCATTGGGGTTTACGACGCCTGCAAAATTTCTTAAAAAGTCACGAACAGAGATAGGTTCAATAGACATAGGAAGGGTGATTACGTCTTACGATCAACGATGCCATAGTGTCTGATTATTGTCAAATAATTGTCTGACAATCTAAAAGAAAAATAACAGATGGACATTTTTAAAAGAAAACAACCCATGCGGGTTGTTAAAAAGGAAAGAAAATCTAAGGGGCTAAACTAAAAAGGTGATCTTGTTGGAGGACGACTCTGCGATACTCTATCGCGGGTTGAGAATAACGTTTCGCGGATTCAATAGAGATCACATTAAGTCCTCGTTCAAGAGCAATATCTGTTTCAAACGTCCCATTTTGTGAAAGAAGAATATCAACTCCGTTTACTTTTACCCGCGCCCCTTCTTGTGCTTGTCCTGTTACGGTAATTAAAGCTTCTTGAGTGAGAATTCCATCTGGTGGTTCATAGACAACCAGATCTGGTGGTGAAACGATTGAACGAATTTGAGATCCTAGATAGGTGGTCATTGCAAGAGCAAGTAACACAATGGCAAACATTTTTATAAAACGACTTGGCACGAGAAATTGAAAAGAGTGTGTTCTTTCTCGTGGAAAGTTGTTATTTTTTTTAAAGTCGCACGTTCCACATTCAGATTCAAATTGTTTTAAAAAATAATCCGTATTTCCTCCTAAGGATTGAACGTAGATTTTTAAAAAATTACGGGCATACACAGGATCAGGTAAACGAATGTAATCTCCATTTTCAAACGATTTGAGGATATTTTTATTGATTTTCGTTGTTTGTGCCATTTCAGAAAGAGTTTTGTTTGTACAGTGTCGTATCGCCTTAAGTTTCTCTCCAAGAGATTGTGTGTAATCAAATTTTCGGATGACAAATGTCATAGTTTAAACATCTTACGTCTTTATCGTTTTTCATCAAGTTCATTCTCACTTTTTTTCTCAATCCACCGATCATCTATTTGATTTTCCCAATTCGTTTCTTCCTCCCATTCTCTTTCATGAGATTCTTCTTGTTCTTCGTTGTATTCGTTTTCCATTTTTTCCTCATGATTTATCTGTGTATCATTGGTTTTGAATCGATCTTCTTCTTGATAGGCTTCATCGTAATCATTTTGAGCGGTTGGAACTTGTTGAGAAAGGTCGCCCCCTGGTGGCCAAGACTCAACAAGAATTTCTCTTGGTTTTGCTCCAGAACCTGGACCTACAACCCCTGCCTCTTCCATCATATCGATCATTCGTGCGGCTCGGGCATATCCAAGTCGAAGTTTCCGTTGCAGGAAAGAAGTGGAAGCTTTTCCAGATTCAAGAACCACTTGAATCGCTTCATCCAGCATTTCATCTTGGTCACCCAGCTCATCAAAAACGGTTCCTGATTTCGTGATTTCTGTAATAGCCATGTTGTAGTTTGGACTTTCTTTTCGTCGCAGATAACTGACAACCGCCTCGACTTCTTCTGTTGAAACAAAAGCCCCTTGAAGACGTTTAGGTTTGGATACTTCTGCAGAGGTGAAAAGCATGTCCCCTCGACCCAAAAGTTTTTCAGCTCCAGATTGATCCAAAATTGTTCGAGAATCGGTTTGAGAAGCAACGGCAAAAGCAATTCGACCTGGAATATTGGCTTTAATTAAGCCAGTAATAACGTCCACGCTAGGTCTTTGAGTTGCCAATACAAGATAAATTCCTATTGCTCGAGCCATTTGGGCAATGCGAACAATCGTTGTTTCTACTTCTCGACCGCTGATGGTCATCAAATCTGCCAGCTCATCGATGACGATTACAATTTTTGGCATGTGTTCTTCAGATTTGGCGTTATAACCATCAATATTGCGCACACCGAATTTTGAAAGTAGATCTAATCGTCGTTCCATTTCTCGAACAGCCCACTTAAGAGCATTGACCGTATCATCAACGCTTGTGATAGGAGGGACAAGTAAATGAGGAATACCATTATAACTAGTGAGTTCAACGCGTTTTGGATCAATGAGAATCAGTTTTAAATCATCCGGTCCATTTCGGTAGAGCCAGGAGATGATCATGGTGTTCAGACACACAGATTTTCCAGATCCTGTGGCTCCTGCCACAAGCAGGTGAGGCATTTTATCCAAAGCGATCGTGTAGGTACCTCCAGATACATCTTTTCCAAGAGGAATAGCCAGTGGAGATGGATGACTTCGGAATTCCTTACTTTCCATAACATCGCGCAATGTTACGATTGCCACTTTGTTATTAGGAACTTCAATTCCCACCAGAGATTGACCAGGAATGGGAGCTTCCATGCGCAATGGATGGGCTGCCAAGGCAAGGGCAAGATCATTTTGCAAGCTTACAATACGCGAAAGTTTGACCCCCTGGCTTGGTCGAAGAGTATATTGTGTTACTGTCGGACCAATGGACGTTTTCCCCATTTCTACATCAATGGCAAATTCTTGAAATGTTTTTTCAATAATTTCTTTATTTTTTTCAATATCTCCTGATTGAGCTTTTGAATTGGAACGTTGAAGGAGTTTAAAAGGGATGGTAATTTCTCTGTGTTCGTGTGAAACGAGTGCCGTCTCTTTTTGTTGGAGTGTCTGAACGGGTTTTGTCGTAAAGTTTTGTGGAATTTGTTCCACGGTGTCTATTTTTTTATTCTTTTTTATTTCTTCTTCTTCTTCTTCTTCGATTGTCTCCTCCAATTCAAGATTTTCTGATTCATCTTCCATTATGTAGTCCTCTTCTGTCTTTTCTTCTATTTGTGTTTTTCGTTTTTGAAAAAGAGAACCGACTCGTCCTGTTAAATGGGTATGAATTCCTAATAGAGATTGTAATGAGGTATTAAAAATAAGAAGAACAGAGACAAAGAGTAAGGAAGCAGCGCTTACAACAGATCCCCAATATCCTAGAAAGATATTGAATGAGGAAGCAAGGAATTGACCCAAGTATCCGCCTGCAAGACTAATATCTTGAGTAAAAGGTTGTGGTTTATTGACAAGAAAAAGATTTAAGAGAGCATTAAACGAGAGAAAGAAAAAAAAGAGTCCAAGGTAATTCCATATCGAAAGTTTACCGCGCTCTGGATAGGCAAGCGTGGCCCCAATAGTGATGAGTATAAAAGGAACAAGATATCGATCCAGACCAAAAAAAGCGGTCAGTCCTTTATTAATCCAAATACCAACACTTCCAGCAATATGGAAAAAAGAAAGAAAAATAAGAGCTGAAGCGGCAAAGATACAAATGACGTAGATCCCTTTTTTGGTTTCAGGATTTAACTTCATTTTTGGCAAAGGGATCCTTTCTTTTTTAGGGGACAGTTTCTTTTTTTGTGCCATAATAAATTTTATTTTAGCACAATTTGATTTTTTCTTAATTATTGCTAAACTTTAATAAGTCCTCTGTCTGAGGCTGCGGAGTTTGGTACGATGCAATCTGGTCTAAATCGCGAGCATAGGTCACTCAATCGAGTTCGCTCGATTGAGTGACCAAAATCTCTCTCCTCATGCTCAAACGTTCTGATTAGGATTGGTTTCGTGACCTTTCTTCGCAGCCTTAGCTAGAGAACTTGACGATAATTTTTTGCGTGATATAATCCTTCTGCAATTTTCAAAAAACTTATCTAAATTTAGATAAGTTTAAAACCCCCCGCACCTCGTTTGTGGCAGAACGGTCAACCAGGTCAAGGGGCACATAAAGAGAAACTCCTGGTTCGTAGGCTGTGGGGCCTCGATACTGGGGTAATTCACCTATTCTCTGATGGTGCGTACTTACCCATTATTATTCAGTAATAAATAGCTTTCCCCTCACCAGGGAAGCGTTTTTTGTTTTCTAAATAGGTATTCTTTAAAACTCGCGATCTTTCGTTTCACGGGCGCCCGCTGACCCCACTCTCCCTATTGTGAATAGGGTTCGCGGGGCTCAGCAGCCCGTTCAACGAAATCTCATCGAGTTTTAAAGAATACCTTCAGAAAAATTTTCAATCCATTTTATGCCTATCTACCGCCGCACACCGGTAAAGACACGAGAACGTAAAACGTTCGACAACGCTGTTCATGATGCCATGGATGTTCCTGATCTCATCGAAGTTCAACGCAGATCCTATCGTTGGTTTTATGATGAAGGGATTAAAGAACTTTTTGATGAAGTGACCCCTATCACCGATTTTATCGGTCGTGATTTGCAGTTGTATTTTGACGATTATTATCTTGATGAACCAAAATTTGATGAGAAAACATCCCGTGAAAAAAACGTGACTTTTGAAGCTCCTCTTCGAGTAAAAACGCGTTTGGTAAATATTCGAACAAAAGATGTAAAAGAACAGGAAATTTATTTGGGCGATTTACCAATCATGACTCCTCGAGGAACTTTTTTGATCAATGGTGTTGAACGAGTGGTTGTGTCCCAACTTGTTCGTTCCGCTGGAGCTTTTTTTACGGCAGATGTTTATCGTGGACGTCGTTATTATGGAGCCAAAATTATTCCAAATCGTGGAGCTTGGCTTGAATTTGAGACCGATCCTAAGAACGTGTTATGGGTTAAAATTGATCGTAAACGAAAAGTCGCTGTAACCGCTCTTCTTCGTGCCTTTGGTGTAACAGATGACGAATCAATTATTGAATTGTTTAAAGATATCGATATTCATCCTACCAATCATTACATTGAAGCGACATTGAATAAGGATATTTCCAAAACAGAAGATGAAGGATTGATTGAAGTCTATAAACGTATTCGCCCAGGAGATCGCGCTACAGCCGACAATGCAAAGAGTCTTATCCACTCTATGTTTTTTAATTTTGACCGTTATGATCTGGGAAAAGTTGGACGTTATAAATTCAACCTGCGTTTTAATCAGGAAATTACTGATGAACTTGTTGCAAAAGAAGAGAATCGTATTATCAGCAAAGAAGATCTTGTCATGATTATCCGCGAAATTATTCGTTTGAATATTGAACAAGGTGAACCAGATGACGTTGATCATTTAGGAAACCGACGCGTTCGAGCTGTAGGAGAGCTTATTCAAGGTCGTTTTCGTGTCGGACTCGCTCGTATGGAACGTATTGTTCGCGATCGTATGTCTACTCGCGATATTGATACATTGACTCCAGGACGTCTTATTAACGCTCGTCCTGTGATCGGAGCCATTCGTGAGTTTTTCATGTCCTCACAACTTTCACAGTTCATGGATCAAACCAATCCGTTGGCAGAGCTCGAACACAAACGTCGTCTTTCTGCGATGGGTCCTGGAGGTCTTTCTCGTGAACGTGCAGGTTTTGAAGTGCGTGACGTTCATCCAACTCACTATGGTCGTATTTGTCCTATTGCCACTCCTGAAGGACCAAACATTGGATTGATCGGTCACTTAGCTTCTTATGCCATCATCAATGATTACGGATTTATTGAAACACCTTATCGCAAAGTCATAAAAGAAAAGAAAAAAGGAAAGATTCTCTCACGTGTGACCAATGAGATTGAATTTATCAATGCTTTTAAAGAAGAGCGTTCTGTGACGGTTCCGGCAACCATTCCTTTGGATAAAGACGGTTATTTCGTTGAGGAATTTGTGGGCGGACGCAAATATGGAGAACCAAAAGTCGTTGGTCAAGAAGAAGTTGATTTCATGGACGTTTCTTCCAAACAAATCGTTTCTATTGGAACAGCCCTTATTCCATTTTTGGAACATGATGATGCCACCCGTGCGCTCATGGGTACTAACATGCAACGTCAAGCCGTTCCAACGATTAAACCTGATGCTCCTATTTGTGGAACCGGTTCTGAAAGACGAGCAGCTCGTGATTCCGGACACGTGGTTGTAGCAGAACAAACAGGAGAAATTACCGCTGTGGAAGGTCATCACGTTGAGATTACGGATAAGGATGGAAATAAAACAGATTACGAATTGAAGAAATTTTTACGTTCCAATAATTCCACTTGTATCAATCAACGACCAGTAGTTCAGAAAAATCAAAAGGTGATTAAAGGTGATGTGATTGCCGATTCCTCGGCCGTTGATCAAGGAGAATTAGCACTGGGACAAAATTGCCTTGTCGCCTTTATGGCATGGGATGGATATAACTACGAAGACGCGGTTATTATTTCTGAGCGAATGGTTCAAGACGATCGTTTTACGAGCGTGCATATTGAGCACTACACCATTGACGTACGTGATACCAAATTAGGACCTGAAGTCGTTACTTCAGATATTCCAAATGTCTCTGAAGACAAATTGAAAAATTTAGATGCTGAAGGCATTATCCGTGTCGGAGCTGAAGTGAAATCTGGAGACATTTTGGTTGGAAAAATTACACCAAAAGGCGAAACAGAACTTTCAGCAGAAGAAAAACTTCTCCGAGCCATTTTCGGTGAAAAAGCGCGTGATGTGCGTGATTCTTCTTTATATCTTGAACACGGAGAACACGGAAAAGTGGTTGCTGTTACTATTTTTTCTCGAGAAGAAGGCGATAAGCTTTCTCCGGGAGTGATTAAATCTATCCAAGTCACGATTGCTGATTTGCGTAAAGTTCAGGTAGGAGACAAGGTGGCCGGAAGACACGGAAACAAGGGTGTTATTTCTCGTGTGGTGCCAGTGGCTGATATGCCTTTCATGTCCGATGGAACTCCAGTGGACGTGATTTTGACTCCACTTGGAGTTGTTTCTCGTATGAACTTGGGACAGATTTTGGAAGTTCACCTTGGACTCGCTGCTAATGCTCTTGGGTATAACGTGAATACTCCGGTACTCAACGGAGTTCCTGAAAAATCGATCCACGATGAACTTGAACGGGCAGGATTCCCTCGCAGCGGACAGCTTACTTTGTTTGATGGTCGCTCTGGTGACGCGTTTGAAAACCCTGTGACTGTTGGATATATGTACATCTTGAAACTTTCTCACATGGTTGAAGACAAGATGCATCAACGCTCTATCGGTCCATACTCTCTTATTACGCAGCAGCCGCTTGGAGGAAAAGCTCAGTTTGGTGGTCAGCGATTTGGAGAAATGGAAGTGTGGGCATTGGAAGCCTATGGAGCAGCCCACATGCTTCAAGAAATTTTAACCATCAAATCAGACGATGTCCCAGGTCGTTCAAAGGCTTACGAGGCTATTATCAAAGGTGAGCCCATTAAAAAAGTAAACATTCCAGAATCCTTTAACGTGTTGGTCAGAGAGTTGAAAGGATTGTGTATGGATGTAGAACTTCTTAAAGACGGGGAGAAGGTCGACCTTCCTGGAGAGAAAAAAACAGTGAGTAGCAAAGCCTAACGTTATCAATTATGTTTAAACAACAAGAATCTCTTAGATCCACTGATTTCGATTCCATTCGTCTTCGTCTTGCCAGTCCAGAGACCATCCGTTCTTGGTCCCATGGGGAGATCACCAAACCAGAAACCATCAATTACCGTACACAAAAACCAGAAAAACAAGGTTTGTTTGCGGAAGAAATTTTTGGACCCTCAAAAGATTGGGAGTGTTATTGTGGAAAGTATAAAAAGATTCGTTATAAAGGGATTGTTTGTGACAAGTGTGGTGTTGAGGTAACCCATTCCGTTGTTCGACGTGAACGCATGGGGCATATTGAACTTGCCGCTCCTATTACACACATTTGGTTTTTGCGCGGTGTTCCTTCAAAAATTGGAACGATTCTCGATGTTTCTATTCAGAACTTAGAAAAAATTATTTATTTTGCTAGCTTTTTAGTCACAGATGTTAATGAAGCAGCAAAAGAGGTAACTACTGAACAGGTAAAAACAGAACGAAAGAGCAAAGAGAAAATGATTGAGGGAGAATTTAAACGTGATGTCGGACGTCTGGAACAGAAGTTTGGAACAGATGCCGCTTCCATCAAAAAAGAAACAAAACGTCTTGAGGAAATCCGAGACACAAAATTGGAAGAACTTGAAGAGGATTTTGAAACCGTGATGCAAGACCTTAAGGATATGAAGGTCATGTCTATTATTTCAGAACAGACTTACCATGAATGGTCCTTGAAATACGGACATGTTTTTGAGGCAAACATTGGAGCCGAAGCGGTTAAGGATATGCTTGGGCGTATCAATGTTGGAGAGACCATGAACCTTTTGGAAGAGGAACTGAAAACAGCTACAAAAACCAAACGTAATAGACTGCTGCGTCGAATCAAGTTATTAAAGTCGTTTTATATCAATAAACTCAAACCTGAGTGGATGGTATTAAACGTGTTGCCAGTTATTCCTCCAGATCTTCGTCCGATGGTTCCGTTGGATGGAGGACGTTTTGCGACGTCAGATCTCAATGATCTCTATAGACGAGTTATTAATCGCAATAATCGTTTGAGGCGTCTGTACGATCTTCATGCTCCTGAGGTCATTTCTCGAAACGAGAAACGCATGTTGCAAGAGGCGGTTGACGCTCTTATTGATAACTCGGCTCGACATAGCAAAACCGTGATTGCTGCCACAGGAAAGAAACGTCAATTGAAATCATTGGCTGACCAGTTGAAAGGAAAGCAGGGACGATTCCGTCAGAATTTGTTGGGTAAGCGTATCGATTATTCAGGACGATCTGTCATTGTGGTTGGACCAAATCTACGACTTGACCAATGTGGTATTCCAAAAAAAATGGCTTTGGAACTGTTCAAACCGTTCGTTATTTCTAAACTTATTGAACGCGAATACGTTCACAACATTCGTTCTGCCAATCGTTTTATTGAAAGCGATCGACCAGAAACATGGGATATTTTAGAGGAAGTCACCAGTGATGCGTTTGTTCTTTTGAATCGTGCTCCAACACTTCATCGATTGGGTATTCAAGCATTCCGACCTATCTTGATTGAAGGAAAAGCGATCAAGATTCATCCACTTGTGTGTGACGCCTATAATGCTGATTTTGATGGAGACCAGATGGCCGTACACGTTCCTCTTACAGAAGAAGCTCGCGCAGAGGCACGCGAAATCATGCTTTCAACCAAAAACCTTTTGAAGCCGGCATTTGGTGGTCCAGTGGCTACACCTGGAAAAGATATTGCTTGGGGTATCTTCTTTTTGACTATGGAAGTTACAGACATGCCAGAATCCAAAGAAGGACTCCCTATCTTTTCCAATGAAACAGATGCTTTGTATGCGTCTCAAATTGGAAAGATCGCTTTGCGTGATTGGATCGTTGTGCGGCTCTCAACACAAGAAATTATCATCACGACTCCTGGGCGTATCTTGGTTAATCAACAATTTCCACAGGAGATTCCGTTTAAAAATCAGGTGATGGGAAAGAAGGAACTGGCAACGATTGTGAAATATTATCTTGAGCTTCATGGCTCTGAGATGACCGCTTCCTTTCTTGATCGATTAAAAGAGATCGGATTTAAATACTCCACGCGAGCAGGATATTCTTGGGGTATGTCAAACCTTCCAGATATAAAAGAAAAAGAAGCGTTGATTACCGAAGGAGATACGCGCGTACGAGAAATTGAAGATTACTTTTCTCAAGGACTGTTAACGGCTTCTGAACGTCATTCATCCATCGTAAAGACATGGAACGAAATCAAAGACCGTATTGCTGTTGAGGCAAAGAAAGCTCTCCCAAAGAATAACCCTGCATACACCATGATTGAATCTGGGGCCCGCGGATCTTGGGGACAGATGACTCAGATGGTAGGTATGAAAGGACTTGTAGCAAACCCTTCCGGAGACATTATTGAGTTGCCGGTGAAATCTTCTTTTAAAGAAGGATATGACGTGTTGGAGTTCTTTATTTCTTCTCACGGTGTGCGCAAAGGATTGACCGATACCGCTTTGCGTACGGCAAACGCCGGATATCTGACCAGACGTCTGGTGGACGTAGCACAAGACGTGATTGTCCGTCAGGAAGATTGTGGTGACGATACAGGAGTCGTATTGACTCATGAAGAATCAGAAGAAATTGGAGAACCATTAATCATTCGTATTCTTGGACGTGTAGCCCTTTCAGAGATCAAAAAACCAGGAGGACGCAAAGCGATTGTGGAGCCAGGTCAACTGATTACTGAATCTCATGTGCGTGAAATTGAAGCAACAGGAAAAGAATTATCTGAGGCTCATGTGCGTTCCGTGATGACCTGCAAGCTTCGTCGTGGTGTGTGTCAGAAATGTTATGGATATGATCTTGCCTACAACAAACTCGTGAAAATGGGAACGAGTGTGGGAATTATGGCTGCTCAATCTATCGGAGAACCTGGTACCCAGCTCACTATGCGTACCTTCCATACAGGAGGTGTGGCTGGAAAAGATATCACGCAAGGGCTTCCTCGTGTGGAAGAATTGTTTGAGGCTCGAAATCCAAAACAGAAAGCCATCATGTCAGAAGTTTCAGGAAAAGCTTCCCTTGAATCTGCTCAGCGCGAGATTGTTCAGGCAGGAACAGGCAAGCAGATTCTGGATATGCGTCCAGGACAAAAGACCGTTAAAATTACGTATCAGGGAATTGAGGAAGATACACAGCTGTACGGAAAATCAGGTGAACTACTTGTCAAAGAAGGAGATAAGGTTAAAGAAGGACAAGTTATCGCTCGCAAATCTACCGGTAAAGAAATTTTGGCTCCTGGAACGGGAATTATTGCTATAAAAAAAGAATCAACTGTTACGGTGTTGTATGAGGCGACCAAAGTTCGTGAGTACATCATTCCACCTGGATTTACCCTTTATGTGAAGGAAGGCGATGAAGTCCAAGCGGGCGACGCTCTTACAGATGGACACCTTGATTTGCAAGTCCTTTTTAAGTACAAGGGGCAGGATGCCGTTCAAAAGTATCTCTCAAAAGAAATCCAGTTTATTTATTCCAGCCAAGGACAGAAACTCAACAACAAACACATCGAGATTATCATCCGTCAGATGTTCTCTCGTATCCGCGTGGTGGATCCAGGAGACACAGACCTCTTGCCTGGTGAGATTATTGAGAAAGCCACGTTTGAGGATGCAAATGATTTTGTTGAAAAAACACAAAAATCAGCTACCTCTAAATCCTTGTTCTTGGGAATTACAAAAATTTCTCTTTCAACAGATTCCTGGCTTTCAAGTGCGTCCTTCCAAGAAACAGCTCGAGTTCTTATTAACGCAGCTGTGACAGGAAAAGTGGATCGTCTTGAAGGACTTAAAGAGAATGTCATTATTGGGCGTCTTATTCCAGCGGGAACCGGTTTTGAGGATATGCAGTACGAACTCATTGGAGATGTGACTCAACACCATTTGCAACATGCAACAACCAAGAAGATTGCTCAGGAAATTGACGAAACATTTGCGAATAACACAACAGTTATTGAAGGATCAGAATCTGAGCGTGAACTTTAAACACAAATAAATCGTAAAAGAAAAACCACCCAGAGTTTATCCAAGGGTGGTTTTTTGTTCTAGTGGTTTGGAAAGTTTCCAAGCCATTTGAAATAATGAGGTTATAGATTCTTTCATATGTCCGTGATTGATTCTTACAGCAAAAGTATGTGTTCCTGAGAATAAAACAAGAGAATTTTTAAACATCCAAAAAGAGGATTCAATAAGAACTCCCAATGGGAGAACTCGCACTTCTATGTTGTGCTCAATGAATTTTGGACGGATAAATAATTCTTGACCTGTAGGAATAAGCGATTTGGTATGAATTCCTTTACGGGCTTTTTGTTTTGAGAGAGCATGAAAGAGTTCTTCTGTAAGAATAGCTTGATAATGTTGAGAGCTAGGAGATTCAAATGTAAATAAATCATCTCCTTTTTTTAATTCTTCGACTACTTTTGCCATTAAATGCTCAAGAGTTTCTGGTGTATCGTAGATTTCCGCAGTGGGTTTTTTATCTGCTTGATGATATTCATTATGGAGTCGTCCTGCAAGTTGTTCTATGACTTCTAGTTGAGCTTTATGGTGTTCGACAAGAATGTGAGGATCCTCAATCCAAAAGATTTTTTTACCTTTGCTCAAGTGAGAAGTTAAAAGTCCTTTGGCTTTTAGACGATCTAAAATACTGGCAACCGTTGTGCGTGAAGTTTTAGTTTTATGAGCTATTTCAGCCACAATGGTTTCTCCCAAATGGAGACAAGCAAGGTAGACATGCACTTCTATTTCAGAAAGACCCATTTGTTTTAAGAGAGTTTTTACAGGAGTTGACATAGATTTTGATAGATAACGATGAAAGTTTTCGTCAGGATTATTTGTTTAGAAAAAAGAATTTTTATCTTATTTTAGCAGAAAAAATGTTTTTATTCATGTATAGCTGTAGAACGTTTTTATTTTTTTCACAAACAATTTTTTTCCCGTGTATTATAAAGTTCAGTTCTTTCATAAATCAACCTGTTTTTTTGGAGGATATCCTATGGATCTTTTTACGATATGGAAACAAACCATGGAGTGTTTGAATTGTCTTGAACAAAAAGATATGTTTGATGATCTGCTTTTATGTTATCAAGAAGCTTCACGTCAGTATCATACTACTCAACATCTCGTGAGTTGTTTTATTCACTATGAGATATGTCAGTCGAAAATGAAAGATCCTTTGGTCGTGGCGTTAGCTCTTTTTTATCACGATGTGGTTTATGATGTACGTCGATTAGACAACGAACAGATGAGCGCACAAGCATGGCAACGTGATGGAAGCAGACTTGGTTTATCAAATGAGACTATTGAGAATGTGACTGGAATGATTCTTGCGACCAAAAATCATAAGACGGAAGATGCAGATACTCAGATATTTTTAGATATTGATTTATCAATTTTGGGAGAACAAGACGAAGTGTTTGATCAGTTCGAACGTGATATTCGTGCTGAGTATGTCTGGGTTCCAGAAGAAATTTTTCGAAATCGACGTGAACAGATTCTTCGAAAATTTCTTGAACGTGATCAGATTTTTTACACATCTTCTTTTTGCTCATTTGAACAAAAAGCACGTAAGAATCTATGGCGTCGCATTGTTGAGTTAGGGAAATAAACCAAAAATGCGATAAATTAAGGGAGAATTCTTATGTTTATAAAATGGATTCTTTGGCTGGTGTCTCTATTGAGAAAGGCCAAAAAACCTCTGTTTTATCGAGGACTTGTACCCATCTCGGGAGATCCGATTACCAACGGTCACATTGACCTGATTCGTCGGGCTGCACAGAACTGTCTGACGCTTATTGTGCTTATTGCCAATAATGAAGAAAAGGTTGGTAAATATACTTTCTTACTTGAAGAACGTTTATCGATGGCAAAACGTGCGCTTGTTTCATTGAAAAATGTAGAAGTTCTTTCAAGCGATGGACTTCTTGTTGACGTATTCATGCGTGAAGGATGTGATGTGGTTTTTCGAGGAATTCGCAATGAGCAGGATCGCGAATACGAACTTCAGCAAATGAGATACAATAACCTCCTGTTCCCTGGTTTTAGCGAACATGTGAATTTCCTTCCTGCCAGACAGGAACTTTCTGAGATCTCAAGTTCACTTGTGAAAGCTCTCGTTCTTCAGGGTGTGGACGTGTCTGCGTATGTTCCGCTTTTTATCAAGGCGGCTCTTGAGAAGAGACTCCGTGAACAGATTTTTGTGGGAATTACTGGAGAAATTGCTAGCGGAAAAACGTGGGTTGCTACACAGCTGACCCAGCGACTTGGAGGAGTCTACATTAATTTTGATGAGATCATCCGTGAGTTCTATGATCAACAGACTCCTGGGGCTCAGTTAGTACGCAATGAGCTCACGAGACTGTTTGGACCAGAGGTTCTTGTCCAGGAAGGAACTCGAGTTGACCGACAAATTCTTAAAACACGAATTTTTAGTCACCCATCTTCTGGTGAAATGATAAAGATGGTGGAATCTCTTACTGCACCACACGTGATGCGACTTTATCGACAAAAATTGACCAGGGCAAAAGGGCTTGTGATCGTCGAATGGGCGCAGATGGCCAAGATGGGCATGAGTCCTTTGGTTAACAATAATGTCATTGTGGTAGAGTCTGCTGATCTAGAGGTATTCCTTGAAAAACGAGAGATTGATTCTGGAACGTTTAATCGTGTTTTGTCTCATCAATGGAGCGCGCAACATCAGAGAGATCTGCTTAAAATCGTGGCCGATCGTGATGAATATGGAGATATAATGCTTTATCAGAATTATCTCGACCCCGAACGCTCAAACACAAGTTTGACTGAACTTGAGGAGTTTGTGAGAGGATTGAATTCTTGAGTTTTTAATCTCCGATGAAACGCATCGGGGATTTTTTTGAAAAAACCGCCGATTTAAGTCGGCGGTTTTTTTATCCTGTTTTTTGTAATTTTTGTTCCCCTTCTTTTTTCTGTTCATCTATCCGGCGTTTCATCTCAAGGAGTTGTACATGGTCATTAAGAGTATTTTTTAACTTCCTTATTTTCGCCTTGAGTGACCAGATTTTCCAGAAAAATGCTTTTTCTTTTTCGGCTTGAGTTAATGCCTCTTTTACCTGTTCGAGTTCTTGTTTTTCTCGTTCAATTTGTTGTTCATAAATATCCGCAGCTCTTTCTGATAATGCGGACATTTCTGTTTGACGTCGAGGATCCTGTACCTTTAACGTACTGGGTGTCCATCTTTTCTCATATTGTGTACTTACTAAACGCAGGGTTGTAGCGCGTTTTTCATTTTCATCTTGTATTTGTCGTGCTCGTTCCAGTTTTGCTTGTGCAAGTTTAAATTTTGTTATATTTATTTTAGGTTCTTTCTTAAGATCCTCTATTTCTTTTTCTATTTTTTGGATCAATATTTTAATATTAGGATTTGTCTCTAACTGGGTTCGCACACTCTCTGCGGCACTTAGTTTAATTCTAGAATCTCTGGGTTTAATGTCATAGCTCTTCGCTTGAATAGGGTAAATTTGTTCTTTTCCTCTTCTTCCTTGTCTATATTCTGTTTGAGAGCTCTCTATCTCTTTAGGATAAAGAACTGTTTCAGCACGTAAGTTCATACATACGATTAGATATTTTAAGATGATAATAGTATAAGTCATTTTTTTGATATTAAAAACTTTTTTGGTTGATGAAAGAGTTTTGTTTTGTTACCCTTTCTTTAAGTAAAAAATATGAATATGGAAGGACATCTTATTTTAGGTCTTGATCCTGGGTATGGACGTTTGGGTTTTGGAGTCATTCATGTCGAAGAGTCAAACATTCAATTAGTTGATTATGGAGTGGCGATCACCACTTCTGGTGATTGTTTTGAACAACGTCTTTTAAGTTTAGGAAATGATTTGCAGGATTTATTTACTCACCATCAACCTCATATAGTTGCTATTGAAAAACTTTTTTTTGGGAAAAGCTCTACCACGGCTATGAATGTCGCGCATGCGCGCGGCGTGGCATTACTCATGGCTGCTCAAGCAGGAGTCCCTGTGCTTGAATTCACTCCTGCACAAGTGAAAAAAGCCGTGACGGGAGATGGAAAGGCTGGGAAAGCGGCTATGCAACAGATGGTAAAAATTCTTTTAAACTTACCTATGATTCCTAAACCAGATGACGCTGCAGACGCTTTAGCGGTTGCTATCACGGCTAGTACGAAAAAGTGGTGAGAGAATTCTTTTGATTAAGGCTCCGTGTCAACCGATTTAATAATCTAACCCTCACTGTTCTTTTAGCTATCATTGTCCGATGTAATAATCTAACCCTATAGAGTAGATTTCTTCCGTGAGGCAGCGATCTGTTTTTTAATAAGGGTGAGTTTCTTGATAATGGTTCGTTTGAGTTGTGCAGGGTTCAAGGTGGCATAGAGCGTTTTGAGTTCTTGTTTTGTTTGGTCAAAGATCTCATCGCACAACAAGACTCGTTGGTACGGAGGTTTAGGAATGTCATACACACGTTTGATTTTTTCATGATGTTGTCCAGCCCGTTTCTTGTCGATGAGTTTCATGGTCGGTTGAAAGAAGTTCTTGTACAGACGCAACTCGTTTCTGTTGAGATCATTCATGAGATCCACGATCTCTTGTTCCTCGATTCGTTCATATCCGTACACCTGACGCACATGAGTCCAGTTCTTCTGTTCGATATGTGCGTTGTCATTTTTCTTGTATGGTCGACCGCGAGTGAATTCAATCTGACCTTGCATGCAGTACCGATACAGCTGCCAGTTAATGAACTCAGACCCGTTGTCCGGATCGATCCCTCGAAGGGGAAATGGTATACGCTGTTTGATGAGATCCAAGCCTGAAACGATACGTTTCTCTGCTTTACCCAGACAGACTTCTTGCTCTGTCCAACCGGTCAGAATGTCTGTGATATCCAAGGTATTAGCGAATTCTCCGGCTGCCGAACTTCCACAGTGGGCCACCGTGTCCAGCTCACAGAATCCAGGGTGTGATTCTTCCCAGCTAGAAGTACGAATGGGGATCTGACTTTTGAGAAGCTTACCTGGCTTGGTGGTCCCTTGGATGCGCCGATGGATTTGCTGCCGAGAGTGTTTGAGCTTCGTATTGATGGTTGAAGCACAGACCCTCAAGAGTTTCTGTTTCATCTGGTCAGGGATCGTCAGTTCTCCATACTCGACAAGCTTGTTCACCATCTCAGGAAGCATAGGTTTCAAACGTGCTCCACAGGGGTAGTCGAGGATCTCCCAGATCTTTTTAAGGACAACCACAAATCGTTTGTCATACGTCTCACATCTGGCTTTTCGTTGGCGGGTCGACTTGTGTTCTAGATCTGTCTTGGCACTCAAGACTGTGATGAGATACTTCCGATTCAAACCGGACATTTTCTCTCCCTCGTCGAGCATGTTACCGTCTTCTTTTTCAGGGATGCTTTCAGATACCGAGTCTTTAAACGTTTTAAATATTCTCGTCTTGAAGAAAGGCTCATACGATTGTTCATATGTGCCACCTTTCACAGGTTTTCTCATCCTTTCAAGGTCAGATTCTTATTTTGGACAACGAATATGTCTCGGGTTAGATTTTACGTCGGTCAATTCGAGACCTCCCTTAATAAAGAGAAACCATGGTATACTTTTAAAAATATCCTTTGTTTTTTGTTTTATTTAAGTAGATCTTTCTATGAAACGATTTTTTCAAGGTCCATTATCCGATAATGGACGTAACATCCTGCGACGATTAAGTTACGCAGATCAACGAACAAAAACAGGACAAATCAGTTATACCAAACGAGTGACTGGTGAACGTTTTCCTCGATACCATGTCTATATAGAAGAAATACCTACAGGAATACAAATAAACTTACACTTAGATCAAAAAGAAGCCAGCTACGAAGGAACGAGTGCACATGCGGGTGAATACGATGGACCATTAGTAGAACAAGAAATGACTCGAATAACTACCTTTATTGAAACTCTTCGTTCCCCAAATATCTCATTATCACATCCTTCTTCTCCTTCTACTGGTACTACCTCTACCAAACCTCATGGAAAAACTCTAATAAAAAAGAAAGGGTTTTGGGAAGCATTGTTTGGAGGTTAATGTGAAATAAAAAACGCCCTGGTGTTTCGTCACAAGGGCGTTTGTTTTTCCGTAGATTTCAAGCAAGGCTTACCGTAGGGGTCATACGCCTTACGGCTTCCGTAACGACCAGCGAGAAAATCCTGAATTCCCTGTTGCTCTCCATCAAGAACGATCTGTGGAGGTAAAGGACCATTGGTCACAGGGATATGAATAATTTCTATCTGAAGTGTGTGTTCAAGGCATACCTTCTCCAAAATAAGAGAGGCACGAAGCATATGCCAAAAATCCGTAACGAGATAAATTCTTGAAACATTCTGAAATTCAGACTGATTCTTGAGTTCTCGAGCAACACAAAATGCATCTGAAAACGTGCTCGCTGCAGGATCATACAGACCAACGACGTGGCGTACTCCTTGAGATTTCGCAATTGCCATAAAGACATCAATATCCTTACAGTGATTTGCGTCCCCAGCAACAAGGAGCGGAATCTGATGCAGAAGAGACACCTGCACCGCCTTATCAATACGACGACGAGGAACATCGTTATTCTCATCATGAGGGCCACAAAACATAGCCACAACACTGTACATTTCCATTCCCCTTTTTGAAGTTTAATATTATTCCCTGAGCTTATCGAAAGGGCAAAATTTGCCAAACTCTTGTGCAGCCTTCGATAGGCTCAGGCAATAATGAAAACTCACATCATCTTCCAAAGAGCGTCAAAAATCATTTCTTGAGTAGCGGAAATAGCTTCATCATCTATCAAAACTCCAAATAATTGCTTTCGTTCATCAACAGACACAAATGCCGTTTTGCAAGGATAGATGAAGATATAGGAAGGAGCTTTATTAGATTGAGTCAGCCATTTGCGCTCATCCAATCCATGAGTACGTCCTCCTGCCCCAATAGCGATCGTTTTGACACGAACTCCCTTGCGAATACGCTGTTGTATGAATCCTGGCCAGGCGTGGGCAATAAGATCTCGAATGCCTTCTGAGGAATAGATACGAAACAATTTTTCGTCAAATTTTCCCGCTGTGTGTAACACATCTTCAAGAAGTTCACGAACACCCTGTTCTCCTTCATAATAACGAACGCTTGGACGATGAGCTCCGGAACCAATCAATTCTTTAAATTGAGGAATCGCATCTTTTAATCTTACCTGAGCCTCTTGAATAGCGACCTCGCGGCGAACAGCTAAACCCGAAAGCTTTTGCGGATCCTCTGCCGTAAAATATCGGTGTGTTTTGGCGTCCATATGGGACACGAGTCCCAAGTCGATCAATCGCTTAATCGCATCATATGTTGTTCCTCGATTAAGACTGGCTTCCTGGGCAATCCGGCGTAACGGAGCGGTTCCTAACTTAAGGATCGTTGTGTAAACGCTCATATCTTTCGATTTCAATCCTAAAAGATCCAGCGTCTCATCAGAAAGTGTAGGAATTTTTGGCATAAAAAACAAAGATTACGGCTTCAAAAACTGGATAAAATAAAAATAGCCTCTGTTCTAGGCTATTTTTGAATTCAGTTTTTGTCAAGATTTGTTCGACAATTTTTTCTTCGCTAACCAAATTCCTGCAATAATCATCATAAACGCCGTGTATTGAGCCGGCGTGAGATAAAAGTAACGCGTATCCACAATCAGTCCATCTTGGGCACGTAAAAAATCAATGAAAAATCTTGTGATTCCTTCCCAAAGAAGAAAAACGACGATATACGTTCCTGTCTTTACCTTCTTTCTACTTAGCCACAAAAAAAGGAGAAACAATACGAATCCGTTAATCGAAAGGTAGAGTCCGTGATCATGTCTGATACCGTCTGGGTATTGAACGCCTCCGATAAAGTGCGTAAGCGTAAGGAAGCATCCAATACGTCCGACACCCAAACCCAATGGAAGAGCAAAAAGAGCAGTATCCGTATACGCCCAGACATCAACCTTACGGCGGTGCAAAAACCACACACCAACAATCAGCGCTCCTAAAAATCCTCCCATGATGGAAAATCCTCCGTGCCAAATACGAACAAACTCCAGAGGATCTCTTAAAAAAAGAGAGGGTTCATACAGAAAGAAAAAAACTCTCGCCATGAAAAACGCTCCTACAATCACCCAAACGCACAGATCCCAAATAATCTTCTCGTCCTGTCCCCTCTTCATGGCCATGCGTGCAGCCACCCAGGTTGCCGCAAGAATTCCCAATGCAACCATAAGACCCCACACCTGGATAGTGATGGGGCCCAGTGAAAGAGTCGTTAGTTGAAAATAAGGGATCATAAAGGCGTTTGTGTATGCCAATCTGTACGGTTTTGATAAGTAGCTCCGATACGAAACAAACTATACTCATCAAATGGCTTTGCCATGAGCTGAAGACCCACAGGAAGTCCACTAACAAATCCACAAGGAATGGACATGGCGGGAATCGTAGCCAAGTTTGCAGAAACCGAATAAATATCAGAAAGATACA
>Ga0208373_1002513_pt1 | contig 20130 bp, 18 predicted proteins | sample RifOxyC2_FD_184036 | JGI IMG/M metagenome (GOLD analysis project Ga0208373, IMG submission 184036) | Soil microbial communities from Rifle, Colorado - Rifle Oxygen_injection C2 (SPAdes) | ecosystem: Environmental > Terrestrial > Deep subsurface > Rock core/Sediment | place: Rifle, Colorado... | reverse complement strand
ATCCGACCGTGGTGGATGATAATCGCCCGGTTGCATATCATTTCCACTTCAGGCAGTATATGGGTGGAGATAATCACGGTATGTTCCTTGCCCAGGTCTTTCATCAGCTCACGGGTTTGTTTAATCTGGTGCGGGTCCAAGCCGATAGTCGGTTCGTCCAGTATCAGGATAGGCGGATTATGGATGATGGCGTCGGCCAGCCCGACCCTTTGCTTTTGTCCTTTGGAAAGATAGCCGATGACTTTATGCTCGAACTCCTTGACCCGGCATTTTCCCATGACCTCGTCTAATCTGGCGGCCCGGTTGGCGGCCGGCACGCCTTTGAGTTTAGCCCTGAAATTAAGGTATTCCCTGACCCTCATTTCGGGATAGAAGGGGACGCTTTCGGGCAGGTATCCGATTTGCCTGCGGGCCTCAAGTGAATTACGAACCACGTCAAAACCGGCGATGGATGCCTTACCGGCAGTCGGGGCCAGATATGAAGTCAGGATTCGCATGGTCGTGGTCTTGCCCGCGCCGTTTGGTCCCAAGAATCCCACGATTTCTCCCTTGGCTACCGAGAAAGAGAGATTGTCTACGGCTGTAAACCCGCCGAACTTTTTGCTCAGGCCTTCTACTGTTATCATATAGTATATGAAGTAAAGTAAACCCCCCACACCAATACATTGGTGTATGGGTAAACGAAAGTAGCGGCTACTATATTAAATCTGTTTTGGAAGTCAAGGAATTGAATGAGTTTTGATTAGAATTTAGCAGGTTTGCCTTGACTGATTTATGTCAATAAGGTATTAAAACATCTGAAAAATACCATTTGTGGTTAAGTAGCGTTAAAACAGCTTGAGGAATGGAGAATAAATGACAGACGTTAACCGAAAGGCGGGCATGCCGGGGAATAGACCGGCAATGTTGATGGCGCTTATTTTATTGGTTGCTTTTGTGGCAATATTCAGTTACGCCGGTTGCGGAAGCAGTGGTTCTTCAGAGAGCGGCAGTAGCGCTCCGGCGGCTTGGTTCACCAAGGCGTCTATGCCGACTGCCCGGGCCTTATTTGCCGTGGGTGTGGTCAATGCCAAGATATACGCTATTGGAGGCATAAATTCTCTGGGAAACCTGGATGTCAACGAGGAATACGACCCGGTGGCTAATACTTGGACCGCCAAGGCGTCCGTAATCACGCCCCGTCGGGGATTGGCTATTGGCGTGGTTGATAACAAGATATACGCCATCGGCGGATATGACGGGGTGAACTATCTGCCGACGGTTGAGGAGTATAATCCGGCATCCGATACCTGGACGGCTAAGGCGCCTATGCCGGTGTCAAGAACCGGGGTGGCTGCGGGCGTATTCAATAATAAGATATATGTAACCGGCGGTTGTGATGCCAGTACGAATTACAGACCGATTTTGATATATAACCCGGCCAGCGATACCTGGACAACAGGCGCTTTGATGGCTACGGGTCGGGCTGGATTCTGTGCCGGCATGGCGAACAACAAAATCTATGCCATGGGCGGAGCGACCAGCGTAAACACCTATGAAGATGCTAATGAGATATACGAACCCGGGTCAAACACCTGGTCTAATGGGGCAGTCGTGCCGGGACCGCGGGGTTGTGCTGGCCTGGGCGTAATCAATAATAAGATATATCTTATCGGCGGAGAAAACTACCTGACCGGTCAATACTATTATTATCAGACCAATTATCTTTACGATCCTAATACTGACCAGTGGGTGACAAAGCAATATATGCCCACTAACCGGACCGGATTGGCTGTAGGTGTGGTTAACAATAAAATATATGCGATTGGCGGGCTGGGCGCAGGAGCTAATTATCTGGCCATTAACGAAGAGTACAATCCGGCGATTGATAATTAATGCGACCACGTCTGTTCGTCAGATATATTTACGGAATCTATTTTGTCTGAAGGTGAATAAGTATCCCGGCTAAAGATTTTTCCGAATTTTGTGTAAATTATTTGACAATTATTCCACTTATTATAAATTGATAAATCCTTTGCTTTTTAGGTGACTGTATGAGAAGGGAATAACTCGCTGTAATGTTTCTTTGGAACTAACAGCGAGTAAGAAAATATGGAAAAAAAGACAAGAAGTACATTAAACGGTATTGTGATTAAGAATAATTCGGCTAAGACTATTACTGTGTCTTTAAGCCGAATGGTGAAACACCCTAGGTATGGCAAGTATCTTCATCGGACTACCACTTATAAGGTTCATGATGAGAAAAATCAGGCCAAGGTGGGCGATGAGGTGGAGATTATGGAGTCTAGGCCTTTCAGCAAGACCAAGCGCTGGTCTCTGATTAAGGTTACCAAAAAAGTTGAGACCGTGGAATCAGCGACATAAGGTGATGTGTTATGATAATGATGAAGACCAGGTTGCAGGTAGCTGATAATACCGGCGCCAAGATTGTCAGTTGTATCCAGGTGCTGGGCAGCAGCCACCGGCGCTACGGTTATATCGGCGATATTATTATCTGTAACGTTAAAAAGGTCATGACTACCGGCGATATCAAGAAGGGCGATATCGTGCGCGGGGTGATTGTCCGGACCTGCCATCCGATGCACCGGCCGGACGGCACTTATGTCCGTTTTGACCGCAATGCCATGGTGATTATAGACGATGCCAATAATCCTAAGGGAACCAGGGTTTTCGGAGTGGTGCCCCGCGAATTAAGGCGGAACTTTATGAAGATAATTTCGTTGGCCACAGAGGTGGTATAAAAATATGTTCGTTAAGAAGAATGATTTAGTCAAGGTTACTTCCGGCGAAAGCCGGGGTAAGACCGGTAAGATTCTCAGGGTATTTCCGGAGACCGAAAAGATAGTCGTGCAGGGCATAAATCTGCGCTGGAAACATATGCGCCGGAGCCAGCAGCATCCGCACGGCGCCCGAATCCAAAAAGAAATGCCTATCCATATGTCCAAGGTAAAAATGATTTGTCCCCAGTGCAATAAGCCGACCCGGGTGGGTTATAAGATTGCCGAGTCTGGCGTGAAGAGCCGCGTCTGTAAAAAATGCGCCCAACCGATAGGTGAACAATAATGAGTAAGACAACCAGTCGTTTATTTGAGAAGTATAAGAGTGAAGTGGTGCCGATGCTGATTAATGAGGTGCCGCATAAGAATAAACTGGCCGTGCCGCGCCTGGAGAAGATAGTGGTTAATATGGGCGTGGGCAAGGTTTTGGAAGAGAAGGACCGGCTGGAAGCGGTCGCCAAGGATCTGGCGCTTATTACGGGCCAGAAGCCGGTGTTGACTAAAGCCAGAATAGATGTCTCGGCTTTTAAATTGCGCGCCGGCGTGCTCATCGGCTGCAAGGTGACCCTGCGCCGCAATAAGATGTATGATTTCCTTGATAAACTGAATAGCGTGGTTATTCCCAGGCAAAGGGATTTCCGGGGCTACTCTCGGAAGGCGTTTGATAAGAGCGGCAACTATAATATGGGACTGGCCGAACAGTCGCTTTTCCCGGAGATTGTCATTGATAATGTTAAATTCGTCCAGGGCATGAATATCACGATGGTCATAAAGAGTCCGTCCGTGGATTTGTCCTATAAAATGCTTAAGGCATTGGGATTCCCGTTTAAGGATTAAGAAAGGATATTACCTTGGCTCGTAAGTGTTTGGTAAATAAACAGAGAAAAGAACCTAAGTATAAAACCCGCGGATACAATCGTTGCCAGCTCTGCGGCCGAAGGCATGCTTACTACCGCAAGTTTAATATGTGCCGGATATGCTTCAGGAACCTGGCCTGGGAAGGCAAGTTGCCGGGTGTTAAAAAGGCGAGTTGGTAATTTAGGTTTGCCAGAATATAGAGGAGAAAATTAATGAGCGTTTGTGACCCGATTGCTGATATGCTTACCCGCATCCGTAATGCGAATATGAATAAGTCGCCTTCCGTAGAAATTACGGCTTCCAAGGAGAAGAAGGCTATTCTTGATGTTATTAAGGAGAGCGGTTATATCAGCGATTATAAATTAATTGAAGATAAGAAACAGGGCGTTTTCAAGGCTTACCTTAAATACACGGCTGATGAAGAGCGGGTGATTAATAATATCAAGCGCATCAGCAAGCCCGGCCGGCGCGTCTACAAGAAGGTTAATGAATTGGGTAAGGTCCTAGATGGTTTGGGCATAGCCATTGTGTCCACTCCGAAGGGTATCCTGACTGACCACGAATGCCGTAAGCTTAAGGTCGGCGGCGAAGTGATTTGTCATATCTGGTAATTGGCAAGTATTAGTTGCAAATAGAGCGTGAATTTCTTTATAATATAACAATGTTTGAGACAGTATTATATTTCATCCCCTTTTGGGTTATTCTTGCTTTTTCTGTCATAGTTCATGAATGCGCCCACGCCATAGCGGCCTATAGATTAGGCGACCCTACGGCTTATCTGGCCGGCCGGATAACGCTCAATCCGATTAAACATATAGATCTTGTCTGGACCATAGTCATTCCGCTGATTACATATTTTTGGGGTGGTTTTATATTCGGTGGCGCCAAGCCGGTTCCTATCAATCCGTATAACTTTAGGGATGCAAATAAGGGGATGATGCTTAGCAGTTTGGCCGGGCCACTCTCGAATTTCTTGTTGGCAATTCTTGGGTTTATAGGGTTCTTTTTATCTATTAAGGTTTTACCGTTGACCGGATTCTTCCGTGCGTTAAATTGGAATATTTTTACGATGATGGTGATTATAAATATTTTACTTGGGCTATTTAATCTGATACCGATACCGCCATTGGATGGTTCAAGGGTGCTGAGATACTTTTTGCCTTGGCATATGAAAGAGGGGTTTGACCGAATTGAACAATTCGGGTTTATTATTATAATTATTTTTATAATGACCGGTGGAACGTCATTTATCGGTAAGATATTATATTTAGTAACGGCGCTATTAAGTTACATAGCGAGTTAGGTTGTTTTACACCCCGATATCAGTGGGCGCCCGGCCCAAATCATAGAGCAGTTTCAAGACCGAATCTATTCTGGCCGTGACTTCATCATCTGTCCCGGCTCGGTCCGGATAGATTTCATATAGCCGGCGATATTTGACCGGAGTGATATTTATCATCAGAGAATTGGCGCCGGCCATCAGGCCTTCCCGGGCTCCTTTTTCCTTGTCCAGCGTTTCCAGGGCGGTAGTAACCAGAATCTTACCGTCCGGACACATCAATCTGGCCTTGGCAATAGCATTGAGCATCATGGACAGCTTCGGTTTGGGGCTGTTGCCCAAGGGCGTTTGCGGGTGCGGGATAAACGGGCCGAATGAGAACATCCCGGTCTCGCCGATAGACGGGTTGGCGCCCAGGGAAACTGTCAGTTTGATATTCTCCAATATTTCCTTGCTTTTCTGCCCGGGCAGGCCGACCAGAAATCCGGTGATGATTAAATAACCGATTTCCTTGAGGCTTTTTAAGAGGTTTAGTCGTTCGTCCAGGTGCCCGCCGGGTTTTAGTTGGGAATAACGTTCTTTATTGCAGGTTTCAAAGCGCATCAGCACGCCGCGCGCGCCCAAGTCATAGAGCCGTTTATAAAGGTCAACGCTTCTTTCGCCGATGCTTAAAAATATCAGTGTTGGGAATTTTTCCCTGATTTCTTTGACGATGGTATATAACTTCTCGTCATCATACCAGCTGTCCTCGCCGGATTGCAGGACCAGCGCTTTGAATCCCAGTTTATTGACGGCATAATCAACACTGGCCAAAATCTCGTCAATCGTCATCCGGTAGCGTTTAACATTTTGGTTGCTTTTTCGAATGCCGCAATAAAGGCAGTCGTTTTTGCAGTAGTTGGAGAATTCCAGTATGCCGTGGACGCAGCAGGAATTACCCTGGTGTTTTTGTCTGGTGGCGTTGGCCTGCTCGTAGATGGTTTTGGGATTATTTGAGAGTTTTTTGTCGGTTTCCTGGAGCTTGAAGAAGAGTTCCTGCCAATCCTTAAGGATATCCAGCGCTTCCGCTTCCGGGACTTTGGTGATAATGAACCCGCCCTGGGCATAGACATAGTCGCCTAAGGTTACATCAACCAAATCGGTATAGGCCTGCTTCTTTTCGCCGTAATAATCCACTGTGGCGGTCTTATTATTCAATTCAATTATTTTGCCGGGTATTGCGTAACACATATATTTATTAAGTTATGAATTATAAATTACAATCTATTAATTAAGAGGTATGATACTACCTGTTATTTTCATGATAAGCAAGAAAAATATCCTGAATATGCCAATCTTCTCTTGACCCTGTTAGAGATGTTTGATAGATTATTAGCCTTATGGAAACTAAAGGCAGAATATTGGTGGTGGATGACGAAGAGAGTATTTGCACTATTCTGTCTTCGACGTTAAAAAGGGAAGGTTATGAAGTTGTTACGTCTGCCGTTGCTTTGGCTGGTGTAGAGCATTTCAAGAATGCGTTTCCCGGCAATCCGTTTGATGTGGTTCTGCAGGATATCAGGATGCCGGGCATTTCCGGGTTGGAGTTAATTAAGCTGTATCAGGAGATAGATCCATCGGCGATAATTATAGTTATAACCGCGCTGACGGATTTCCAAACGGCCGCTGAGGCCATGCGTCGGGGCGCCTATGATTTTATTAAGAAGCCGTTTGATAACGAGATTGATGTTAAGCCCGCGGTTGATCGGGCGATACAATTAAGACGGCTTCATCAGGATCTCAAGGAAACGCCTGATATATTAAACTCTTTTAAAATCATTGGGGCAACGCCTCAGATGAAGGGAATATATGACCTGGTTCGCCGTGTTGCTGTCACGGACAGCACTGTTTTGATACAGGGTGAGAGCGGGACCGGCAAGGAGCTGATTGCTCGTTCGATTCATAACCAGTCCAGCCGGTTCTCTGAATCGTTCCTGAGCGTGAACTGCGGCGCATTCTCCGAGAATCTCCTGGAGAGCGAACTTTTTGGACATGTCAAGGGCTCTTTTACCAGCGCTATCGCAGATAAAAAAGGGCTTTTGGAGGTGGCTAATAAAGGCACCTTCTTTCTGGACGAGGTTTCTGAGCTTTCGCCGGCCCTGCAGGTTAAGTTATTGCGTGTGATTGAGACCAGGGAATTTATGCCGGTTGGAAGCACGGAGCATAAGCGGGCTGACGCGCGTTTTATTGCGGCTACTAATACCGACTTGCAGGAACAGGTTAAGAACGGTAACTTCCGTGATGATTTGTTCTATCGGCTTAATGTGATTTCTATTATGTTACCGCCTCTCCGGGAACGCAAGGATGATATCCCGCTTTTGGTCGGATATTTTATTGCCAAGTATAATAAAGTGATGAAAAAAGATGTTCAAGGGCTTTCTGATGAGGCAATGGAGTCGTTGATTGGTTATTCTTGGCCGGGCAATATTAGGGAATTAGAAAATGTCATCCAGCGTGGTATGGCATTGAATGAAGGCGCGGTAATCACTTCAGGGAATTTTAACCTCATGCCGGTGACACGCCTGCCTGGTCGACCTGCAGATATTAAAAAAGGATTGGCAAGGCCTATTTCTGATATTAGCTGGGCGGATAAAGACGGAGCCGTTATTCCGAGAGGTGGTATAAATCTGGAGCAGAAGATAGAGGAGCTGGAACGGAATTTCATTAAGAAGGCGTTACAGCAGAGTCAATGGAGCCAGGCATCAGCCGCTAAATTACTAGGCTTGAATGTTAGGACATTACGCTATAAGATAAACAAGTATAAGCTGAACCGGAAACATAATATTAAGTCATGATGAAGAGTTCATACACGGTTATTGCGCGTCGTTACCGACCCCAGATTTTTGATGATGTCATAGGACAGGAATATATTATCACCACACTGAAGAATGCCATCACCGAGAATAAAGTGGCGCATGCCTATATTTTTGCAGGCACGCGCGGAGTGGGCAAGACGTCACTGGCGCGCATTTTTGCCAAAGCGCTTAATTGCAAGGAAGGTCCGACTGCTACACCCTGTAACAAATGTGAATTTTGCAAGTCCATTGCCGATGGCAATGATCCTGATGTGATAGAAATAGATGCCGCTTCCCAGACCGGGATAAATGATATTCGTTTGCTCCAGGAGAGTATAGGTTATATTCCGCTTAGAGCGAAATATAAGCTTTATATTATGGATGAAGCTCATCAGTTGTCAAGGAGCGCTTTTAATGCTCTTCTTAAAACCATTGAAGAGCCGCCGCCTCATGTGAAATTTATCTTTGCCACGACTGACCCGAATAAACTTCCTGATACTATTCTTTCCCGGTGCCAGCGTTTTAATTTCAGGCCTATCCCCAGTAAAAAGATATACGAGCAGTTGGCTAAGATTTGCCAGAATGAGAAATTCACCTGTCAGCAGGAAATTATTACGGCTATTGCCAAACTGGCGCATGGTTCTATGCGTGATGCTCAGAGTTTACTGGATTTAACCATATCATCCTATAGTGATAAGGCCACGCTCTCGGATTTAGGATCTCTGTCTGATGCCGCTTCTTTTGACAATGTTTTTAAGCTGGCAGATGCTATTTCCGGGTTTAAACTTGAGGCCATTATTTCTGTTATTGACGGCATCTTCAAGGAGGGTAAGGATGTTAATGCTTTTATTGAGCAGATGGTGGAACATTTCTGGCATCTTATCCTGATTCAAATATCGTCTTCTAAGATAGACCTTTTAGAGGATGAAATTATTGAGAATAAGGACCGTCTCCGCGCCCAGGCTGTGGATTTTAGAGTTGAGATACTCATTGATTTTATCTCGCTCTTGCAGGAAACCAAGCGAAATATAAAGGAGACTGTTAACAGCCGGCTGCATCTGGAATTTGTTTGTCTTAAACTAGCTAAATTATTCAAGGAGCAGTCTGGGAAATACCAGGCTGGCTCTAAACAATAACGCGGGATTGTGAAATAATGGATGCCAACATTAGCGATAACCAGGATTTGACCCTATTGGATGACCAAGGTAAAAAGGGGCTTTGGAGCAGGGTGCTGGGGCAGATAAAAGTTCTGCATCCAGTAAAGATATATCCGTACATTAAGGAAGGTCAGTTTATTAGTGCTGATAATGAAGAAATTGTTATCGGGTTCCCAAAGATTTATAATTTTCACCGCAGTCGTTTAGAGGATGTTATAATAAAAGAGGAAGTAGAACGGATTGTTGAAAAAGTCAGCAGTTTGAAGATAAGCGTTGCTTTTGTAACTATAAGCGGTGATGGGGTTGATGGAGAGATAACCAGAGAGCCGCAGGTGCAAATTATGCCTGTTTCGTTGAACCCGGTCGCGGAGAAAACAGCCTGCCTGCCGGTGGCGCCGAAGCGCCATGGCGACCTTATGGCGCTCATAGGTACGGTAGTTGCACCTAATGGCATCAAGCCTTCTAATTTCCAGGCAGGTGATGATGAACACCGCAGTGACCGCGATAGCGAAAGGCAGCTTAGGGAAAAAGTCATGCAGGATGAACGGCTCAGGAAGATATTAGAGGTTTTTGAAGGTAAATTGGTAAAGGTTAAGAAATCTCAATGATTATTATTAAAACACTATTATTCCCCGCCTGCCGGCATTAGCGGGAGTGGTTATCGAAATGGAATCCGCATTTCCGGTGGGGCATAATTAAATCGCGGTCATCTATATCTTTCTGGTTTATAGGGAATGTTTTACATACCTTAGTGCGTATGCCGTAGACTTTGCATTGGAGGGTGCCGTTATTTCCTTTAAGAGCTGGGCAGCGAAGTATTAGTGCACAACAGGCGCCGCAACGCTGGCATTCGCCCTGGCGTTTTGCTAAATCGCTTTTGGCTTTATGAGGTCTTAAGTAGACCAGAAAAATCCGCCTCATTTTACCCCACGCCAGAATTATTTTCTTCTTCGGCATGCCTATACTCTATAAGTGGCATGCAAAAAATCAAGAAAACTTGATATTATTTATATGAAATGCTAAAATTAGTAAATATGAAGAAGTTAGTAGTTGTGCTGGGGTTTTTATTCCTGTTCAGTGGGGGTTTTTTATTGGCGGAGGATGTCTTGCCGGATTTAATCTGGACCTTGACCAGCCATAAAGACCCGGAGATGAGGGGAAATGCAGCTACCATGCTTGGGACCATCAAGGTTAAGTCCGCTGTAAAACCTCTGATTGATGCGCTGGCTGATGAGAATGAGAGTGTTCGGGTCGCGGCGCACAAATCGTTGGTGAAAATTACCAGGCAGGACCTGCCGCTTGAATCCGGCAAATGGCTTGAATGGTGGGATAAATCCGGCAGTAATATCTACGAGAATATCGTCTCCGGAAGCCAGGAGATGGCAAAACTTAAATCATATCTCAATGTGGCTTTTATCGTTATGATTCTTGAGTTGGTGTTTATTATCCTTTTCATTATTGTCTTTAGTTTTATGGGCGGTGCCAAGATAAAGGAAATGAAGGATATTAACCGCCGGGCAGAAACTTATATCGCTGATGCGGACGGCGTTTCCAGGCGGTTTGAACAGCTCATTGAAGATACCGAACGCAGGCGTAATGAGATGAATCTGTATTTTGACAAGCTCCGTAATGACATCACCCTGTTTGTCGGCAAGCTTCGGGAAGATAATCAGAACGAGATTGAACGCTTTGCCGACTTGATTAACCAGAATCTTGAGCACTCGTTGCGCGAGGCCGGCCGGACCCTCAGGGAAAAATCCGAGGCGGAGTTAAGGCAGACCCTGACCTTGCTCAAGGATGATTTGGGGAATCTGGTCCGGAAAACCGTAGCCGAGCAATTAAAGCAGAATAAGGTCTAATTGTAAATGACAAATCTGCCGCCACCCAAAAGTCATATACATTTGATTGGTATCGGCGGAACGGGTTTAAGCAACATTGCCTACTACTTATCATCCAGAGGTTATAAGATAACCGGTTCGGAACTCCAGCGTAATCCGGCCACTGATTGGCTCAAAAGTAAAGGTATCAAAGTATCCCACAGCCATAAGGCATCAAATATTTCCGATGATACCAAACTCGTTGTCAAATCTGCTGCTGTCAAAGATAATAATCCTGAGATTAAAGAGGCGGCACGCCTGAAGATACCGGTCATCAAATATGCCCAGGCGCTCGGGATTCTGATGGGTGAGAAAATCGGTGTAGCTATCAGTGGCACTCACGGCAAGACCACCACGTCCTCATTAATTTCGTATCTTTTGTCTAAGGCGAAACTCAATCCTTCGTTTATGGTCGGCGGGGTGCTCCGTGATTTTGAGAGCGGTTCGGTCTTTGGTAATGGCCGGCACTTTGTGGCCGAGGCCTGCGAATACGACCGCTCGTTCCACTACCTGCCGGCTAAAATAAAGATTATCAATAATATTGAGCCGGACCATATGGATTACTACAAGACCTGGGCTAAGTTGGTGGAATCGTTCCGGCAATTCATTGCCACCACGCCTCAAGACGGATTTGTCATTGCCAATATGGCTAATCCCGGGGTGAGAGAATGTCTTCGCAAAAAGATAGATGCTTCTGTTATAGCATTTGGCCCCAAGCCATTCCGTAGCCCGAAGGGCGTAGGATGGTATCCTAAAAATATTCGTGTTATTAACGACCGATGGTACTTTGAGGCCTGGCATAATGGGCGGAAATACGGCGACTTCGTTAATTCCCTGCCGGGTGAGCACAATATCCTTAATGCTATAGTGGCTATAATTGTGGCTGATATTCTTAAGGTCAAGAAAAATATTATCCGCACGGCGTTGGCTGAATTCAAAGGCGTGCACCGCAGGTTTGAGATAATCGGCCGGGTCAAAGGACGGCTTGTAATTGATGACTATGGCCATCATCCGACCGAACTAAAGACGGTGGTTGACACGGCCCGGGAATTATTTCCTGAGCGTCGGAGATGGCTTATCTTCCAGCCTCATCTTTACAGCCGGACCAAACTGTTCCTTAATGATTTTGCCAGGGTATTGTCAGGGGGTGAAATCGTGCTGATACCGCCTATTTACGCGGCTCGGGACGTTACGCCGGCCCAGCAGGTGACCTCTTCTGAAGAACTGGTTGCGAGGATTATCCATTACGGCGGCCGAGCTAAGTATCTGCCTGATTTCTCCAACACTGTAAAATATCTCAAGGATAATACTATTCCGAACGATGTAATTATAACGGTCGGGGCCGGCGATGTCTGGGAAATCGGCCGGGAATTTATTAAGAGTATCTAACGAAATTAATGACCAGATTGCTTCGGAACTCCGTTCCTCGCAATGACGTCATTGCGAGCGAGTCCGCAGGGCGAGCGTGGCAATCTCATTTAATATGAAACTATCCCTAAAAAAGCTATTCGCTCCCTATAAGGATATTGTCCGGTATAACGAGCCGATGTCCAAACATACCTCATTTCATATCGGTGGACGGGCCGAGGTGTTTATTACACCCATGGATCTGTCTCAACTGAGCCAGATTTACAGATTATGCTGTAAGAAAAAGATTTCGATACATATCCTCGGCAGAGGCACTAATCTTCTAGTCGGTGATAAGGGAGTCAAGGGCGTGGTTCTGAAACCGGAATGGATAAATCTTGAGCGAAAGGGAAATACGATAACCGTATCCGCGGCTTATCCGCTGGCTCGGCTGGTGCAGGAGAGCGCTAAAATGGGTCTGAGCGGATTAGAACCCTTGGTTGGCATTCCCGGCTCAGTCGGCGGGGCAGTGGTGATGAATGCCGGCGGCAAATATGGACAGATGGCCGATATTGTAAAATCAGTCTGGGTTATTACTAAAGACGGTCGGATTAAAACCATTAGCAAGCAAGGCAATGGAATTAAGTTTACCTATCGTTGGTCTAACCTTAAAGGGAGATTAGTTGGCGAGGTAACCTTGCAACTTAAGCCGGCAACACCTGCGGCAGTCAGTAGCCGTATCAGAGCCATACTAAATGAGAAGAGGCAGACCCAGCCGCTGGCTGATTGGAGCGCGGGTTGTGTATTTACCAATCCGGCTCGTTACAGTGCAGGAGCGCTAATAGATAAAGCAGGGCTGAAGGGGTTTAGTATTGGCGGGGCTAAAATATCCACCAAGCATGCTAATTTTATCGTCAATATTGGCAAGGCCAAGGCCGCTGATGTAAAGAAGCTTATTGATATAATCAGAAAAACGGTTCTTAAGAAGTTCGGAGTTAACCTTGAATTAGAAATAGAAAGATGGTAGTAATAGCCACTAAGGCACAAAGACACGAAGAATTCTAATCCCCTTTCTTCCCCCTTTGCAAAAGGGGGATAAGAGGGGGATTTACTTTGTGCATTGGTGTCTTAGTGGCAGATTTATATGAAAAATGATTTACTGACTTTATTCAATCAGAAGAAACTGCGCATTGGCGTTTTATTAGGTGGATTCTCATCAGAGCGAAAGGTCTCCCTGAAATCCGGCCGGGCTGTGGTCAAGGCGCTCAGAGGTTTAGGACATCAGGTCAAGGTCATAGACGTCAGGAGTCCCAGTATTCTGCCGGCACTTAAAGGAGTTGACTTTGCTTTTATCGTCCTGCATGGTAAGTTCGGCGAGGACGGCACGCTCCAGCGCATACTGGAAAAACACCATATTCCTTATACCGGCCCAAGGCCAAAGGCATCCCAAGCCGCCTTTGATAAGGCTATTACCAAAGTAGTTCTAACTCGTTATAAGATTCCTACTGCGCCATACCTCATAATGCGGAATGATAAATTAATAACTCGTCATTCGCTATCCGCGGTCTCTTCAAGTTCGTCATTCGTCATTCGTCATTTTCCCGTCGTGGTCAAGCCCAGCAAAGAGGGTTCCAGCGTGGGTATCTCTATTGCCCACAATGACCGGGAGCTTAAGGCTGGCCTGAAAGAGGCGTCGAAATATGACTCGACAATTATCTTGGAGCAATTCATCAAAGGACGGGAGGTAACGGTTGGGATCCTGGGCCAGACGCCTCTGCCTTTGGTTGAGGTCAGGCCCAAACAGGGGTTCTACTCATTTAAAGCCAAGTATCAGGACAAGACGACTGAGTATATCGTCAAACCACGGTTCCCGGCAAAGACAATTAAACTGATACAGAGAACGGCCTTAAAGGCATACAAGGCGTTGGGTTGTTCCGGGCTTTCCAGGGTGGACCTGATATATTCCAAGGAAAAGGGACCGTTTGTCCTGGAGATAAATACCATACCCGGAATGACCGAGCGGAGCTTGTTGCCCAAGGCCGCCCGGGCCAAGGGCATTGAATTCCCCCAACTCTGCGAGCGGATAGTTGAATTATCTCTTATCCCGCATCAACGGGATTAGACACACAGAATCCCACCTTAGCATAGGTCATAATCCGAGTGTAACTATACGGTCTATATCCCATTGTCTAACGGACTATGTCCCTTTTAGTAACTGGGTATATAGGGGTAAATGACCGGGTATTAGGGGGTAAGTAACGGGGTATGTGGAGATAGATAACGGGCTATATCCCATTGTCTAACGGACTATGTCCCCTTTAGTAACGGGATATGTAGGGGTAAATGACAGGTTATCAGGGGTATAATAACGGACTATGTGGGGGGTAATGACGAGCTATATCCCCTTATCTAACGGACTATGTCCCCATTAGTAACTGGGTATATAGGAGTAAATGACGGGATATTAGGGGTATAATAACGGGCTATGTGGGGGTTAATGGCGGGCTATATCCTCCTATCTAACGGCCTATATCCTCTTTAGTAACGGGATATATAGGGGTAAATGACCGGATATTAGGGGGTAAATGACGGGGTATATGGGGGTAAGTAACCCATGGTTAGGGGGTGGGTAGGGGGGAGTGTAGGGTTGGGGAGACCCCACCCTGTCATTCTCTAACCCATTGAAAAATAAGGGGCATTATTTGGGGAAGGTGGTCATTTTGGGATTAGGGATTCAGATAATTTGGTGAGGCATCCACGGAATTATGGGAATTCTAAGACAGGGATTTTCAGACTGAGTGAATTGCCAATGGAAAACTTGACAGAAAAGATGAAGGATTAGTATTGTAACTCTATATAAGAAGTTCTTATTATGAAAAGAATAATTATTGCGCTGGTCTCGATTGTAATTATAGCATTTTGGGTTATTGGTATATGGCAAGCCAAGAACGCCGAATATTGGACGGAAGAAGCTGACAGATTAAATAAAGACGGTAAATATGAAGAGGCGGTCAAGGCGTACGATAAAGCCATATCCTATAAGCCCAAAAATCATGATTTGTGGCACAGTAGAAGCTATGCCTTGGCTGGTTTAGAGAAATATGAAGAGGCCATTACGTCGGTTAATAAAGCGATAGACCTTGACCCTAAAGACGCCATGGCCTGGTGCAATAAGGGTGAGTTCTTGAATGATTTAGACAGATACACAGAGGCGATACCATGCATTGATAAGTCGCTGCAACTCGAGCCATATGACGGTTTATCCTGGAACAGCAAAGGCAACTCTTTGCTTGGGTTAGAAAGATATGAGGAGGCGATAAAGGCATACAATAGAGGACTGGGACTTGCCCCGAAATCAAACCGGCTGTGGCATAATAAAGGCCGGGCATTGGCTTATCTAAAAAGATATGAAGAGACAATGACGGCGTATGAGAAGGCGATAGAACTCGACCCAAAAGACGCCTTGGCTTGGTGCAATAAGGGTGAAGTTTTATGTAACTTAGGCAAGTATGAGGAAGCGCTTCAGTCCATCAATAAGTCATTGGAACTTAATCCGAAGGATGCGATGTCATGGGATAGTAAGTGCATGACCTTACAATGGCTAAAAAGATATGATGATGCGCTGAAAGCAATAGACAATGGCATAGAAATCGACCAGAAGGATTCACATCTTTGGTACATTCGGGGAAATGTGCTGTCATCATTAAAGAGATATGAAGAGGCACTGAAGGCATATGATAAAGGAATAGAAATCGACCCGAAGAGAAGCCTGATCTGGTCAAGTAAAGGTTCAGCCTTGGAGGATTTGGATAGATATGAAGAAGCCATTAATATGTTTAACCGGGCCATAGAGCTTGATCCCAAAGATAGTGCGTCGTGTAATGATAAGGGATATTCCTTAAATAAGTTGGGGCGGTATGAGGAAGCCATCAAGGTATTAGATAAGGCCATAGAGCTTAACCCTAAACTTGCCAATCCCTACTCCCACAAAGGTTATTCTTTGGGGAAATTAGGCCGATTGGACGAGGCCATGAAACTCAGCAATAAGGCATTGGAAATTGAACCGGATTATGCAAAGGCATTATATCGCCGGACGTATCTGCATTTGCTTAATAATGATAAGGCGAATGCATTAAAGGACTTGACCAAGGCAGTCAGTTTATATTCTGAATTAAAGAAGCAAGCCGGAAAAGACAAGGATTTTGAACCACTCTGGAACGATGAGGATTTTAAGAAGATAGTTAATTAAAATACTACATAGGATTCAGAAGATAGCACCCTTGGTTTAGCAATCTTTTTATTGACTTTTGGGATAGGTTTGACATAAAATAGTTAACACGAATAAGACGAATGGGACGAATCTCACGAATAATGCATTAATTTATTAGTGTCATTCGCATTTATTTGTGTGATTCGTGTTCGTATTTTTTATAGAAAGTGTAGTGATTTATGAAGTTTGAGACCAGGGCTATACATTCAGGTAATAAGTCAGATAGCGCCACCGGCGCCATTACCACACCCATCTACCAAACCTCAACCTACCAGCAGGAAGCAGTGGGTAAGCATAAAGGTTATGTCTATTCCCGGACCGATAATCCGACCAGGCATGCCTTAGAGGATAATCTGGCCGCATTGGAGAACGGCAAATACGGACTGTGCTTTGCCAGCGGCCTGGCGGCCGTCAATACCGTAATGAACCTGCTCAAGAGCGGCGACCACGTGGTCTCGGCCAATGACCTCTACGGCGGGACCTACCGCATCTTTACCAAATTATTTACTAACTACGGAATGACCTTTGATTTGGTTGATGCCACTAATCTGGATAATGTCAGGCGGGTAATCAGGCCTAATACCAAGGTGCTCTGGCTGGAGACGCCTTCCAATCCCTTGCTCAAGATTACCGATTTGAAAGCAGCGATTGCACTGGCTCACAAGCACAAGATTCTAACCGTGGTGGACAACACCTTTGCCACGCCGTATCTCCAACAGCCCTTTGACTTCGGCGCTGATATTGTGCTCCACAGCACCACCAAATATTTAGGTGGACATTCAGACATCCTGGGCGGCGCGCTCATTACTAATAACAAGGAATTACACGAACAGTTGAAATTCTTCCAGAATGCGGTCGGTGCGGTGCCAGGACCGTTTGATTGTTTCCTGACCCTGAGAGGCACCAAGACCCTGGCTCTGCGGATGGAACGGCACTGTTCTAATGCCCTGGCCATTGCCAGATTCCTGAGCCGGCATCCCAAAGTCAAGAAGGTTTTCTATCCGGGTCTGCCGAATCATCCGGGCCATAATATTGCCAAGAAGCAGATGACCGGTTTCGGCGGTATGGTCTCGTTTGAGGTCAAGGGCAATGCGGCCAAGACCAAAAAGATTGCCGCCTCGGCCAAACTATTCGCACTGGCTGAGAGTCTGGGTTGCGTGCGTTCACTGATAAACCATCCGCCTTCTATGACCCACGCATCAATGGAGCCGGAGGTTAGGAAGAAGATAGGCATTAATGATAACCTGATTCGGCTGTCCGTGGGCGTAGAAAATATCCAGGATTTGATTGAGGATTTGAAACAGGCGCTAAAAGCGTAGCAAAACTGTCACCCTGAACCGATTCGCTCTTCGCCGAATCGCCCTGAGCAGAGCGAAGGGGCTCACGGTAAACTCCGTGAAGGGTCTCGCTTAATTTATGAGCGATTCTTCGCTACGCTCAGAATGACATCCAGAACAATTATGAAACAAATTAATATCGGTTTACTCGGTTGCGGGCAGGTCGGGACTGGACTGGTTAAACTCCTTAACCAGCAATCTGATTTTATCCGCAGACGCACCGGCCTGGAATTAGTCATCAGGCATACGCTGGTGCGTAACACCGGCCGTAAGCGTGCGGTCAAGGCGCCGAACCTGACCACCGACATCAACCGGATTCTGCAGGATGACAGCATTGATATTGTAGTGGAACTATTGGGCGGCCTGGAACCGGCCCGGGCTTACATCCTCAATGCGTTGCGGGCCGGCAAGAACGTGGTCACGGCCAACAAGGCCGTGCTGGCGCACCACGGTCGGGAAATCTTCGAGACCGCCCGGATGGTGAATTGCGAGGTCTATTACGAAGCCGCGGTCTGCGCCGGAATCCCGGTTATTCGCTCCATCAAAGAAGGCCTGCTGGCCAATCATATCAATCTTTTGATGGGGATTCTTAACGGTACGACCAATTATATGCTTACCCGGATGAGAGAGGATAAGCTCTCGCTGGCTGATTCGTTAAAACAGGCCCAGGCGCTCGGATTTGCCGAGCCGAACCCGACTATGGATGTTCAGGGCCTTGATACGGCCCATAAACTGGCGATTCTGGCCGCGCTGTCATTCGGAATAAAGGTCAAACCTAAGGATATTTATACAGAGGGGATTATGGGTCTTGACATTGAGGATATCAAGAATGCCGAGGAATTTGGTTATGTCATAAAACTACTGGCTATTGCGCGCGAGGTTGAAGGTAATAAGGTGGAGTTAAAGGTCCATCCGGCAATGCTGCCCAAGGTTCATCCTCTGGCTTCGGTGCGCAACGAGTTTAATGCGCTGTATCTGCACGGCAGCGCGGTGGGCGATATGATGTTCTATGGCAAGGGCGCCGGGCCTCTGCCGACTGCCAGCGCTATTCTGGCTGATATCATCGAATTGGGCAACAAGCCTCAGACGCCGGCTGAGCCGCCGGATATCAGCACGTATAACTGGGGCAATAAAAAGATTGTGCCGATTGACCAGACGGTTTCGGAACACTACATCAGGTTTCCGATTTCTGACAAGGCCGGAGTCATCGGCAAGATTGCCACGGTTCTGGGACGGAATGATATCAGCATCTACGGCGCCACGGCATCGTTGATGCCGGTAAAGAAGGCGTTGGGGAATGTTAGGGTGGTGACCAAGAAGGTCAGGGAATCGCAAATCCAAAAAGCACTGGTCGAGATAAACCGCCTATCTATTATGCGCGGCAAAGCCGTGGTGGTTAGGATTGTTACCTGATACGATTATTTCTTCACTCCGGGCAGGTCGGCAAAACTCTCCCTGCGTCTGATAAGACGGGCTTTGTTTCCCTTGACCATGACCTCAGCCGGTTTCGGCCTCATATTATACTGCATGGCCATTGAATAGCCATAAGCGCCGGCATTCTTTATTGCCGCAATATCGCCTTCCCGGAATTTGGTGATTTCCCGTCCGTGCGTGAACATATCGCCGCTCTCGCAGATATTGCCGCAGACCGCCACGAATTGCTTAGGTCCTTTCAGCCGGCTGGCATTTACTATCTCGTGATAGGCATTATAGAACGCGTGGCGGATGAGATGATTGAACCCTGAATCTGTTCCGACAAAGGTATGTTCCGGAGTTTCCTTAATATCAGTTACTGTGGCCAAAAGCGTACCGGATTCGCAGACCGGATAGCGTCCTGGTTCAAGCATAAGTTGCAATGGGATACCGTAATGCCGGCAAAAAACATTAAATCTTTCCGAGACCATTCGCCCGAATTTGCGGATATTAAGTTTTCGCTGTCCTGGGCTGTAAGCCACACCCAGTCCACCGCCCATATTGATGAATTCCAATCCTTTGAAATTAATGGCGACCTTTAACATTATTTCCATAGCCGTAATAAAAGTCTCAGCATCCAGGATGCCGGATCCGATATGATGATGTAATCCTATTATTTTCAGCCGGTATTTTGAGGCAATTTTAAGCGCCTGGTTCAATTGATAGACCCAGATGCCGAACTTGGAGTCAGGTCCGCCGGTAATCACGTGCTCGTGGTGCCCGTCCCCTACATCAGGATTGATGCGGAGTGATACGGCCAGACCGGGTTTGATTTTACCGACCCTTTCTAATTGAGAAAGTGAATCGGCATTGACCAGCACGCCTTGTTTTACTACATAGGCCAGTTCGTCCGTCCGGCAGTTATTGCCGGTGAATGATATCTCATTGGGTTTAAATCCGATTTTCAACGCCAGATGGATT
>Ga0208373_1002512_pt1 | contig 20134 bp, 18 predicted proteins | sample RifOxyC2_FD_184036 | JGI IMG/M metagenome (GOLD analysis project Ga0208373, IMG submission 184036) | Soil microbial communities from Rifle, Colorado - Rifle Oxygen_injection C2 (SPAdes) | ecosystem: Environmental > Terrestrial > Deep subsurface > Rock core/Sediment | place: Rifle, Colorado... | reverse complement strand
ATAAAAAGAGGAGTAAGAGTGATCACGCTAGATTTGTTTTCTCTGGGTTGGGCCAGCCGACTTAAAAAGGTAGACCAAAAAATAGATTTTTACCTGTGGCACGCCGACACCTGGGAAGAAAACTACCGACAAATTCACGATCGCATCTACTTTATTGAAAAGATTTTAAACAAACCTATCTTCCCGAATTTTAATCAGTATTACTCATACAATGATAAAATCAAACAAAAAGAAATATTTGATTACCTAGACCTACCTCAAATACCAACCTATATTTTCAACGACTATGAGTCAGCGGTAAAGAAAGTATCTTTAATGACTTATCCGATTATTATTAAAAACGCCTATTCTGCCGCCGGTGAGGGACTAATAAAAGTTGACACTAAAAAAGAAGCTAAAAAAATTGTTAATAGAATATTTAGTCGCGGTTACCGAGGAATTAAAGGCTATTTATACGTCCAAAAGTTTATTCCCAACCTAAAAGGCGACTTACGAATCATCACTGTTGGCGATAAAGTCGCCACCGCTTACTGGCGCCGTTCCCAAAATGATTGGCGTCACAATATCTCGCAAGGCGCTAAAGCGTCATTTGACAACATCCCTGTTTCAGCCAAAAATTTCTGCCTCAAAATATCCAAACAAATGAATTTTCACTGGCTGGCATACGACTTGATTATTGACCAAAAAAAAATAAAATTATTGGAATGGACCTGCAACTTTGGTTGTAAAGCACCAAAGGAGATTGGTATTGATATGCGAGATAAATTAGTAGAATATGCCTTAAAAAATTATCACCAAAGTAATGATAAAAAGTAAAAATAAAATTATTGGCTTTGTAAATTTTGGTAAAAACGAAGAGAATAATCCAACAATTAACCGTCTTACCATTGAAGCCCGAAAACTTGGCTATAAAACAAAAATATTCAATCACTATCTATTTTTTTTATCATTTAAGAAGGGTGAAGTGAGTGTTTATTATGATGAACAAAAGATTAATCCTAACCATTTTTTAGCCATTATTCCAACAGTTAGTATTTTCGAAAATCTACCTGATCACACCTTCTTTTTAGATTGTCTAAAGAAGATTGGCATTCCAATTATTAATAATCCCAATGCAATCAGGCTGGCCAAAAACAAAACCCACAGCCTATTTCAATTGGCAATGAGCGGCCTGCCAATTACGCCATCAGCTGTCAACTTCAGCCAATTTAAGCTTAAACCACTTTTTAATTTCATTAAAAAAGATGATTTTATTTGTAAAGTTAATAAAAGCTCACTTGGTAGGGGTGTAGCACTAATAAAATCTAAAATATCTTTAATCTCTATTTTTGAACTACTAGCAGCTAAAAACATCAAGCCATCTACATTGTTATTTCAAAAATATATTCACGAGTCAAAAGGCAAGGATATAAGAATTATTGTGGTGGGCAAAAAGATAGTAGCAATTATGGAACGCTCGGCTCAAGGTATTGATTTTAGGTCAAACCTCTCTGGAGGCGGGGAGGGCAAAAAGATTGATCGTCTATCCCCGGAGATAAAAAAAATTTCCATTAAAGCGATTGAAACATTAGGTTTAGATTATGGCGGAGTAGATATTCTAATCTCCAGACGCAAACCTCTCATCCTTGAAGTAAACGCCAATCCGGGATTAATTATTGAAGAAATAACCAGAAGAAATGTTTCTAAAAAGATTATTAAATACATTGTTAAAAAATACTCTTAATTTAAAAGATTAAAGTATTAAAACAAGTTTTTAAGACTAGAGATGCGGATAAATTAATTTAAATAGTTTATTCCCTTAATCCCTTAATTTTTTATTTTATTAATCTCTTATTTATATGAAACCGGAAATTCGTCAAGACTATATTCAAGAAAAGTATGTCATCATCGCTCCTAAACGGGGGAAACGCCCTTATGACATTGAACGACCCAAGCGAGTCAAGCCGTTATTAAAGACTGAGTGCTTCTTTTGTCCCGCCAAAGTCCCAACTGCTGGCACTGCTGTCTTGACAATTAAATCCGACAAGAAAAGCGAGCCTTGGCTAATAAAGGTCATCAAAAATAAATTCCCAGCCGTTTCTACTAACAACCCTAAAGTTTATGGTCGCCAAGAAGTGGTCATTGAAACCCCTGACCACCTTAGAGAGTTGGAAGATCTGCCCGACTCACATGTGGCGAAGATATTTGATGCCTATGCCACCAGAACAAAGGCCATTTCCAAAGACAAGCAAATAGAATATATTTTAATTTTTAAAAACAATGGTGGTAAAGCCGGCGCCTCACTCCAACATGCCCACTCACAAATATTTGCAACTAAATTCTTACCACCTCATTTAAAAGACAAGTCACAACGGACCCAAGCCTACAAACTAGAAAAGGGAACTTGCGTCTATTGTGATGTAATTGATAAAGAACGACAGGGGCCACGGCTAATTTTTGAAGACAAATATACTATTACTTTCTGTCCTTGGGCGCCGATGCATAATTATGAAGTTTGGATTATACCTAAAAGACACATCGACAATATCACTATGTTGACCCCACCCGAGAAACTAAGCTTTGCCAGATTTTTAAAAAAAATCTTGAAAAAAATAAATCAGCTTGACCTGCCATATAATTATTATTTTCATCAGGTTATCCATGACCAAGACCAACATTTATATATGAAAATCACGCCTCGTGGCTCTGTCTGGGCTGGAGTTGAAATTGGCTCTGGGCTGATTATCAATCCTATCTCCCCAGAAGTAGCTACTAAGTATTTTAAGTCTAAATAGAAATGATAAAAACTAAAGAAAAAAAATATATCCTATCACTCGACATTGGCGGGACTAAGATTGGTGTCGGCTTAATTAATCAATTTGGTAAAATTGTAAAGCTGAAAAAAATCGCTACTCCTAAAAGCACTGATAGTCGACAGATGCAAAGTTTTATTTTAAAATTAATTTATCAAGAGTGGCAAGATGGTATCGCGAAAATCGGCATTGGCTTCGCCGGACAAATCAGCTGGCCTGATGGCAAAATAATAAACTCACCAAACATAAAATCTCTTATTGGCGTGAATTTAAAAAAATATCTTACTAGTAAACTAAAAATACCAGTCTATATTGATAATGATGTCCACTGCTTTACCTTGGCAGAAAGCGTCTTTGGTGTTGGCCAGAAATACAATTATGTGATTGGCCTTGCCATTGGCACTGGCGTTGGAGGTGGTATAGTTATTAATAATAAAATTATTAGAGGCGCAGACAATAGCGCTGGAGAATTTGGTCATATGAAAATCACCACTGGCGGGAGAAAATGTTCTTGCGGTAAACTGAGTCACTTAGAGTCATATATTTCTGGTCAAGCTATGACTTCTATTTTTTATCAACTAAGTGGCAAGACTGCCGATGCTTTTCAAATTGAAAAATTATATAATAGAAGGAATAAACACGCTAGAAAAACTTTTGCCATAATGTCACAATACAGCGCCATTGGCCTGGCTAATATTATCAACACCTTAAATCCAGAAATTATTGTAATCGGCGGAGGCATATCAAGAGTTAAGGCAATTTGGAAAGTAACGCTGAAAAAATATTTACCCCAATATTTATTTTATCAAGATTTAAAAAATACCAAAATAGTTATTAGTCAGCTCCAAGACCAAGCAATTATCCTCGGCGCCGCCCTCATCACCACCGAAAATTATTAAACCTCCTTACTATTATTGTCATTGCGAGCGACCAGAGGGAGTGTGGCAATCCCGTAGGAATAAAATCAAAAATAACTTTATAACTTTCAATTTTCAACTTTATAACTAAAACTGTTTTTATGCTTTAATAATTATGACCATCCCTCAACTATCAAAAAAAATAAAATCCAGCCAGAATTGGAAAAATCCCACCCAACTTAAAACTAGCGGGTCTTATATTTATAAAAAACCCCACTTATTAAGTGGTTATAGCACCTCACAAAAATATCACCGGCCAAACCGCTACAAAAAAGGTAAGTTGAGAACGTTGATTAATACCCTAATTCCAATTGCTGTTATTTTAATCCTCCTTGGCCTTATTATAATTTTTGGCGCCTTGGCTTGGGTTTCAAGAGATATCCCAAGTCCAGATAAAGTAATTAATCGATCTATTACCGTCAGCACTAAAATTTATGATCGGACTGAGAAAACCGTTCTTTATGATATCCATGGTGATATTAAACGGTCGCTGATTGATTTTGACCAAATCCCACAATATGTCATTAATGCGACTCTCGCGGCTGAAGATCGGAACTTTTACACCCATAAAGGTTTTAGTTTGACTGGCATTATCCGTTCAGTGATTAAAAATATTTTCACTGGCAGTCGAGTAGGTGGTTCAACCCTCACCCAGCAATTTGTCAAAAACGCCGTCCTCTCCACTGAAAAAACTTATACTAGAAAGGTAAAGGAATTATTAATTTCATACCAATTGGAAAAAAAATTTAGTAAAAATGAAATTCTTCAAATGTATTTTAATGAAATTCCTTATGGCTCGGTAATTTATGGTATTGAAGCCGCCTCTCAATCATTTTTTGGCAAGTCCGTCCAAGATGTGACAATTGCCGAAGGCGCAATCTTGGCAGCGATTCCACAAGCGCCAACATTCTACTCACCTCATGGTAATAATAAAGATCAACTCATCGTCAGACAACGTTATATTCTTGACTCTATGGCAGAACTTGGCTTTATTAACCAAGAGCAGGCTGAACAAGCTAAAAACGAAAAAATAATTTTTAAACCCCTTCAAGAATCTATCATCGCGCCTCATTTTGTAATGTATGTTAAAGAATTATTATCAGAACAATATGGCGAAAACTTTATTATTCAAGAGGGTTTAAAGGTTTATACCACCCTTGATCTTGATAAACAAAAAATCGCTGAAGAAGCGGTAGAAAACGGCGTCGCGACCAATGGCGTCAAATATAATTTTACTAATGCATCACTAGTTGCGATTGATCCTAAAACCGGCCAAATACTTTCAATGGTCGGCTCAGTAGATTATTTTAATAATGAGATTGACGGCCAAGTTAATGTGGCTCTTAGAGATCGCCAACCAGGATCATCATTTAAACCAATTGTTTATACCGCCGCATTTATTAAGGGTTATACGCCTGACACTATTTTATATGATGTCGTCACAGATTTTGACACTTCAAAAACCAAGCCATATATTCCTCATAATTATGATCTAAAAGAAAATGGACCAGTCACAATCCGAAAGGCTTTGGCTGGGTCGCTCAATATTCCAGCGGTAAAAACCACTTATTTAACTGGCTTGGATAATATTCTTAATTTGGCCAATAATCTCGGCTATAGCACCTTAAAAGATAAAGATCGATTTGGTTTGTCAATTGTTTTGGGTGGAGGAGAGGTTAAATTACTTGAACATGTCGGCGCTTATGGTGTTTTAGCACAAAATGGAGTAAAACATGAGTTAAATCCAATTTTAAGAATTGAAGATAAAGAAGGTAAAATTTTATATGAATATAAAGATAAGAAAAAAGAAGTTTTAAACCCTGAAATATCAAAACTTACCACCAATATATTAGCTGACGACAATGCTAGAGCTTATATTTTTGGCGCTGGTAGTAAATTAACTCTTAGTGGTCGGCCAGTCGCGACTAAGACCGGTACTACTAATAATTATCGAGATGCTTGGACAATTGGCTATACACCAAGTTTAGTCGCCGGAGTTTGGGTTGGAAATAATAATAATACTGAAATGAAACGGGGAGCGGATGGGAGTGTAATCGCGGCTCCAATTTGGAATGAGTTTATGCGTGAAGCTCTTAAAGATACTACACCAGAGTCATTCCCTACGCCAGAAATTATTAAAACCGGTAAACCGGTTTTAGATGGCCAAGAATCAGCTGAAATTAAAATAAAAATTGATACTATAAGTGGCAAGCTCGCCACTGAGTTTACTCCACTATCCACTATAAAAGAATTGACTATTAAAGAGGTCCATAATATTTTACATTATGTAAATAAAGACGACCCGCGAGGTGATAATCCTAATAATCCACAAACTGACCCTCAATATACTGCTTGGGAAGAATCAGTTATAAGGTGGGCGCAGGAGCAAGGTTTTGACCCTAATCAAGGCCAAGACATCCCAACCAACTATGATGATATTCATCTATCTCAAGACCAGCCAAATCTAATAATTATCACCCCACTACCAAACCAGACTATTACTGATGAAAATTTAGGTGTGGATGTCACTGCATCAGCTAAACGGGGAATACATCAAATTGAATATTATATTAATGACCAGCTAATAACCAGCCGATCAGATGATAATAATACAACAATAAATATTTCTAAGTTTAGTAACGGCTACCACACCTTGAAAGTTGTCGCCAAAGATGATTTAGAAAATACCAAAATTAGAACAGTTGAATTAAATTTTTTACTCCCCCAAATAGTGCCAACCCTTAATTGGACATCACCAGCCAATAATTCAACTATTAATTTACCCATCACTTTAAATGCTAGTTTGACCAATTGGCAACGGATTACTAAAATAGATTTTTACTCAATAAAAGAAGGGGCTACCCTAGAACAATATATCAATCACACCATACCTTTAGAGGCTCAAATTTCGCTTCTCTGGGATAAACAGCTTGAAGCCGGCAATTATACCATCTTCGGCAATATTTTTGATATTCAAGGCAAAAAATACCAAAGCGAAGAACTTAAAATTGTAGTAAAATAAAATTTAAAATATATAAAAAAACTTAAAAATTTAAAAGCAAAATAAAAAATGGAGATGTAAAATCCATTCTTCCATTATTATTATAAGGAACAACTAATAAGAGCGACGTGGTAATCCCGTAGAATATAAAATTTAAAAACCACTCCCAAAACAGGAGTGGTTTAATAAATAAACTTTCAATTACTAATTATAAGTTACTGCTTTATTGGCATAATAATATACACATAATCCTCACTAACATCTGATTTAACCACAAGTGGATTATTATTATTATTTAGCTCAATTAACACATTTTCTGAATTAATATTTTGCAAACCATCTAATAAATAACGATAATTAAGTACAATATTAGTCGTCTCACCAGAAATATCCGCTTCCACTGAAGAAATATTCTCTCCGGTTTGTGAAGAAGATGAGCTAATAACTATTTCTTTCGCTTCAGTATTAAAATCCAGTTTAATATCATAAATACCAGTTTTAGTAAATAGACTGGAAGTTTTTACTGCCTTAATTAAGTTGGCGGTGTTCACTTTGATTTGATTTTTATTAACAGTTGGAATAATCTGCGTATAATCAGGATATTGACCCTCAATTAACCGTGAGATTAAGTCAACTCCATTATAAGAAAACATAATTTGATTATTTGATAAATAAATTTCAAGATTTTCTACATCTTCAAGTGAAATATTATCCCTAAAAATTCCCAAAATCCGCAACAATTCTTGAAGTGTCTTCACTGGGATAATTAAACTTACATCCTCCTTATCACTACTATTATTTATTTTAAGTTTTTTCTCAGTTAGTCGATAACTATCAGTCGCCGCTAAAATTATTTCATTATTAGTAAATTTTACAAACACGCCAGATATCTCCGGCCTTGTTTCAGAAGTAGAAACTGCAAATATAACTTTTGAAATCGCTTGTTTAAATACTTGAGCGTTTATAATCCGCGGATTTTCTTTTTTAATTATTGGAATAAGAGGGAAATCTGTCGCTGATTGACCTTTTATTTTGGTTTTTTGTTTTAGACATTTAATATTTAAATTATCATCTTCTAAATCAATATCTATCCGTTCTTTTGGGAGAAGTGAAATATAATCAGATAAAAGTCGCGCGTTTACACTAAAATCACCGTCAGTTTCAATTTTTCCGCGGATACTAATAGTGATACCAATCTCTAAATTTGTTGCAGAAAAATTAATTAACTTATCCTCCACCTTAATTAAAACATTAGATAAAATTGGTAAATTGGTACTTTTAGATGCAATATGACTTACCACAGAAAGTCCTTGATTTAAATTTTCTTGAGTACAGGATATTTTCATATTTAGTTTTTATTTATTAAAGTAATAATAATAATAAAAGGGGTGGAAAAGTGTATAAGTGGTATTTTTGTCACTTTTATTGGGTTTTTTTGTAATTTTTAATTTAAGAGTTGGGTAAAAAAAATTAATAATACTTGTATAAATGTTATAATTTTGTTGATAATTAAATTTATATTTAATTTTTATTTTTTTATCAACTTTAGATTTTAAATTATCAACTAATTATAGATTAATTCTTTTATTATTATCCACTCACTTATCCAGCTAGTTATATAGATAATATTAAGAGTTTATTAACAATTATTTAAGTTGTAAATAATCTTTGTTTTAAAACATTAATATCTTGTCGTAGTTTATCATTAGTTTTTAAATTTCTGACAATTTTTTCATAAGCATGGATGACAGTAGTATGATCTCGGCCACCAATTTCATGACCAATAGTTGGATATGACGCTTTCATCTCTTCTCTCATAAGATACATAATAATCTGTCTTGGCTCAGCCCAATTTTTTTTGCGACATGGACCGATAATATCTTCAATTGCAATATCAAAATATTCTGATACTGTACTGATTATATATTTAGGGGTTAATGGCTTCTTTTGTGAGTTGGTGGCGATGGAATCGGTGATTTGTTTTATATCTTCTAGGGATAATTTCTTATTTTGGAGTTGGCTATGGGCAATTATCCTATTTAATGCGCCTTCAAGCTCGCGAATATTATTATGAATAATACTCGCTAAATATTCAGTGATTTGTTGGTCAAGTAAATAGTTTTTTTCTTTAGCTTTAGCTTCAATAATCGCCATTTTTGTTTCCAAATCAGGACTTGAAATGTCCGCAATCATCCCCCATTCAAATCTCGACACTAATCGATGTTCAAGAGTCGCAATTGCTTTAGGTGGTCGGTCGGATGAGATTACTACCTGCTTATTATGTTGATGAAGTTCATTAAAAGTATGGAAAAAAGCTTCTTGAGTTTGTTCTTTGCCTGAAATAAATTGAATATCATCAATAAGTAATAAATCAACTGATCGATATTTTTGTTTAAAACTATCAGCTTTACCATTTTGAATTGCGCTGATGAAATCATTAGCAAATTTTTCACAAGAAACATACAAAATTTTACTATTTAGGTTGTCTATCATCACTTTCTGACCAATTGCTTGTAAAAGATGTGTTTTTCCCAATCCTACGCCACCATAAATAAATAATGGATTATATGTTTTACCGGGGTTTTTACTAACTGCTAAGGCCGCGGCATGAGCCAGTTCATTATTTTTCCCTACAATAAAGTTGGCGAAGATATATTTTGGATTAAGATTAAAGCTATCTTGCTGTTTTTTCTCTTTTAGCTCAGTATTTTTATATTTAGCTTCAATTTGTTCGGAAGTTTGGTCTAAAGTTGGTGTTAGCTCTACTAAATTAGCACTTAATTGTTGGCTTACCGCTTCTATTTTATAAACAATCTCTTTTACTTTATTATTAGTCACGCTTCTTAGCGCTTTTAGGATTGTTTGATGATATTTTTTTTCCAGCCATTCCTTAGTAAAGCCATTAGGCACTGAAATTACCACTCTTTCCTCCTCAAAGGAAGATATTCCGGTTTTATTAAACCAAGTGGTGAAATTAGCTTTTGATAATAAAAGCTCCAATTCACCCAAGACCGCTTTCCAAAGTTGTTGTGGGTTCATAAGGATAGGGTGGTTATATTTTTAAAATAGATCTTTATAATTCTATCATAAGAATTAAAAATTGGAAATAGTCCATAAAAAATTATTTATGTTTATAAGATGTGGACTTTATGTTAATAAAACATTATATTATCTTTATAAATTATTTTATAATTATTATAATATATATAATTGACTATCTTAGCTAAAAGTGTTATTATTTTAAGGTAATTAAATATCTTAATTTACAATGCCTAAAAGAACATATCAACCTAAAACTAGAAAAAAGGCCAAAACTCATGGTTTCCGCCAAAGAATGCAAACTAAAACCGGCCGTAGAGTGCTCAAAAGAAGACGAGACAAAGGCAGAGTTGAACTATCCAAATAATTAACGGATTAGTTTTTTATGCTGACCCCAAAATTTCGTTTAACTGGTCAAAAAACTTTCAAACAAATTTATCAGAAAGGCAAAAAAGATTATAGTGGCTTTTTTCGGATTTGTTACCAAAAGAATGATTTAAAATATTCTCGTTTTTCAATTGTAGTTTCACTTAAGGTTTCTAAGTTAGCGACCAAGCGCAATTCTATTAAACGTCAGACTAGAGATATTATTAGATTAAATTTAAGTCGTATCTCTCTTGATTATGATGTGATAGTTAGTGTATTGCCACGAGCACTGGGTCGCGATTATGATAAGTTGCAACAAGATTTAATCTATTTGTTTAAAAAAAATAATTTGATCTAATGTTTAGGTTTTTTTTGTATCTCCCGCGGGTGGTGGCTTTGAAATTTATAAGAGTTTACCAGCAGACACTATCATTTGACCATGGAATGCTTCGTGTCTTTTTTCCTGACGGATATTGCAAGTACCACCCAACTTGCTCCAATTATGCTTATCAGGCAGTTGCTAAATATGGAGTTATAAAAGGTGGATTAATGTCGCTGTGGCGGGTTTTGCGTTGCAACCCCTTCTCCCACGGCGGACATGATCCTATGAAATAAAAAATTAAGAAATTAAGAAAATAAGAAATCAAATGATTCAACTATTTAACACTGTTTTATATCAACCACTTTTAAATCTCTTGGTTTATTTATACAATATTGTCCCAGGTAATGATATTGGGGTGGCAATTATTATTTTGACTGTGCTAATTAAGCTGGTCTTATATCCATTTTCAATTAAGTCATTAAAATCTCAGAAAACACTCCAAGATTTACAACCTAAAATTGACGCTATTAAGGCACAGTATAAAGATCAGAAAGATAAATTGGGGGCCGAGATGATGGCACTATACAAACGGGAAAAAGTCAGTCCTTTTTCATCCTGCCTACCACTACTAATTCAATTTCCTTTTTTAATCGCTGTCTATCAAGTATTTCGAACAGGTCTATCAAATGGTAGTCTTGATTTACTTTATCCTTTTATTAGTAATCCAGGTGAGATTAATGCGATTGCTTTTGGTTTTTTAGATTTATCAAAACCCCAAGTGGTGTTAGCCGTTTTAGCGGGATTAGCACAGTATATCCAAGCCAAGATGCTTATTTCTAAAAAGCCAGAAGTAAAATCACTAGGCAGTAAAGATGAAAGTATGATGACAATAATGAATAAGCAGATGACTTTCTTAATGCCGATTATGACTGTGATTATTGGGGTGAGTTTACCAGGTGGGCTGGTCTTGTATTGGTTTGTGGTGACTCTTTTGACCGTCTTGCAACAATTTATCACTTTTAAAAAGAAAAATAAAAATAGTGGTCAAGGTGAGATTATTGACCGACCACAAAATAAAAATATTACCAACACAACAACCTAAATATATGTTATTAAAACATAAGCAGTTAATTGGTTTATTAGTGAAGACACAAGATGGTCGAGTTCTTGGTCAGATTAAGGATTTTGAGTTTAACACTGAGATGGGTCAGATAGATAAATATATAATCTCTAGTTCAGAGTTGGTCAAAAAAATTTTGGCTCAAGATCTTATTATTAATCAAGGCCAGGTAATCTCGATTGATAATCAGGAGATGATTGTTGATAGTGGAGCTATAAGTATTAAGAGCACAGCTGAAGAACCTGCTTAAATAAAACATAAAAGTAGATATATAAATAAAATCCTGATTTAAATCAGGATTTTATATTTTTAAAAAATATTTTCAAAATGTCTTTAAAATATGTTTTATATTTTATATTATGTGTTATGTGTCAGAATATTCTTTTTTTCCCCACAATCAGCTTTATTTTTTTAGGCACAATTTTTATATTAGCGGGGGTTTTGATTATTTTTCTCTCGTCGCTTAGTAAGATTGGTATTAATTTATTGCTAGTGATCCTAATCAACTTTGCTTTAATATGACTAAATGATGATTTATTTTTTTTGAACATTTTTTTTTCAATATTTTTTAAAAATACATCCAATGTATCGTCGGTTGGGCTACAAGCAGTCTCATCATAGTGATTGAGATTACTGATATTGATTTGATTATCACCTTCAAGATTGATAATATAGCTATTATCACATTCAATCGTTATATCGCCGCCGCCGGATTCAATAGAAGTTAAAAAATAATAATTATTTACTAGGCCTAAATCTATTTTTTCAATTAGTCGGGATGATAAGGTGTCGCAGGCATCCTCACCTTCGGGCACTCCGAGAAATTTGGCGATTTTATTTTTGGGTCCAACCGGGATAATGCCGACGACAACATTAAAATCAGCGATGATATTTATCATTTTGCCGATGGTTTGGTCGTTGCCGACGATAATAATGGTTTTTACTCCCCTTTTTATTTCTTCTGTCAGTAGTTGTTTGATATTTTTCAGAAATGACAGATAATTTATTTTGCCATTAATACCTAAATCAGTTAGTCTAGTCTCAATTCTAGAAACTAAGTTGTTGTATTTCTTATTATTAAGGTCGGAGTCGTAGATATAATAATACATAGTTCATAAATCTATTTTTTAACTCGTAGCTTTGATTTGGTTTTTTCTTGACTTGGCTTTTCTGTCTCTGTTTGGTTGTCTTTTGCTTCTAAATCAATTTTTACTTGTTTGGAAAAATCTGGTTTTGGTGATTTATCTTTTTCACTACCCATTTGGCACTTGCCATTTATAATTGATCCAGAGGCGACCAGTAGTGTGCCCACCTTTATATCACCAAATACTTTGGCTGTTGGGGTGAGTTCTAGTTTGCCTCTGACTTTTATATTGCCTTGAATTTCACCTGAGACGAGAGCATTTTCCGCTGTGACGTTGGCATAGATTTTTGACTTTGAGCCGACCCTTAGATTTTTGAGAGTTTTAATGGTGCCACAAATTACACCCTCAACAATAATATTACCCTCAGTGACGAAGTCTCCTTCCACCCGAACTGATGGGCCGATGATAGTCTCTGTTTCATTAACTATTGGATTTTCTTTGAACATATTGGTTGTATGAGATTAATAATTATTTCAAGCTTAATCTTAACTAAAAAAAGCGACTCTTGTCAAAATTAATTATTTATGCTATATTTATCTTATTAAAAAAAGCTATCAGCCACAAGCTATTAGCTATAAGTTAAATTTATGCCAATTAAGAAATCTGCTGCTAAAGCGCTTCGTCAGAGTCAAAAAATTGTCTTAAGAAATTCTAAAGTGAAGAAGAATATTAAACAGCTAGTTAAACAAGCTAGACAGTTAGTTGTAGAGAATAAAGACGAGGCCAAAGTCCAAATGAAATTAGCGATTAAGGCGATTGATAAGGCAGTCCAAAAAGGGGTGCTAAAGAAAGGAACCGGCTCTAGAAAAAAATCTCGACTAATGAAACGACTCAACAAAAAGTAATAAAAAATCTATTCCAGACATTGGGACGGTTTTTTTTGTACTTTAATTTTTGATCACAAACAAATCAAATAATAATTCAGGATTTTTAGCGCCAAATTTTAGATCACTTTCTATTAGTAGTAGCTGGCGATAAATTTTTGTTAGTTTGTTATTATCAAACTTTCGGCTTTGAGCGCTCGCTTTTGAAAAGACATATGGATGAATTCCTAAATCATGAGCCGAGTTGGCTCCATTTTTAATTCGGATGATTATTTTGAACTGTCTAATAATCATTAATACTATCATTAGCGGATGAGTGCCAAAGTCAAGCTGTTTTTTTATTAGGATTAAAGCCGTTTTTTTATTCTTACCCATTATAGCGTCAATTAGACCAAATATATTTTCATCGTCTTTGGTTGAGACTATTTTTTTTACATCATCACTGGTGATTTTACCGGAGCTAGAAAAGGCGGATAGTTTATTAATTTCTAGCGCCATTTGGTGCAGATTATTACCGACTCGCAAAGATAATTCTTGGATGACTGTGCTATTAAATTCAAATTTTTTCTCAGCTAAATATTTTTTGATCCAATTATTTAGGCCCACACCACTAAGTAAATTATATTCCCATTTGTATGGTTGAGTGGTGAGCATTTTAAATAGTGGACCGGATAGTTCTACTTTTTTGGCTGACCCCCAAATTTTTTTGGGATTTATAATATCAATAAAGCAAATAATATTGTCTATCTTCTGGTTATATTTTTGGAGAAACTTGGCAAATTCTTTTTTGTTTTTATTTTGATAAATATTTTTAATAATGATCATTTTTTTTTCACCTAAGAAAGGCGTCATTAAAACCTCTTGGCGAAAGTGATCTAGCTCTAACTGTTCACCGTCAAACCAGTTGATATTTAAACCGGCTTTATCCCGTTTTTGGATAAAGCTGTTTTTTACTTCAAGTAATTTTTGCTGGCACTGGTAGTCGTCCGTGCCGTAGATGTAGAAAATCATAATATTGATGCTAATATACTAATTAATGCGAATAATATGAATCGCTCCTATAAATATATAAATTTTGTTATAAATTTATAAAGTTGAATTAGAAATTAAAATTTAAAAATTTAAATTTTTAAATTTTCTGTCTCCCCCCAATTATCTCCCACACAAATTTCCGTTTCAATCGGCGCCCGCAGTTTATATACTTTATTCATTGCTTCTCTAACAAATGTCGCGACCTTCTCAATATCAGCTTTTGGTACCTCAAACACTAGCTCATCGTGGACTTGCAGGATCATTTTTGATTTTGAAGATATTTCCGGTAGTTTATGATCAATATCAATCATTGCTAGTTTGAGAATATCAGCGGCTGTGCCCTGAATTGGCATATTAGTCGCCATTCGCTCGGCCCCAGCCCTAACTAGTTGAATACCAGAGTTGATTTCCGGTAAATATCGGCGTCGGCCGTAGAAGGTTTCCACATATCCTTTATCTCTGGCAACCTTAATAGTCTCATCAATATATTTCTTCAGGTCTTTGTAAGTTGCAAAGTATTTTTCTATAAACTTACTAGCTTCTTCTCTGGCTAGGCCAGTCCGTTGAGCTAGTCCCCACGCTCCCATACCATATAACACACCAAAATTAACTTCCTTGGCTTGTCGGCGTAGATCAGGTGTCACTTCATCAGCTTTAATGCCTCTAATGACAGCCGCAGTTTGGGTATGGATGTCTTCTTTATTATCAAATGCCTTAAGCATGGCTTTGTCATTAGCAAGTGATGCCGCAATCCGTAGTTCAATTTGCGAGTAGTCAGCTTTTAAAATTTTGAATCCCGGTTCAGCGATAAAAGCTTTTCTAATTTCTTGGCCGATGGTTGTTCGGATTGGGATATTTTGTAAATTTGGATTTGACGATGAAAGCCGGCCAGTGGCTGTGACAGTTTGATTGAAACTGGTGTGGACTCGTCCATCTTTGGTATTTATTAGCTTGGGTAACGCGTCTGAATAAGTGTTTTTAAGCTTCGATAGTTCCCGAAATTCCAAAATAAAATCAATAATTTTATGTTCACCTTTTAGTTTGTCTAGTTGTCCAGCGGCCGTAGAAACACCGGTTTTGATTTTACCCAGTCCAGCAGTTGAGATTTTCATTTTATCAAATAGGATTTCTTTGAGTTGTAATGGCGAGGCAACGTTAAATTCTTGGCCAGCTAATTTATAAATTTTTGTTTCTAGTTTTTCGATCTTAGCGTCAAGCTCTACTGACAGTGCGTCAAGAAACTTTTTATCTATTTTAACTCCAGCTGTTTCTACTCGTCCCAAGATTTCAACCAGTGGCATATCTATTTGGGCAAATAGACCGTGCATGCCTTGTTTCTTTAGCTCTGCGTCGAGTATATTGTAAAGTTGCCAGGTGATATCAGCGTCCTCGCCTGAATACCAACTCACTTTTTCGGTTGGCACTTCTGCCATGGTAATTTGATCACGGCCACTGCCGATTAATTCCTCAATTGGTTGCATTTCATAGCCAAGTTCTACAAAAGCCAGGTTATCCAAGCTATGTTGACGATGTCCAGGGTTTAAAATGTAAGAGGCGATCATGGTGTCAAAATAGCCACCCTTAACTAAGAAGATGTCATCCCGCTTTAGTTTTTTAAAATCAGATCGGGATCCCATTTTATTTTCATTAAAATAATTTTCCAGAACTTCAATATCATATTTTAGGTTGTGTCCAATCTTTTTTACAGTTTCATCGGCAAATATTTGTTCAATATCTTTTTTGGAGCTTCCTATAGCATTAGTTGGCAGATAAAAGGCTTCATTCTTCTGCCAACAAAAACTGATTCCCAAAAGTTTGGCCGAAAAGGCATCAACACTGGTAGTTTCAGTATCAAAGCAAAATTCTAATTGTTGCTTCAGCTCACTAATAAATTTTTTAATTTTGGCATTATTATCAACTAGTTGATAATTTTGTCCCAACTTCGCTTTCGGCGAATGTCGGGATACCGATTTTACGTCGGGATTTTCCTGCTCGTCAAATAGTCCGGTCTGACCGCCAATCACCTGAATCTTATTGCTTTTTAAAGTAGCCAGTTGACCCATTAAGCGTTTGAAGTTGAGCTCTTGGAACAATTTGGCGATTTTATTTTTATTAAGACTGGAGAATTCGCATTTTTTGAGGTCAAAGTCAATCTCAACATTAATAATAATTGTGGCTAATTTTTGAGACAAGAAAGCATTTGTTTTATATTCTATTAGTAGCTCTCGAGTGCGATCTTTAATCTTTTTTGAGTTAATATTTTTATAGATTTCATCTAAGGTTTTAAATTCACTTAGTAGATTTATCGCACCTTTGTGACCAATACCTTTGACCCCCGGGATATTATCTGACGGATCACCCCGAAGTGCTTTGTAGTCAATTAGTTGGTTGGGTATAAGTCCTTCATATTTTTCTTTTACTCCTATCTCGTCGTAAAAAATGGTCTCGCCCATACCCTTATGAGGTGAGAGTATTTTAGTGTTGTCATCAACGAGCTGAAGTGCATCTTGGTCGCCGGTGACGATGATGCTTTCAATTTGGGGATTGTCCACTGACTTGAGATGAGTAATAGTGCCGATCAGATCGTCTGCTTCATAGCCGGATTTTTCAAAAATTGGAATATCAAAAGCTTCCAACACCTGCTTGACGATTGGAATTTGTGCGTACAGCTCATCTGGTTGTTTGACTCTGGTCGCTTTGTAATCTTTATATTCTGTGTGACGGAAGGTTTTTTCTTTGCGATCAAAAGTAGCGACTATATAATCAGGACCAATATCTTTAATGACCTTGATTAAAATCATTGTAAAGCCATAGACCGCGTTGATTAGCTCGCCTTTTTTATTGGTCAGCGGCGGTAGCGCATGAAATGCCCGATGAATTAGGGCATTAGAGTCAATAATTATGAGTTTTTGTTTTTTGATTGGCATATTTTAATTATATCATACTATGATTACCTAAATTTACAACCCCCCCCTGTCTGTCCACCACTACTGTCATTGCGACCTGCCAGTCAAACTGAGCCGTTCAGGCGTTGTTGGTGGGTCATTTGGGGTGGAGCGAAAGCGGAGACCCGGGATCCAGTCTTTAAAAATATTTGTATAATTAGTATATTAACATCGCATTATGTAGATTCGTAGGAATTAAAAAAGCTAGCGTAATTAAACGCTAGCATTAAATTTATATTGGTAGAAATATATCTTTAATGGTGATAAAGTCGGCTCTGGCTTTGTTACAGAGCTCTCTTAACTCCGTTGATAAATTGTCTTGGGATGAGACAATTCTAACCTGTCTGCTTGGCTTGGAGTTCAGCCACCTTTGGACTGCGTAGTGGAAGTCACTATCACCGGAAAATAGTATTATTACCTCAATATCGTCAAAGCCGGGTGAAAAAGTCACTTCAGCTATATCCACCATAAGATATTGATCAACATCTACCTTCATCACGTCCGGCTGAAGCGGATCTTCAGTGCGGATTATCTTTGCTTGACGGGAGACGATTGTAATTTGTGGGGATTGTTCAATTTCCCTCATCTGTACTTCGGTAATAATGCCCTTTTTAATTGCGGCTTCACGGCAAATATAAAATCTGATGTGATCCACGGATTGATTTTCTAGGATTTGAAGGATTACTGCCAGTGGCGAAAGATTTACGCCAACCTTTCTTAATGAATATAGAAAGTTTTGGCCATCAATCACGACCACCGATCGTTTCAGCTCAACTAGTTCTTCAGCGACGATTAGTGACTGATCACGATCTGGATGGGCAACATATCTTTTGTTTTCATTTCCAAGGTTTTCTCGCAATTCCAGCACAACTTGTAGACATTTTCCTTGCAGATTACCTTCGGTAATTAATTTATCTAGGATATTTGAGGGAAAAATAATGACTCCTAAGTATGTTGAAATCCAAGTTGATCTGCCACCGTCAGTATTACAATTTTGATTTTTTGAAAATCTGATTTGTGTTGGCACTTGATCGGGTAAATATCCATTGTTAATAGCCAATTGCTAATCCTCCTTGTGTTTGGTGTTGGTAGGTTGATAAAAAGAACAACTTTAATGAATCTAGATTTTATCATTTTTTATGAAGAATGTCAAATTCGCGGGGGGGGGTGTGTAAATTCGCGGGGTGTTGACTTTGTTTTGCGATGGTGTTAATTTAATTTGAGGACTTTTACAACCAAAAGGAGTAAATTAGACATGGACTTTCAACGCTTTGGCGTAATTTCAGACACTCATAATGTTGATCGGTCGGTGATAGAGCAAATTGTGGCAGAGTTTAAATCTCGGGGGGTTGATTTAATTTTACATTGTGGCGATATTATGCCCCAGCATTTGGACGCAAAATTATTTGGCGATTTTCCGGTAATTTGCGCTCTAGTGGCCAATCAACCTCAAATACCAGAATATGTGTTTTCCCCAGCAGGTTGGGCATTTACCAGGCCGGATGATCGAGTTGTAAATTTGGGGACAATGCGAGTTTATGTTGGTCATCAAAGATCAATTGATTTTTTACTTAAATCAGAACAGGATTTGCGAAGGATTATTGATGAGATTCATAAACGGCATGACGGATTAAGAATTATGGTTGCCGGTCACACTCATCATCAGATTTTAGTGGAGGATGATCCGGTTTTGTTTATTAATCCGGGCGCGGCAATGGGTGGATATGACGGTTATGAGTTCGCTTTAATTGATTTGGAGAAAAAAGAGGTGATTTTTTCTCGGATTCCACTGACACCAAGTCATGCTGATCCTTTTACAATTGGTGTTATTTCTGATACCGGCAATATTATGGAACGCGATGAGAATTTTTGGTTTCAGCTGGCCGAAGAGTTTAGACGGCGCGATGTCAGTCAAGTGATCCATTGTGGTAATATTTGGAGTAATGATATTGGTCGTCAAGAATTTGCTGGTTTTAATGTTTTTTGTTATTTGGGGGATGATCAGGTAAATAAATTTTCCGACCCAAAGCCAAAAAATTGGCATATTGTTTCTAAAAATAATCCAATCGTAGAAATTAATGGCTATCGATTTTACATTGAGTATAGTCTGGGAGTAGATTTCTTTGAACGATCAGAATATAGTATGAGCATGTTTTCAAGACAGCTTTCCAAACAATATCACCACATTGATTTTGTTCTTTGCGGTTTGATTCACAGCGCTCTTTATGAGGAAGGAGATGAAGTGACGATCATTAATCCTGGCGATGCGAGAAAACGGAGGAAATTTGTCACTATTTGTCTGCCAAGAAACGAGGTGACATTTGGTTCGGTGTCGATTGGTTAGAGTTAGATGTTTAGGAGAGACATAATGTCTCTTCTTTTTTTATCATAAATTTGTTAAAATTATTATAGTGATCCCAATCTACAAATATATCCGAATGACCCGAATATAAAATCAATTAATTTAAAGTTAGTTCGGAATATTCGGATTTAATTTGTATTATTTGGATCAATTTATGTATTTACAACGGATAGAATTACAAGGATTTAAATCTTTTGCTCAAAAGACAATATTGGAATTTCCCACCCCAGGCAAGGGCTGTAAAATTTCTCCCAATCTCGCTCACAAGG
>Ga0208373_1002507_pt1 | contig 20214 bp, 11 predicted proteins | sample RifOxyC2_FD_184036 | JGI IMG/M metagenome (GOLD analysis project Ga0208373, IMG submission 184036) | Soil microbial communities from Rifle, Colorado - Rifle Oxygen_injection C2 (SPAdes) | ecosystem: Environmental > Terrestrial > Deep subsurface > Rock core/Sediment | place: Rifle, Colorado... | reverse complement strand
GGCTCGGAGCCATTTGTCGAGGTGTTCCTCGAAGATACTTGTTTTTGTTACCATATTCATATTGATACGGTAACCGATATACTATCTACTCGAAAGATTTGGGTAACATTTATTTTTATCTACAACGGGTACTTGACTTTTTATTTAGCTCTGCTATAATGGAGATAACGTTTGGGAGAGAACTAATGTTAGCTTTCAGCTGTTAGCTGCTAGCTATTAGCTTTTAGGGGATGGGGAAAGGTTTTTTGATCTTTTTGTAAATCATCATATTTCGGTTCTCCTACTAATTACCAATAATTTCTCTCAACCACACGATTTTATATACTGATCAAGCGCTGAAATACAATTTGTAGATTTCTCGATGAACTCGAAATGACTATCCTTGGAACATCAAAGTTCAATCTGTGTAGGTATCCGTGTAGTTACGTTTGTATTTTCGTACTTTCGTTCCCATTCGTAATTCGTAGGGAATGCATCAACATTTGTTTTTATGAGTGCATCTAATAAATCAGAGGAACTGAAAAAAGTTACCGATGAAATATCGGTTTGTGTTAAATGTCCTTTTTCAAAAACTCGGACGAATACGGTACCGGGAAGCGGAAGCGCGGAGGCGGAGGTGATGTTTATCGGCGAAGCGCCTGGCTTTCACGAAGATCAAAAGGGAATTCCATTTTGCGGAGCGGCCGGGAAGTTTTTGGATGAAATGCTTGAGGGTATCGGCTACACGCGGGATCAAGTCTTTATCGCCAATACTCTAAAATGCCGCCCGCCGGAGAATCGTGATCCGGAAGAAAGTGAGAAAGAAGCTTGTAAACCTTACCTTGAGAGACAAATCGAGATTATTGATCCCAAACTCATCGTATGTCTCGGCCGGCATTCGGTGGCGACATTTCTGCCGGGAGCGGGTGGAATATCGAAATTGCACGGCCATGCGGTGAAACGGCCTAATGGCAGAGTTTATTTGGCTCTCTACCATCCGGCGGCGGCATTGCACAATGGCGGTTTGCGCTCAACATTGATCGAGGATTTTGGGAAGATCCCGGCCATTCTTAAAAAAATTGTAGATACTTCACGGATTGATCTCACGGCAGAAGACACGGCTGATAAATCAACGCAACAAAAATTATTATAAGTATAAATCGTCCATCGTTAATCGGTAACGAGGCCCGTGTTATCAATACTCAATAACCAAGATATCCCAAAGGGACCCCTTTGGGGCAATCACCAGTTAATAACCAATTTGCAAATAACCAGATAAGATATCATTGTATATATTGGAATTTGAATATTGTAGCTTAACTGATTATTGATGATTGGTTATTGATTATTTATGAAATAACGGGCATCGTAACCGTAGGACGACTAACGAACATGTGTGTTGGAATAACAATTTAGTAATTAAAGGAAATTAATGGAAAAAATGCAAAAAGTGGATTCGGGTCGAAGGCGAGATAATCGTCGTCCAGATCAAAGAGGGGGTCGCCCCAGAATCGGAAACAGAAGAAAGCCGGCTCAAAACGCAACTGTCAGGACTATTCCGGGCAAAGATGCCTTCATGAATCCGCAAATAAGCGGTGACAAATCGGGAGAGAATAATTCATTTTCCACAGACCGTGATTTGGGCAAAATTAAAAGCGAAGCGCAGGTAGTTTCGGAGCCGCGCTATACGGCTCAACAGACTTCGGGGCTAAAAACTTCGGCCTACATAGAGCCGAAGTTAAAGGTTGTTGCTCTCGGCGGTTTGGAGGAGACCGGCGGCAAAAATGTGACGGCGTTTGAATACAAAAACGATATTATCGTTGTAGATATGGGACTGATGTTCCCCGACGAGGATATGCCGGGGGTGGATTATGTTATTCCCGATGTTTCGTATCTGGAACAGAACAAGAGCAAAATCAGGGGACTTATTGTCACTCACGGCCACTTGGACCACATAGGCGCCATTCCTTACGTTTACGAAAAGCTTGGCTCGCCGACTATTTATTCGGCACCGCTCTCAATAGGAATCATCAAGGGCAAACTCGAGGAGTTTGGGCTAGACAGAGGTGCGAAATTGAGCCCGATAGAGATCGGTAAAGACAAACTGAAACTTGGCGAGTTCGAGATAGAAACTTTTCGTCTCACTCACAGCATCCCCCAGACGATGGGGCTTGCCATAAACACGCCGGAAGGACTCTTGGTTTACACTACTGACTGGAAGTTTGATCATACTCCGGCCGACGGCCACCCGGCTGATTTTTCGCAGTTAGCACTTTTGGGCGGCAGAAACCCCTTAGCTCTTTTTTCGGAATCAACCAATGTAGAAAAACCCGGAGTTTCTGTCTCGGAAAAAGAGATTGAAGATTCGGTTATCAAAATAATGGACAAAGTCCGCGGTCGTTTAATAGTGGCTACATTCTCGACATTGATCTCACGGATTCAGCAGGTTCTGAATGTGGCTAGGAAATATAACAGAAAGGTAGCTTTTGTCGGACGAAGCATGTTGCAAACGGTAGAAATCGCCACATCGCTAAAAGCCCTAAACATTCCTCCAGACACACTTATTGAAGCCAGGTCGCTTCCGAGTTTCCCGGATGAAAGAGTGGTAATTATCTGCACCGGTTCTCAAGGCGAGGATAACGCGGCACTTTCACGCATCGCCGCCGGCGAACATAAAACTATCAAGATCAAAAAGGGTGACACGGTTGTTCTCTCATCCTCACCGATTCCCGGTAACGAACGCTCGGTCTCGGGGCTTATGGATAATCTCTACCGCGCAGGGGCGAGAGTAATTTATCAAAAACTGATGGATGTCCATACCTCCGGTCATGCGAATCAGGAAGACTTGAAGTTGATGCTGGCGCTTATTAAGCCAAAATATTTAATCCCGATTCATGGCGAAAGACACAGGTTAATGCTTCACGCCCAGATCGCTCAAGAGATGGGGCTTGTGACTGAAGAGCGGTGCTTGGTCGCCGACGACGGTCAGATAATTGAATTCTCTAAAGGTGTGGGGACAGTTACCAACAAGCGTGTCCCGGCTTCCTATGTTATGGTCGACGGACTTGGTGTCGGCGATGTCGGAAACATAGTTCTGCGCGATAGGCGCGCCATGGCGCAAGACGGAATATTCGTTATCATAGTCACCGTAGATCACAAGAACGGAGATATTGTAACTTCTCCGGATATTATCTCGCGCGGTTTTATCTATATGCGCGAAAACGAGGACTTGGTCCACAAGTCAAGAGCCGAGATCAAACGACTTTTTGCCAAACACAGAAGCGGCAGTAAAGCTCAAGCCGATTGGGGATTTATCAAACAAAAGATCCGAGATGATATGGGCGAGTTTTTGTTCAAGGAAACGGAGAGAAGGCCGATGGTCATACCGGTGGTTATAGAAGTATAAAGTTAGAAAGTTCATAAAGTTTGTAAAGTGAGAATAGTTGCTAGTTGCTAGTCTCTAGACAAGAAGTATCAAGTATCATGTAGCAAGTATCAGGTATAATTCAAAGCAAAAATCTCCCAAAAGGAGATTTTTGCTTATATTACGCCTGGTGTGTAATTAATTGGTAATTTCTATAGTGGTCATCTCGACATCGTGTCTGGTTCCACGACTTAAGATATACAAATTATTGTAATTCATCATATATTAAATGGTAGATTTCTCGCCTCCCACTTCGGCTAATCGCTTCGCGGGATGGCTCGAAATGACAGTTTCATCCTATTTTTACTAGGGGATAATTGCACATCACGCGTTTATATTGGTATTTAATTCAAGTGGTTAATCTGTGTGTTAAAATCAGAGTTGTTGAAGTGTGCAAAATCTGTGTAGTTAAACAGCACCGCCCCTAGACAACAGGGGCGGGTACGGATCTTACGACCAGATCGAGTCGGCCGTGCGGGTCTGGGGACGGGTCGAAGATCTCGATTGCTCCATCAGTGCTCGGGGAACCGGTGCTGATGACAACCTGGAAGTCATAGAGTCTTGCGTGCAGGGTGCCGTCAGCGACCCACGCAGATAGCGGAAACGCAGGGTCGTCACGATCTTGAGGCTTTCCGGTCAGTATAAAGCCCTTCCCGGCTGGACCCGTGAGAAGGAGCATTCCGACTTCATCCAGCAAAGCCAGGAAGCGATCTAGCTGATCTTCGAGCATGAACTTGGCATACAGCGTGTCTGATTCGTCGATTCTCTTCTCGCCGCATACGAACTCAACCTTCGCTTCGGCGAGAAGTCTCAAGATCTCGTGCATGCCACACCTCGTTCGCAGAGTTGGGTTGTTGTTTCGATCGGCACAATCAATCTAGCACTATTGCGGGGAATTTGCAAGGGGAGTATAATATAGAAGAATCATGAATTAGGAATCATGTACATGAAGTTTTGGTCATGAGGTTTTAGTGTTGATACATCATAAATCCGAAATCCGAATATCGAAATCCGAGACAATATTAAATGATCAAAATAATAAATTCTAAACATAAGTTTTTGTCATTAAGATTTATTATTTAGAATTTGTTTCGTATTTCGTATTTCGTGCTTCGGATTTGACTAATTGGGATTTGGTTAGAGTAATTAGGTCAATTAGAAATTAGAGCAATTTAAGTGAGGGGTCATGGGTCGGAAACGAAAATATCCAAAACACAAGCAAAAGAGTGCCAAGTGGTATCAGACGGAAAACGAATGGGGCGACTATGTTTTCGATTGGACCTTGGGGCTTGGGAAAGATACTTGGAGGGAGATATTTGCTCTCCTGATTTTAGTCGCCTCCGTGGTGGCGCTTTTGGGTTATTTCGGTTTTGCCGGCAATTTCGGGAATATTATTGCCGGCATTATCAAAAAAATATTCGGGACATTCACCTCATATGTATTCCCTCTGATCACTTTCTGGTTCGGAGTTCTTCTTTTGCTCCCGAGCAAAGGTACTGTAAAGATTTCTAAATTTTTCGGTTTTTTGCTATTGATAGTATCAATATCAGCCTTTTTTCACCTCTTCATCCCAGACGAAAGCGCCAAATCGGCAGCCCTCTCCGGCATGGGCGGTGGAGTTGTCGGCTTTATGGTCTCACAGCCGCTTCGAGCCAGTATGGGTCTTTTCCCAGCCTTCCTTCTGATAGTGGTTTTGATAGTGATATCTCTGATGATGGTTTTTGAATTCTCTATTCGCAGATATTTTGGAATCGGAGAGAAGGAGGAAGAGGAATCGGCCAAGCAGGGTAAAGTCAGAGTCAACGCGACAGAAGGTGCAAAGCTCTCGATCTTCCAAAGGCTCAAGAATTCTCTACGGTTCAAGAAGAAAGATGATTCCGGCGACTCTAAAGTAGAGGTAATAGAAGCGGAGCCGCGGATAATGGTCAAAGGGGATATGACTTGGGAGTATCCGCCTCTAGATATTCTTAAAGAGAGCGATGATGTAGCTAATCCCGGCAATATCCAAAAAAATGTCGAGGTGATCCAGAAAACTTTGAAAAATTTTGGGATCGATATCGTTGTCGGCGATGTAAATGTTGGACCGACCGTGACCCAGTATACTTTCAAGCCGGTCGACGGAGTAAAGCTAAATCAAATCACAGCACGCGCAAACGATCTGGCGCTCTCTCTCGCATCGAAGAGTCTAAGAATTGAAGCGCCGATCCCGGGCAAAAGCTCCGTTGGTATAGAAAATCCAAACACCATCCCCGCCAAAGTGACCTTAAAAGAGGTTCTAATATCGAAGGAGTTCAAAGCGGTAAAAAGCAGGCTGGCGATCGCTTTAGGGAGAGATGTCGCTGGTGGTGCGATGGCTATTGATCTCGAGAAACTGCCTCATATTCTAATCGCCGGCGCCACAGGTTCCGGAAAGTCAGTCTGCATCAATGCTATTATCACAACATTACTTTTCAATAATTCCCCGCAAGACCTCAAGTTTTTACTGGTTGATCCGAAACGAGTGGAGCTTACAAATTATACCGGTATACCGCATCTTTTAACTCCGACAATAATCGAAGTCGACAAAACTATCTCTGCGCTCAAGTGGGCGATATGGGAGATGGAGAGGCGCTACAAGCTTTTTTCTGAACTTGGTCGGCGTAATATCGTTGCTTACAATCAAACGCCGGGACCGGAGGGGAAACTCCCTTATATAGTGATAATTATCGACGAGTTAGCAGATCTTATGGCGACTTCGGCAAATGATGTCGAAGGTTCAATAGTCCGCTTAGCGCAAATGGCTAGAGCGACCGGCATACATTTGATTGTCGCTACTCAACGACCGTCGGTTGATGTCCTAACCGGTCTTATCAAAGCCAATATTACTGCCAGAATCGCCTTTGCCACAGCTTCGCAGGTGGATTCCCGTACCATTCTTGACTTCTCCGGCGCCGAAAAGCTTTTGGGAAATGGCGATATGCTTTTCTTCGGAAACGGCTTGAGCAAAGCAAAACGCATCCAAGGTTGTTTTGTCTCTGACGCCGAGATTGAGCAGTTGGTATCATTTTTGAAGAAACAGAGTGAACCGCAATACGATGATGCAATACTTCAGTTCAGGTCGGCAAAGTCGAGCGGAGGGAAGGGAGTTTACGGCGACGGTGAGATTGACGACGATATGTACGAAGACGCAGTGAAGCTGGTAACAGAGTCGGGGAAGGCATCGGCGACGCTCTTGCAAAGGCGTTTGCGTATCGGTTATGCTAGAGCGGCAAGGTTGCTCGACATCCTGGAAGAAAATGGAGTAGTCGGACCAGCCGATGGAGCCAAACCACGGGATGTTATGATATCGACAACCGGATCGGAAGGGTATCAACCGCAAGGGCAAGATGTCCCGCCGGACGACCATTTCGGACAGTATCAATAAGTTGAAAGTTACAAAGTTCATAAAGTTTGTAAAGTTGATGGAGCGTATCCTAAAAAGCTAAGTAGCTATAACCTAAAAAGCCGACAGCTAATAGCTGAAAGCTGAAAGCTAATATGTCTGCTGGTTTTTCACTGAGAAAAATTAAAACCCCGCAAACGCTGGGAACGCGATTAAGACGAGCACGGAATAGGCTCAAAGTTTCTCTAATGGAAGCGGAGATTGAGACAAAAATTCGCTCAAAGTATATCGATGCCTTGGAGCGAGGGAATCTGATGAGCTTGCCGGCCGACACCTACACTAAGGGATTTGTGATGCGTTACGCCAAGTATTTGGGGCTAGATCCAGAGAGAGCTTTCAAGCAATATTTATCCGAGAAAAACCGTTTTGCCAGTGAGTCGAATGAGATAATGCTTCCCCGAAAGAAGGTATCGGAGACGCGAGTGATTATTACTCCGAAAATCTTAGCTCCGTTTGCGGTCGGTGTCTTGGTTTTAGGTGTAATATTTTATATAATATTCCAAGTTTATGGATTTGCGGCCGCACCGGAGCTAGTGGTTACTTCGCCGGACAACAACAGCATTACTGAAAATGAAGTGACGGAGGTAAGGGGTGTTACCGCGGATGACGCTAAACTTTATGTGAATTCGGAGTCGGTCCAGGTATCGGCGGACGGCAAATTTGCGACGGAGTATAAACTCCAGCGCGGGATTAATGTGATTGAAATTAAATCACAGAATAAAGCCAATAAAGAAAAATCGATCATTTATACGCTTGAATACAAACCGAAAACGGCACAGGTGCCGGTGGAGCCGGCGAGCGCAGAATAATGTAACATAACCACCACAGATCTGTGCCACGGATAATCACAGAATAATACAAGTAAGGATAACTAATTAAACTAATGACCAATAACGAATATCTGTGCAAATCGGTGGCGTAAATCTGTGGTGGTAATAATACAAAATTAGTAATACCTTGGAGCATTATGGTCAAAGCCAAGAAAGAAGAGGGCGACGAAGATAAAAATAAAGAAAGATCAGGGAAGAGCGAAGCACTGAAGGCGGCTCTTTCTACTATTGAAAAGCAATTTGGCCGTGGTGCAATAATGACGATGACGGATGGAGCCAAACTGAACATCGAAGCGATTCCAACCGGCTCCTTTGCTCTTGACATCGCTTTGGGCATAGGTGGAGTGCCGCGTGGTCGTGTAATCGAGATCTACGGGCCGGAATCTTCCGGCAAAACCACATTGGCTTTATCCATAATCGCTCAAGCCCAAAAGACAGGTGGAAATGCCGCTTTTATCGATGCCGAGCATGCGCTCGATCCGGAGTATGCTAAAAAGATCGGAGTCAATCTCGACAATTTATTGATCTCTCAGCCGGACACCGGCGAACAAGCGCTGGAAATTTGCGAAACGCTGGTTCGATCAAACGCTCTCGATGTTATAGTTATCGACTCTGTGGCGGCGCTGGTCCCGCGAGCGGAAATTGAAGGAGAGATGGGTGATTCGATGATGGGTGTTCAGGCGAGGTTGATGAGTCAGGCACTTCGAAAACTCACCGGAGTTGTTTCCAAATCAAAAACATCGTTGATATTTATCAATCAGATAAGAATGAAAATCGGAGTAATGTTTGGGAACCCGGAGACAACCACCGGCGGCAATGCTTTAAAATTTTACGCCTCTGTCCGTCTCGATATCCGCAGAAAGGCGGTTTTAAAGCGTGGTGACGACCAAGTCGGCAATCATGTTATGGTCAAGGTGGTAAAAAACAAAGTGGCGGCACCCTTTAAAACCGCTGAATTTGATATAATGTTCAACCAAGGGATTGACTTCGAAGGCGAGCTTATCGACCTAGCGGTGAAACACTCTATCATCGAAAAATCCGGTTCGTGGGTGCTATACGGCGAGGAGAAACTTGGTCAAGGCAAAGAAGGCGCAAGGGAATATTTGAAGAGCAATCCGAAAATTACGGCAGAGATAAAGAAAAAGATTGTTGAGATGGAGAAGGCGAAAGAGAACGAGTAAAAAAATTAACCTAATTATTCTAATTGCTCTAATTAACCTAAAAATAAGTTGCCTCGTAAGCGAAGTGCAGAAATGTTCTTTTGCGAAAACCGGATCCGCAAAATTATGCAAATACGAGTGAGTGGCATTTAGCAGTCAAGATTGTTCGAGCGAAAGATATCAATTTACTAGGATAGGATGGCCAGGGTGGTTGAAAGCAAAAGAATGTTACTGTGATTCGCGAATAAATATGAAAAAATCTGCTCAAGATTATGTATTGTTTCTTCTCTCTCGCCGAGATTATACGGTGGCGGAGGTGAGGGAGCGGCTTAAACGCAAAGGGTATGACGAGGAAAGTGGCGAGAGTGTGATTAGATTGCTCTCCGAAAAAAAACTTCTCGATGATAAGAGATTCGCACGAAATTATTCCGAAATGCATAGAAGTTGGGGGAGGATAAAGATCAAGTTCGGATTGATAAAAAAAGGAGTGCCAGAGGAGATTATTGCGGGCATATCAAGTAATGAAGACGATGATGCCGAACTCGAAAAAGCAAAAGAGGCGGCGAAGATTTGGATCAAGAAGAATAATAATATCCCGAAAGAAAAAATATATAATCGTTTAGCGGGGTATCTATCGCGTCAAGGATACCGGTGGGATGTGGCGAAAGAGGTTTTGGGTGAGTTGGTGCGACCCAATTAATGATGGAGAAGAGGGAAATATCATTTAGCAAAAGGAAGACTTTTATTTTTGTCGCTACATTCACGGCAATTGTTTTTGTAGTGATAAACCTGATTTTACCACTCGGCGGAGATAGAGTAACCCACGCTTCGACTAACACTTGGACTTTTACGACGCCGGGAGGCTATACTTTTGATGATGGAGAAATTGAATCCTCGAGTAATAATCTTCAGCTTAAACTGAATAGCACCACTGATACTTTTGATCTAGCAAACGGTAGACTTCACAATAATACTATCATTGACCTGGCTTCAGACGAAAATAATTATTATGTCGTCACTTCCGCAGGGCTAGATATCATTAACCAGACTAGCCACGAGCGAATCGGCTATATGCAATATTCTGGAGGATTTACTTCTGTCGCTGTAGCTAACGGATATTTGTATGCGGGAAAAAATACATTGGGTATCTGGCGTTGGCAAATATCATCCATTTCCGGTAGCACTGCGGTACCCGACATACGTTATTCGGCTTTGACTTCGCCAGCTATAACTAGCAGCAATGTTTTAAAGATTGATGCAAAATACATCAATGGTGTAACGTATATCGCGGTTGCTTTAAGTAATACGGCCAATCTAATAAAGGACGATTTGGGTACCCCAACGGTTTTGGAGGCAACGACCGCTGGTTGGACTTGTCAATCGGTCGCACTCTCTGACAGCGGCGATCTTTACTACAATATGTATAGTAATCGCACCAGCGGCAGTATTTTAGCAAAATATAATGCCATTAGCATGGGTGCCGGTTGGACCTATTCTCAAAATAGCGCTGATTATGGCAATGACTATACCCCGGCTCACGGACCCAACCCAACATATTATGGGGTGACTGATATTTCTGTTTCTACCGATACTTCAACTGCTCGTGCCGGAGATAATACGCTTTACGTTTCAACTACCGATGGATTAAATATTATTCAAGAAAATCAAGCAACTGCCGCTTCCGGTACATTAAAAGAAGTCAATAAGAGCGCCAATGGCTCCAACCTGGCCGCAGGCACAGCGGCTCAGGGGCGCTTGGCAACAGGAGCCTCAAACACTCTTGATGGAAACACGGGGAGCTATTATTTTCCTAACCAAACCTTTAAGCAGGATTGGCTGGAGTATGATTTAGGTACTTCAAAAACTTTCAATAAATTAAAACAATTATATTGGTCAACTTCGCCATATAGCCCGAAAGATTTTTCAGTTCAAACTTCCAGCCAAGGGACTTCATCCAATATCGCTTCTTCGGCGACTATGAGAGGCACGCCATGGCAAGGCGGTGTTTCATATCAGCCCTCAAAAGCTAGTGATGATAATGCGGGTAGTTTCTTTTATTCTTCTTATCCGGCTAGTCGTGGACCGATTATGCTAGAAGCAGATTATGCCTCCGATCAAACTTTTGGTGGTGTTGATATGCAATACTATTCTGATGCCGGATATACGGGCAAGGATTATTTAGTTCAAACAAGCACTACTACAACCAGTGACGATGTCACTATTAGTAAGGCTGCGACCTCTTCGACGACTTTGACTACTTATACTGCCAGCCGAGCAATTGACGATAACATTTCCAATCAGTGGATATCCAATCAGGCAACAAATACTGCGCCGCAGTGGTTAAAGGTGGATTTAGGATCAACCCAAGATGTCGCAGGCGTGCACTGGATAAATAGTTCAGGTTATTCAACAAAGGATTTTGAGGTCCAATATAGCACTAACGATGTCGATTGGATACCTGCCCACAGTCAAACCGGAGTCACAACGAATACGGTCAGGGTCGTTTTTGATTCAACCGTTAGCGCTCGTTACGTTCGACTCTATGTGACTCAATCCGGTGCGCCAGACGATGCCAACGGGGTCAGGATTGACGAGTTTGAGGCCTTTTCCTCGATGTTTGAAACCGGTATGACTACCAGAGTTACGGTAACAGACAATTCACAGGGAGCCAAAGCAAGCACTTTTAGCCCAGTGTCAGCCAAAGCAATTCGCATATATGTCACGGCTACTGATGCCTCAAATCCTTTGATCGTCTCTGAAATGAAGATTTATTCTTCCATGTTTGACGGTGGGACGGTTAACACGCTTGCCAGTCGGACTAACAATACCGATTTGACCAGCGACGTGGTGTTCGACGAAACTATCGCTCGCTATCTAAGAATAATGATTACCGGTTATAATAGCGGCTCTTTAGTTTCGGAAGTTGAGCTTTACAACACATCTTTGCCGACTTTGACTCCGGAGACAATCTCTTCTGTTTCTTATGATTCTAACAATGCTCGGCTCTATCTGGCGAATAATTATTCTCCACCCGAGGATGGTCAGATGACTCGTCTCGACGGTGTGTTGACGGCTGACCCAAGCGTTGGAGCAGTCTACACCGACTCGACTTCCCCCGCTTTGGCCAGTCGCGAAGTCAGTAGAGTCAAGTATATTAGCGACAGCAAATTGATTGCCGGGACTTTGTCTGCCGGCGTCACATTTATCGGTCAGCGCTATTCGACAACTTTGCCAACCATACGTCCATCTTCTTCGTTTAGTCCATCTCCTTGGGCAAACTGGACCGGTTTTTCGGAGTCAGCAACGAAAAACGGGGGGGAAATATATTATCAGCTTTCTAATGATGGTGGCTCGACTTGGTATTATTGGAATGGTGACTCATGGGCAGAGGCAGGAGTATCTGATTATAACACGATATTGGACATTAATTCTCACATCAAAACCTTTGGCGAAGGGAGTGGCGATTTTACATGGAAAGCATTTTTGGAAAGTAATGGTGGCCAACAGGTGGTTATAACATCAATCACTTTGACATATAATCCCGACGGTGTAGATCCTACAACAAACGCTTCTGTGATGACGGCGAGTTATGGCGGTAACTCGATAAGTTCGGGTTCTTGGACTAACGCTCCGCTTCCAGCCTTCGAGTGGACGGAAGGAGTAGACGATGACGAGGGGTTGGGAATTCTTGGCTATTGTATGTATTTGGGCACATCCGCTACAGCTGATCCACAAACCGACAAAGGAATTCTTGGTACGAGCCAGTCGGAAAATTCCACTTGTCCATTTATCACAGCCAGTGAATCGCTGACATTGGTTTTGGGAACGACTTTGGATTCTGCGCTTTCTGATGGTTCAACTTATTATTTACGAGTCAGAGCAATTGATGAGGGTGAGAATCTTTACACTAACGCAGATATTTCAATCTACTCGCTTTTTACTTATAAATTCGACTCGACCAATCCTTCAGTGCCAGCTTTTGTTTCAGCTTCTCCTTCCGGTTATACCTCAATAAATTCATATTCATTTATTTGGCCGACTTCCGGGGAGTTTGCTGCTTCTGATCCAGGAGCACCAGCTACTGGCTCCGGAATCGTTGGTTATAATTACAAAAGTGCGGTTCAGTCTGGTGACTACAGCGCTTGGTCAGATTTGGTGGTAAATTCACCAATTACACTAAGCGATATCGCGTATCAAGAGGGAGCGAACGTCTTCTATTTAAGGGCGATTGACGATGCGGGGAACAACTCTCAAGCAGTGCAAGTAACATTTTACTACGCTGGCAGTGCTCCAACAGAACCGCAGGATCTTTCTGTTGCTCCGGAAACAAGTGAAGGAAATCCGGCAACGCAGAACTCATTTTCATTTAATTGGAGTGAGCCAGTCTCATACAATGGATCTATAAAACAATATTATTATTCCATAAATACTCCGCCAAATGCCAACAATACTTCTATCGCTAGTTCGACTTCGCTTTCAGCAAGCTCTTTTGCTACTCAACAAGGAAAAAATACGTTCTATATTGTAGCTGAAGATGAAGCGGGTAATGTCAGCTACAGTATTTATGCAAGTGTTGATTTTTACTGTCAGACCGAAGCACCCGGTATGCCAGTGAGTGTCGGAATTACCGATAGCTCCAGTAGGGCAGTCTCTGACTTCCGCCTAACTGTAACCTGGTCAGCCCCAGTCACGGGAGGGAGCGTTGCACGCTATTTGGCCTATATGTCCATCGACGGAGAGGTTTATAGTCAAATTGCTTCCGTGGCATCAACGGGTATTATCGATTCCGGATTGTCAACCGACGTTAGATACTATTATAAAATATTTGCTCAAGATAATGCTGGAGCTATGTCTGCCGATCCAGGAGCGGGAGGAGCTGTCTCAAAACAACCAACGGGGAAATATATTACCCCCCCGACCATAACATCACAGCCGAGAGTCAACAGCGGGGCTACTTCGGCTCAAATCAGTTGGGTGACAAATCGAAATTCTGATTCTTTCGTTGAGTATGGAACAAGCACAAGCTATGATTCTAGCTTTGGAGTCAGAGAGGAGACAACCGAACACAATGTAGCTATCACAAGTTTGACCCCGGGGACAGTTTACCATTTTCGAGTTCAGAGTTTAGACCCTGGAGATCTTATTGATTACAGCCAAAATAGCGGATATTCCGCTGACGCGGTTTTCGAAACCACCGCCGCTCCGGCCCTTTCCAATGTAAAGTTCTCTGACATTACTACTAATTCGGCAATTTTAAGTTATGAAACCAATAAAGCATCAACTTCTAAAGTTGAATACGGCACCTCGACTGATTATGGAAAAACTATTGATGATACTTCAAGTGGGGGAGTGACTAAACATACCATTCATCTTGAAAACTTGGAGGATGGGACAACTTATCAATTGAAAGTATCGATCACCGATGAAGAAGGCAATATCGTATTCTCGCCTGGTCACGCCTTCTCAACACTGCCCTTGCCGAAAATCGAAAATGTCCGTTTTGAATCACTGAAAGGTGAGGCCGAAACTACAGTTAAGATGACTTGGAATACTAATGTGGAAACTTCTGGTTTTATCGAGTATTCATCTGAAGGTGGAATAAAAAAAGAATTAGCCATGGGCGAATATAAGACCTTACACGAGTTTATTGTTAATGGCCTTGAGGATCAGAAGACATATTCATTCCAAGCAGTTAGCCGCGACAAATTTGGAAATGAAACAAGAAGCGGATACAATACTTTTATCACTCCCATAGATACTCGTCCGCCACGAATCTCCGATGTTACCATCGAAACTTCCAATGTTGGAGTGAGCAATGAAGACAAAGCACAGATGGTTGTCTCTTGGAAGACAGATGAGCCGGCTACTTCTCAGGTAGAATACTCCGAAGGTATCTTTGGCGATACTTACAACCAAAGCACCTCCGAAGACAAAACTACGACCACTTCTCATCTAGTTATCGTCTCCGGCCTCAAAGACAAGACCCCATATCACTTAAGAGTTGTATCCTCCGATAAAGGCGACAATACTACCAACTCCGATGATGCTACCGTCATTCTCGGCGAAGTCCAAAGATCGATTCTAACTATTATTCTGACTGCCCTTGAGTCCGCTTTTGGTTGGTTAGGAGGGCTGGTCAGATAAATCCTGATTTCTAATTAAATCCTAACTTCAATAATAAATAATCAATGAAATTGTATGTAGAATATCGATAGCTATGTATCGTGGTAATATTAAATCTTGGAGGGCGCTTGGCGCGGGACATAAGAGATAAAAAAGAGCCGATTATACATATTAGAGATTTGGAAAAGAAGTTTAAAGTCGGCAATAACCTAATCTCCGCTTTAAGGGGTGTAGATCTGGACATCTATCCCGCTGATTTTGCGCTTGTTTTTGGCCCCTCTGGTTGTGGCAAAACCACTTTAATGAATATTATTGCCGGAATTGATGTTCCCACCAAAGGCAGTGTCAAAATACGCAACACCAATATATTTAAACTGACAGAGGACAAGCGTGGCACTTTCCGAGCGGAAAAAATGGGTATCGTTCACCAGACTCCCTATTGGATAAAATCGTTAACCGTTTTGGGAAATATTGCTTTACCGATGATAATCGATGGCAAGAAAAAACAAGTTGCCTACGATCACGCCTTTAACGTTATGAAAGAGATGAAGATAGAAAGTTTCGCCAAGCAAATTCCGACTGAGCTTTCTGGCGGTCAGCAACAAAAAGTCAGTTTGGCCAGGGCTCTTGTTTGCAACCCCTGGATAATATTGGCTGATGAACCGACAGGCAATCTCGATAGCACCTCTGCCGATGAGGTGATGGCGATTTTTGATACGTTAAATCGTCGTTTCAAAAGAACGATTATTATGGTGACTCATAATCAGGCTTACTGGGATTTTGGAACGAAGAGGATTGAAATGAAAGACGGTTTGGTAGCCAAGGATGGCAACCATGGATAAAAAATTTGTTCTTCAATTTGCTTTTAGAAATTTAATGACCCATCGCCTGCGTAGCGCTTTAACTGTGGCTGGTATGGTTATCGGAATATCGGCCATTGTTTTTTTAGTTTCTTTTGCTTTTGGAGTTGAAAGAATTGTGACCAAAGAGGTTTCCGGAACCAATGCTTATGAGCTTCTGGACATCGGCGCGGGTAGCTCGCAAATAGTTAGATTGGACAAAGATAGTATAAATAAAATCCAAGATTTTGAAGGTGTAAAAGAAGTGGCTACGATCATAAATGTCGTCGCCAAGGTCAAGGAAATTGCCAGTGCTCAAAATAATACTTCAGTTTTTGGTACAACCTCGGAATATTTGGATTGGTCGGGTTTAAGTGTTAGGGAAGGCGATACTTTTGAAAGCCCAAATCTTAAATTGAAAAATGTTAATGCGAAACCGGCCGTAGTTAACACCGCCCTACTCTTAGCATTAAATAAGTCGTCAAATCAAGCTATAGGCAGTGCTATTACTCTCGATATAATTGTACCAAAATCTTTAACGGACAAAGACCAATCGGTCGTAACAACCGATTATCCTTTCGAAATAGTCGGAGTACTCGAAGATGATTCTTCCTCAGCTGTTTATGCCAATGAGGAAATATTGCAATCACTCGGAGTTGAGAATTATTCTCAGGCAAAGGCTATCTTAAGAAATCAAAATCAAGTTGACAGCGTTAGGAAACAGATTGAAAATCTTGGTTTCAAAACCCAATATGTAGGGGAGACAGTAGCCCAGGTTGAGAAAGTATTTAGTTTCTTTAAATTAATATTAGGCAGTTTTGGCTTAATCGCCCTTCTCGTTGCGTCGCTTGGCATGTTTAATACTTTGACTATTTCTTTGCTCGAGAGGATGAAGGAAGTGGCACTACTCAAAATTTTGGGCATGAAAAAAAGAGATATTAGCATAATATTTTTGACCGAATCGATTATTTTTGGAATTTTTGGCGGATTTATCGGAATAATAATTGGCTTCGGTTTGGGCGGTATTATAAGCTCGATTTTTAATGCGTATGCTTTAAGAGCAGGAGGCAACAGAATCGAGTTGTTTTATGCGCCGCTCTGGTTTATTATTGTTATGGTAGCATTTTCTGTTGGAGTCGGTCTGCTGACTGGCCTTTATCCTTCAAGACGGGCATCCCGAGTCGCGCCGCTTGATGTCATCCGTTATGAATAATATTGATTTTAAAATTAATCGACGCTTTCGCGAAGGAGTTTTCTGGGGAAGTTGAAAAAAAGCTTTAGAAAAACGGGATTGATGGTAAGATAGTAGTTAACATCCACAGATTAGGTCCACCGATTATCACAGAAAATTATTCTAATTACTCCTAATTACACTAATTAACCTAATCAATACCCAAGCACCAATTAAAGAAAACCCCAAAGATGCGTTTGCTAGAAATCTAGTCATTGATCAATTGGGATTTGATTAGAATAATTAGAACAATTAGAAATTAGAGTAATTGAATAGATTTGTTTCTTGTATCTTGAAATTTGGAGCATAATGGCTCGAGGGAGGGGAAAATTTGTACTTTGGTTCAAGGATGTCGGGAAAGATGACATCCCATCGGTCGGCGGTAAAGGCGCCAATCTTGGTGAACTCAAATCGGCGGGAATTCCGGTGCCTAACGGCTTTATCGTTACTGCAGATGCCTATTACTATTTCTTGGAAAAAACCGGTTTGAAAGCGGGAATCGCAAAAACCTTGAAAGGGCTCGACCCTGAAGATTCGAAAAAGTTGAATTTTGCGGCCAAAGAGATTAAGAAGCATATTGTGGCTGCAAAATTTCCCGATGATTTGGCGAGAGATATCGCCGAAGCATATCATCATATGGGAAATTTTCCGGTAGCAGTCCGTTCTTCGGCCACAGCAGAGGATCTACCGGATGCTTCTTTTGCCGGTCAGCAAGCGACTTTTTTGAATATCGAAGGCAAAGAGAAAGTTATCAAAGCGGTCCAGGATTGCTATGCCTCGCTCTTCGAGGCAAGAGCGATATATTATCGCATCATCAATAAGTTCGACCATATGAAAGTCGGCATTGCCGTTCCCGTACAGGCGATGATAGAGTCAGAAATTTCGGGGATACTCTTCACTGTTGATCCGGTGACCGGGGATCAAAATAAGCTTGTGATTGAGGCCGGTTATGGATTGGGTGAAGCGATAGTCTCCGGTTCGGTTACACCGGATAGGTATTTGATAAACAAGGATCCTTTGAGTATTGAAGATAAAGAGTTGAACTCTCAACCGTGGAAGATTGTTCAGGATGCCAAGGGAGGAGACAAGCATGTAAATGTTCCGAAAGAGAAGAGAAAACTTCAAAAGCTTGACGACGAAAAAATTCTGGAGCTTGCGAAAATGGGGATAGAGATTGAGAAACATTACGGCAAACCCCAAGATACGGAGTGGGCATACGAGGGAGGGAAGCTATATTTTGTGCAGTCGAGACCAATCACCACCTTGAACAAGAAACAAAATACAAGTAACAATAACCAAACAAATCCGAATGATCAAAATCCTAATAAGCTAAAAAGCTACGACCTAAAACCTAATGAAGCTTCTGAAGCTGAAGTTCTATTAAAGGGTGCGGCGGCTTCGCTCGGAATGGCTTTCGGGCCGGTAAAAATTATTCACAAACCTTCAGAGATCGATAAGATCGAAAAAGGCGATGTCTTGGTGACGGAGATGACGACCCCGGATTTTGTGCCGGCCATGCGCCGGGCGACCGCAATTGTCACCGACACCGGGGGCAGAACCTGCCACGCGGCAATTGTATCAAGAGAGTTGGGAATCCCTTGCGTTGTCGGAACGGGAACAGCGACTCATGCTCTAAAAAATAGTCAAATGATAACGGTGGATGGCGCGAAAGGATTGGTATACAAGGGGAAAATTGCCACAAAAGCTACTCCAGAGGAAATTGTTGGTTCTAAACCAACCGCAAGCGGTTCGGCTCTTTTGGAAGAAGTACCGATAACCGGAACTAAAGTTTATGTAAATCTGGCGGAACCGCATTTGGCGGAGGAGATTGCGAAACAATCGGTAGATGGAGTCGGGCTTTTGCGTGCGGAATTTATGATTGCGGAGATCGGCGAGCACCCAAGGGCTATGGTGGAAGGAGGAAGGGGGAAGGCGTATGTGGAAAAGCTGGCAGAGGGGATGAGAACGATTGCTTCCGCCTTTGCTCCAAGACCGGTGGTTTACAGAGCGACTGATTTTAAAACCAATGAGTATGCAGGGCTCAAGGGTGGGGAGAAGTATGAGCCGAAAGAGAACAACCCGATGATCGGCTACCGCGGTGCTTCGCGCTATATTCGAGAGCCGGAACTTTTTGCGCTCGAGATTGAAGCAATGAAGAAAGTTCGTGATGAGTATGATCTTAAAAATTTATGGCTTATGATACCATTTGTGCGAACTGTTGATGAGATGACAAAGGTCAAAAAAATTGTTGAGGAGAACGGTCTTGTCCGCTCACCGGATTTCAAGCTCTGGATGATGTGCGAGGTGCCCTCTAACGTGATACTCTTGGAGAAGTTTATAGATGTCGGTATAGACGGAATATCAATCGGCTCGAACGATCTGACACAGCTAACTTTGGGCGCCGACCGTGACAATCAAACTCTGGCAGAGATATTTGACGAGCGGGACGAAGCGATACAGCTTTCACTTGAATATGTAATAAAAACTTGCCGAAAGTGCCATATAACTTGTTCTATCTGCGGCCAAGCGCCATCTGTTTTTCCGGAGATAACAGAGCTAATGGTAAAGGCGGGAACGACTTCAGTTTCAGTAACACCGGATATGATTTTGTCGACCAGGAAGTTGATAGCATCGGTGGAAAAAAGACTCCTGCTTTCGAGGGTAGTGGATCGATAAATCAATAGTGATACGATAGTTGAGACAATAGTAAAACAATAGCTAAGACAATTGTATACACCATTGTGTTACCATCGTGTCTCGCAACGGTCTAACTATTGTAGAAGCCCCTTGACAGGGCTTTTTTGTTTTTCAACCCGAGACATGGTACAATCGGGAGTGTAGGGCGAGCGTGCCGGCAAAGGTAGATTACCGGCAGGCAAAGCTGAAGTGGGGGAGGATGCATAGTGCCTCCACGCCATCATCGACTCGGGTCGTTCCTTCGGCCCGAGTTCTCTATTTACAATAAACAGTGGATGATCTAAAATAAGAATACGCTCCGCCAAGGGGCAAAGCGGTATCCCCGCCCTGTGGCTCCCGCCAGGAACCGGAAGTCGCAGCCATACTAGAAGCTATCTCATAATTCATCATAAGCCGTGTCATTCTGAACTTGTTTCAGAATCCCATTGAGATGCTGAAATAAATTCAGCATGACAGATCAACTATTGCTATGTCCTGGAAACGATAATCTAATGCAACTCGACTTATTTA